>JADMIO011288054.1_pt1 | contig 147461 bp, 125 predicted proteins | sample 8958161 | NCBI WGS metagenome assembly JADMIO01 (sample SAMN16585339, study PRJNA669376) | soil metagenome | isolation source: Crop rotation soil | place: USA: Cullars Rotation, Alabama | collected 2011 | reverse complement strand
CGCGACAACTTGTCCACGTGGAATTCTAAGCTTAGGATCCCAATGTGCTGGAAAGGAAGTGCTTTCCCGTTTCGCGCAGAAACGACAGCACGTCAATCCCGGTCAGCCAGTCAGCGTTGTTGACGAGCCGAGCGGCATGGGCTCCGTCGTCGAAATCAAGAAATCGCTGCAACTGCTGCTGGACCCCGGCAACATTCGCCGCAATCTGATCGGGCGAGAGCAAGACACGCTCGAGCGATTTTCCGCTCGGATCGCCAATCATCCCCGTGCCTCCACCGACGACGGCGATTGGCGAGTGGCCAAAACGCTGAAGACGTGCGAGGCCCATGACCGTCAACAACGAACCGACGTGAAGGCTCGAAGCGGTCGGGTCAAAACCGATGTACGCGGTGACAGACTCTTTCGCGAGCAGCTCTGGCAGCCCTTCGGTGCCGTCGTACACCATGCCGCGCCACCGGAATTCGTCGTAGACGTTCACGGAACGCTACTATATCAGCCGATGACAATCACCCGGCGCGCGGTCCTCAAGACGCTGGCGGCCAGCGCCGCGGGAGCTGTCGTGGGCGCTGGCGCCTACGGCTACTTCGATGAACGTCATCAACTCCAGGTCGCCCGCACGAACCTTCCGGTCGCAGGCCTTCCGCCGCCACTCGCCGGGTTCCGTATCGGATTCATGACGGACGTGCACTGCAGCCGATGGGGCACAGCTGAGTACGTGCGGCTCGCTGCAGATCGTCTGATGGATGAGCACCCGGATCTGATCGTGCTCGGCGGCGACTACGTCACGTGGGGAGATCGACACTTCGTTCAGCCGTCAGCCGAGGCGCTCGCCACACTGTCAGCACCACAGGGTGTTTTCGGCATCCTCGGCAATCACGACGACGATCGCTATATGCCCGCGGCGTTGTCAGCGCACGGCATCGAGATGCTGAAAGATGTGCGCACCCGCCTGACGATCCGAGGCGAGACCGTCGATCTCGTCGGGATCCGGTTCTGGACAAGAAAGGCCGCCGACATCGCTTCCGTGATGAAAGGTGCCGCAGGCACGGTCGTCCTCCTGGCGCACGACCCAAGGCGCCTCACGGAGGCCGCCGCTCTCAACGTACCCCTCGTCCTTTCGGGGCATACGCACGGCGGCCAGGTCGTGCTACCAGTCGCGGGTGCAATCGCCGCGCAGAAATTCCCTGTGGTGGCCGGAATCGGCCGGCGGGCTCACACGACGATGTTCGTGAGCCGCGGGATTGGGACGGTATACGTGCCCGTCCGCATCAACTGTCCGCCGGAAGTCGCTGTTCTTACACTCCAGCCCGCGACCTGACAAAGCGACGTCCGACGACAGACCACCCGCCTTCGAGGACGAGAGCAATCGCTTCCGGATAGATGCGATGCTCTTCGAGCAGGATGCGAGCCGACAGCGTCTCCGCCGTGTCTTCCGGCAATACGGTCACAGCACGCTGGAGAATGATCGGCCCATCGTCGAGTCCCGCGGTAACGAGGTGGACAGTTGCACCCGAAACGCGAACGCCGTAATCGACGGCTTGACGTTGCGCGTCGAGACCGGGAAACGATGGCAACAGCGACGGGTGGATGTTGAGGATTCGCTGCTCGAACGCGTCGAGCAGCGGCCGCCCCACAATCCGCAGATAACCCGCCAGGCAAACCAGCCCGACGTCACGCGTGTGCAGGACGTCGACGATCGCGCGTTCGTAACCGTCACGACCGCCGTAATCGTTCGGCATGAGGCAGACCGCCTCGATGCCAGCCGCCCGCGCCCGATCAAGGCCAGCCGCGTCGGGCCTGTTCGAGATGACCACCGCGACCGTCGCGTTCAGCCGGCCATCGGCGATCGCGTCGATAATGGCTTGAAGGTTACTGCCACGGCCGGAGATGAGGACGGCGAGCCGCCGATTCGCCATCACTCGTACCGGACGTCGCGCTCGCCTGCAACGACCTCGCCTAGCCGAATCGACTGTTCTCCCGCTTGCGCAAGCCGGCTGGCCACTCGGTCCGTATCGCCCGCCGCGCAGACCAGAATCAGACCGATTCCCATATTGAAGGCGCGATACATCTCCTCCACCCCGATCCCACCGCGCTGCTGAAGCACCGTGAACAGCGGCGGAACCGACCACGCGCGGCGATTCACTCGTGCGCTGCAGCCGTGCGGCAGCGTCCGCGGCAGGTTTTCCGTAATCCCGCCGCCGGTGATGTGTGCCATCCCCTTGATGAGTCCTTCAGCAAGCAGAGGCTCGACGGCTTTGAGATACGAACGATGCGGCGCGAGCAGGGCTTCCCCGACGCTGGTCCCGAGCTCTGGGACGATAGTGTCGGCGTTGAAGCCAGACAGATCAAACAACACGCGGCGAGCGAGCGAATACCCGTTTGTATGAAGCCCCGCCGACGGCAGGGCAATCAGGCTGTCGCCCACGGCCACGCGGCGGCCGTCAATCACCTGAGAACGCTCGACGACTCCGACAATGAAACCGGCGATGTCGTACTCTCCGTCGGCGTAAAAGCCTGGCATCTCCGCCGTTTCGCCGCCGATGAGCGCACAGCCATTCTCACGGCAGCCGCGTGCGACACCCGCAATGACTTGTTCAGCGACGTCGGGCGACAGGCGTCCGGTCGCGAGGTAGTCAAGGAAGAACAGGGGAACGGCCCCCTGCACGAGGACATCGTTGACGCAATGATTCACGAGGTCCGCGCCGACGGTGTCGTGCCGCCCAGTGAGAAATGCGACCTTCAACTTCGTGCCGACGCCATCGGCGCTCGACACAAGCACCGGATCCTGGTAGCGATCGCGATCGAGCCGGAACAGGCCGCCAAACGAACCGATGTCGGAGAGCACGCCGGGCGTGAACGTGCCTTTTGCCAGCGCCTTGATGCGTCGGACGGTTTCGTTGCCGGCATCGATGTCGACGCCTGAGTCGCGGTAGTCCATCAGAATTCGAGCTTCCCGATGAGAGCCTGGATCAACGGACGGTTTGCAGAGCCTTCGGCCGATTCCCAATACGTTCGGCGCACGAACGCAAAGAACCGCTCCTTCTCGTAGTCCTCCTCGAGCCCGTCAAATCCTTCAGCCAGCAGTTCGATTGCCGCGTCCCGGTTTGTCTGCGCCTCGAGCGCCGTGAGCATCGATGAAGGCCGCTTCAATGCGATGACGGCCAGAGCGAGCGACACCGGCGCCCTCGTTGACGCGCTTGCCGCGATGCCGGCGTGAAACAGGCCGTCGATCACTCTCTGATCAGCGGCAGGAGCCCACACCGCGAGCTGCGCGAGCGCGGCTGCCGAAGCCCGCAGGTAATCCTGGTAGCCGGGGTTCTTGTCCGCAAACTTCAGCGTGTCGAGCACGAACTGTTCGTGGATCTGGCAATTGACACCGAGCAGACAAATCCCGGCCGCGATGTACGGTTGTGCAGCCTTCGCCGCGGTCCGCTGAAGGGCGGCGAGCACGTCCAGCGCTCGACGGTCGCCAAGTTTGCCGAGGGCGATAGCCGTGTCGTTCTGCAACGGGCCGTCGACCCTGATGATGTTCATGAGCGCATCGAACGCATACCCCGCTTTGTAGTCGCCGAGCGCCTCGACGAGGACCGTGCGAAACAAATCCTGGCCGCGTCCCGCCTCTTTCACCAGCGCATTTTGTATCCGCACGTCGTCGGCTGACGAGCCGGCCGCAGCCAGTGCTCTGACCAGGGCCGGCCTGACAAACTCTCCCGACTCGGTCTCGAGCGATGCCAGCAGCGCGGGCACCAGCTCGCGATCGGGATGATGCTCGAAGAAGCTGTACGCCACGGCGCGGAGTCGATCGTTCGAGCTCTTCATCGCCGCGCGCATTGTTGCTGCGGCACGTGGGTCGTTGAACCCGGTGAGAAGCACCAGGGCCCGATACCGGACGTAGCCGTCGGGATGGGCGCCGGCTGCGTCAATGAGCGCCGGGATGGCCTGCGCCGGCTGCGTGCGTCGTACGGAGCGCGACGCCGTCGTCCTGATGCCGTAATCAAGATTTCCGAGTTTGTCGATCGCGGCTTTCAGGTCGGCCTGAGCGAGCGCCTGGGGTGATCGTGGCTCCTGCGCATGCAGCCCGCCACTTACGCAAAGGAGGCAGACGGCACACGCGGCGGCGGGGCGAATCACGGGTCTTACTTGACGGCTGCCTCGCCCTTGTCGAGCTTCAAGGCGAGCTGCAGATACGTCGCTTCGTCGTGGGGGAAGCTGACCGGGTAATGGCCCGTGTAGCACGAGCTGCAGTAGCTGCCCCGCTCGGCTCCAACGGCCGTCATCAATCCCTCGAGGCTCAAATATCCAACGCTGTCAGCATCGAGATATGTCGTGATCTCTTCGATCGTGTGGGTCGCAGCAATCAGCTCCGAGCGGCGCGGCGTGTCGACGCCGTAAAAACACGGCGAGATGGTCGGCGGGCAGCTGATGCGCACGTGGACTTCCTTCGCGCCCGCGGCTCTGACCATCTTCACGATCTTGCGGCTGGTCGTGCCTCTCACAATGGAATCGTCGACCAGAATCACCCGTCTGCCGTCGAGGATGCTCCGGACCGGATTGAGCTTGACCTTGACGCCGAAGTGGCGAATCGAGGACTGCGGCTGGATGAACGTACGGCCGACGTAATGGTTGCGGATGAGGCCCATGCGCAGCGGAATCTTGGCTTCATCCGCATAGCCCATCGCCGCGCAGACACCGGAGTCCGGCACGGGTACGACGACATCAGCCGGAACGAACTGCTCCCGCGCGAGAATACGGCCAAGGTTGGTGCGGACTTCGTTCACGCTCCTGCCGAACACGTAGCTGTCAGGCCGCGAAAAGTAGACGTGCTCGAAGACGCATTGCGAGACGTGCGCCGGCCCGAAGGGCTTGACGGACCGCACGCCGCCCTCGCTGATGATGAGGACCTCGCCAGGCTCGATGTCGCGCACGTATGTCGCGCCGATGAGATCCATTGCGCACGTCTCGGAGCAGACGACGTAGGCGTCTCCCAGTCTTCCCAGAGCGAGTGGCCTGAAGCCGTGAGGATCGCGGACGGCGATCATGCGATCGCGGGTCATCATCGCCAGCGAGAACGCACCCTGGACCTGCGAAACGGCATCGACCACGGCGTCTTCGACGCTCGAGGCGCGCGACCGCGCGTACAGGTGCAGGATCACTTCCGTGTCGGTGCTCGACTGAAAGATCGAGCCCTGCCGCACGAGCTCGTCGCGAAGCTCGGTCGCGTTGACGAGATTGCCGTTGTGGCAAATCGCCATCTGCCCGTGCGCGCAGTCAATCAGGAACGGCTGCGCGTTGGCGACGCTGCTCTGCCCGGCCGTCGAGTAGCGGACGTGCCCGATGGCCATCGAGCCCGGCAGGCTGGAAAGGGTCTCCCCGTCGAAGACATCGGCCACATATCCCATGGCGCGCGACAGCCGCACGACATGTCCGTCCGACGCCGCGATGCCGGCGCTTTCCTGGCCGCGATGCTGCAACGCATACAGACCGAGATACGTCATGTTGGCGGCTTCGGGGTGACCGAAGATGCCGAAGACGCCGCATTCGTCCTTGAACTTATCGAAGCTCATGCGACCTGCCTGGCAAAGAAATGAGCAATCGCGTGTGACCAGACCTGCTCCGCGTCGGAGACGGAGACATCGACGGCCATCTGCCCGCGTACCGCGATGCGCACGCGCTGTCCCCCTGTCCGTCCGATCAGGCGGGCGGGCACGCCAACCGCGCTCGCGCGCTGCAACACGGCTTGAGCGGCTTCCTTTGCAACCGACAGCACGACGCGAGACGCCGATTCACCAAACAATGCGGCTGCGCGGTTCACGTCCCCGTCGCTCGTGACGTCTACGCCGTCAACGGATACGTCGGCCCCGATGCCGCCGCTGTCGAACGTGCACTCGGCCAGCGTCACCGCGAGGCCGCCGTCGGAACAATCATGCGCAGAGCGCACGAGTTTTTCCGTCGCGAGCTCGACGAGCAGGTCCTGCAGGGCACGCTCGGCTTTCAAATCGATCGCAGGCGGCTCTCCCTGAACGATGCCATAGGCGATCTTCAAGTACTCGCTTCCGCCAAGCTCGCCGCGTCCCTCGCCAAGCAGCACGATCGCATCGCCGCTCGCCTGAAAACGCCGCGAGACCACGCGGTCGGCATGCTCGAGCAGCCCCACAACCCCGATAACAGGCGTCGGGTAAATGGCCTTGCCGTCGGTTTCGTTATACAGGCTCACGTTGCCGCCAGTAATCGGCGTATTCAGCGCGCGGCAGGCCTCGCCGATCCCTTCTACGGCCTGCGCGAACTGCCACATGATCGGTGGACGTTCGGGATTGCCGAAGTTGAGGCAGTTGGTAGCGGCCAGCGGCTTCGCGCCGGCACAAGCGACGTTGCGTGCGGCCTCGGCGACCGCGAGGATCGCTCCGCGACGCGGGTCGAGGTAACAGTAGCGCCCGTTGCCATCGACGGACATCGCCAGGGCCCGGTCCGTCCCTTTGATGCGCACGACGCCGGCACCCATGCCGGGCATGTTCACCGTGTTCGTGCGAACCATGTGATCGTACTGACGGTAAACCCAGCGCTTGCTGGCAATGGCCGGCGAGCCAAGCAGAGCCAGGAGCGAAGCGCTGCCGTCGCGGCACCGCGGGTCACGAACGCCCAGCGCCGCCAGGTTCAGTGTGCGGACGTCGGCCAGATATTCGGGCTGCGCCATCGGCCGGCGATACACGGGCGCTTCGTCGGTGAGCGCGCGATTGGGAATTTCCGCCACGACCTTGCCGTGTTCCTTCACGCGCAGCATGCCGTCAGTCGTGACTTCGCCGATGTGAGAGGCGTGGAGGTCCCACTTCTCGAAAATGCGTTCGACCTCGGCTTCGCGTCCGCGCTTGACGACGAGCAGCATGCGCTCCTGCGATTCCGACAGCATGATCTCGTACGGCGTCATGCCGGTCTCGCGCTGCGGGACCTTCGCGACGTCGATCTCGACGCCGGCGCCGCCGCGCGATCCCATTTCGGTCGTCGAGCACGTCAGGCCTGCCGCGCCCATGTCCTGAATGCCGATGAGCGCGTCGGTCTGCATCACCTCGAGGCACGCCTCGAGGAGCAGCTTTTCCATGAACGGATCGCCGACCTGCACGGCAGGACGCTTCTCCGCTGACTTCTCATCAAACTCCGCCGACGCCATCGTCGCGCCGTGGATGCCGTCGCGCCCGGTCTTCGCGCCGACGTAATACACGGCGTTGCCGGCACCCGACGCGACGCCCTTGATGATGTCGCTGGCCTTCGAAATGCCGAGGCAGAACACGTTCACGAGCGGGTTGCCCGCATACGACGGTTCGAAGGCGATCTCTCCCCCGACCGTCGGGATCCCAATGCTGTTCCCGTATCCCGCGATGCCGGCGACGACGCCCTCGAGCAGACGGCGCGTGGCGGCAACGTCGAGCGAGCCAAACCGAAGCGAGTTGAGCAACGCGATAGGCCGGGCGCCCATCGTGAAGATGTCGCGGATGATGCCGCCGACGCCCGTGGCCGCGCCCTGATACGGCTCGATGAACGACGGGTGGTTGTGCGACTCGATCTTGAAGACGGCGGCAAGTCCATCGCCGATGTCGACCGCGCCTGCGTTTTCGCCGGGCCCCTGCAGCACCTGCGGTCCGCCCGTCGGCAGCGTCTTCAGGTGCACGCGCGAGCTCTTGTAGCTGCAGTGCTCGGACCACATCACAGAGAAAATGCCGAGCTCCGTCAGGTTCGGCTCGCGGCCCATGAATGCCACGATCCGTTCGTACTCGTCTGGTTTGAGGCCGTGACGTTCGAGGACCTTCGACTCGATCATGCGCGCGCGACCAATGCTCCCGATTTGATGGACTGCACTGCCGATTCCAGGATGACGAGCCCGTCGGCGCTTCCGAGCGCCGGTTCGCACGCGCGTTCGGGGTGAGGCATCAGCCCGACGACGTTGCGTGCGTCGTTGCAAAGCCCGGCGACGGCGGCGGCAGAGCCATTGGGGTTGCTCCCATCAGTAACCGCGCCGTCCGCGTCGGTATACCGAAACACGATCTGCCGGTTCGCCTCGAGACGGGCGAGCACGTCGGGTTCCGCAAAATAATTGCCTTCGCCGTGTGCGATCGGAATGCGCAGCACCTGGCCTTTTCGGCACGCCGACGTGAACGGCGTGTCGGTCTGCTCCACGCGGACATGAACGTGTTGACACAGGAACTTGAGATCCCTGTTCCGCAGCATCGCTCCCGGAAGCATGCCGGCCTCGAGCAGAATCTGGAAGCCGTTGCAGATGCCGAGCACCGGTCCTCCGCGCGCGGCAAACGACTGAACGTCGCGCATGATCGGTGAGAAGCGCGCCATGGCACCGGTCCGGAGGTAATCGCCATGCGCGAAGCCTCCAGGGAGAATGACGGCATCGGCGCCCTTCAAATCGGTGTCCTTGTGCCAGACGAACTCGGCCTGCTGGCCGAGGACGTGCGACACGGCGTAGTAGGCGTCGTGGTCGCAGTTGCTGCCCGGAAAGACGACGACAGCGAATTTCATCGATCGATCTCGATTCGGTAGCTTTCGATCACCGGATTGGCCAGCAGCTTGTCGGCGACCTCGGCCGCGAGCGCCTTCGCTTTCGTCGCTTCAGATGTCGCGAGGTCCAGTTCGAAGTACTTGCCCTGGCGCACATCCTCGACGCCCCCGTAGCCGAGGGAATGAAGCGCGTCGGCAATCGTCTTGCCTTGCGGGTCGAACACCGATGGCTTGAGCGTGACGAAGACGCGAGCTCGCATCCTAACCCCTCGCCGCAACGGGCTGAAACACCCGGTCGAAGATGTGATCGACGTACTTGAACTGCTCGTGCAAATCGAATGCGCGCTCGATGTCTGCCTTCGTCAGCACCTGCAGGATGTCCGTGTCGCACTCGAGCAGGCCCTTGAAGTCGCGCTGTTCCGCGTACGAGAGCATCGCGTTGCGCTGCACCCACTCGTAGGCCTGTTCGCGCGAGATGCCCTTCTTCGCCAGTTCAAGCAACACGCTTCCCGAGAAGACCACGCCGCGCGAGCGGTTCAGGTTCTCGCGCATGCGCTCACCGTGAACGACCATCCCGCGCACGATGCGCGTGAAGCGGCGGAGCATGTGATCGAGGGCGATGAAGCTGTCGGGCAGAATGACGCGCTCGACAGAAGAGTGCGAGATGTCCCGCTCGTGCCACAGGGCGATGTTCTCGAACGCCGCGTGACAATTGCCGCGAATGAGACGCGCGAGTCCGACGATCTGCTCGCAGCCGATGGGATTCCGCTTGTGCGGCATCGCCGAGGAGCCTTTCTGGCCCTTCGCGAACGGCTCTTCGACCTCTCCGATTTCCGTCTTCTGCAGGCCGCGAATCTCTAACGCGAACTTCTCCAGCGATGCCGCGGTGATGGCGAGTGCCGAGAGCAGTTCAGCATGCCGATCGCGCTGAATCACTTGCGACGCCACGGGCGCCGGTTCGAGGCCGAGCTTGCGGCACACATCGGCCTCGATCGTCGGAGGCAGGTGCGCGTAGGTACCCACGGCGCCCGAAATCTTGCCGACGCTGACGACAGCCTTCGCCCGCCGGACCCGCTCGATGTCGCGCCCGAGTTCCGCATACCAGAGCGCCAGCTTGAGGCCGAATGTCATCGGCTCAGCGTGAACGCCGTGGGTTCGCCCGATCATGGGCGTGTGGCGATACTCGAAGGCCCGATCGCGAATCGCGTCACTGAGCAGCTCGAGGTCTTTGAGGATGAGATCGCAGGCCTCACGCATCTGAACCGCTTGCGCGGTGTCGATGGCGTCCGAGGACGTCATGCCGAAGTGCAACCATCGAGCCGACGGCCCGACCTTTTCGGCGACGGCCGTGGTAAAGGCAATCACGTCGTGTTGCGTCGTCTTCTCGATCTCCTCGATCCTCGCGACGTCGAAGCCGCCACGCTCACGAATGTCGCGCGCCGCGTCGGCAGGAATCAACCCGGCCGCGGCCATGGCTTCCGCGGCCGCCGTCTCCACGAGCAGCCACGTCTCGTAGCGCCGCTGGTCGCTCCAGATTCTCCCCATGTCGGGGTGGGTGTACCGCGCGATCATCAGTTCAGATCCAGCCGTTCGCGTGGAATATCGAGGCCGTCCACGTCACCGAGCACGGTGGCGGCCAGCGAGCCGTTCCGAAACAGATCGGCCGCCACGCGCTGCACGTCGCCCGCCGTGACTTTGTCGATTCCGCTCAACGTCTCGTCGAGGCCGAACTGCCGATCGAAGTAGATCTCCTGGCGTGCGAGGTGCGACATACGGCTCGAGGTGCTCTCGAGGCTCAGCATGAGGCTGCCTTTCAGATGGTCCTTGGAACGCTTGATCTCGGCGTCCGGCACCGGCGTCCGTTTGACGGTCCTGAGCTCCTCGACGACGAGATCGATCACCTGTCCAACAGCTTCGTTCGCGCATCCGGCATACACCGTGAACGACCCGGCGTCGCGATACGCGCTCAAGCCGCTGAAGACCGCATACGCAAGGCCCCGCTTCTCGCGCACGTTCTGAAAGAGGCGCGAGCTCATCGACCCGCCGAGCAACGTGTTCAACACATAACTCGCGTACCGATCCTCGTGTTTCTGCGGGTAGCTGTTCACGCCCACGCACAGATGGCTCTGCTCGAGGTCCTTGTTGCGGATCGTCGTCTTGGGCACGACGGTCGGCGCCTCTTCCTTCAGCGGTTCACTCACCTGCACCAGGGAGCCGAACTTCTGCTCGATCAGGTCGCGAACCCGCGCGTGCTCGAGATTGCCGACAGCCGACACGATGAGATTCTTCGGCGTATACGCGTTCGTGAAGTACGACCGCAGGAGCTCCGCGTTGAACGACTCGACGGTCTCCCGCGTGCCGAGGATCGGACGGCCGAGCGGATGGTTTTCCCAGAAGCCTTGGGTGAAAAGCTCGTGCACGAGGTCGTCGGGGGTGTCTTCGACCATCTTGATTTCTTCGACGACGACCTTCTTCTCCCGCTGGATGTCTTCCGCGTTGAACGCGGGGTTCCGAACGATGTCGGACAGGATGTCGATCGCGAGCGGCAAATGCTCGTCGAGGACTTTGATGTAGTAGCTGGCGTACTCTTTCGCCGTGAAGGCGTCGAGTTGCCCGCCGATCGAGTCGATCGCCTGCGCGATGTCCTCGGCGCTCCGGCTCGTCGTGCCCTTGAAGAGCATGTGCTCCACGAAGTGCGCGATGCCGCCGCGCTCGGCCGTCTCGTGGCGCGATCCCCGCGTCAGCCAGACGCCGATGCTGATCGAGCGGACCTGCGACATCCTCTCGGTGAGAAGACGGAGACCGTTACCCAGGACATCTCTGACAATCGCCGGATTCGACAAGGTGGAGCTCGCAGCGGCCAAAGAAGTGCCGCAAAGCCTTTAGAGAGAAGAATTTAACGAATCGCTTTCACATCTTAGCACGGGCTTCGCGATCCCGGCAAGATCTTCAAGCCTCTCGCCGCGGGAAATCGCGCGCTAAGATCGAGGAACCAGCAAGTTCTTCGAAAGTCAGCAGATACCGTGTCTACCACCCAACCTGATCTCGCCAGTCTCGAGCGCGCCGAACTCGAAACCGCGCTCGACGCGCGTGGGCAGAAGCGCTTCCATGCGCGGCAGATCTTTCAGTGGATCTATCGCCGGGGCGTGACCGACGTCGCGGCGATGACCGACTTGTCGCTCGAGCTTCGAACCATACTCGCTGATGAGTTTGTCATCACGACACCCGAGATCGTGACGCGCGAACGATCGCTCGACGGAACAGAGAAGTTCCTGCTGCGTCTGGCCGACGGCCGCCAGATAGAAGCGGTCTTCATCCCGGATACTCCCGCGATGACCTTCTGCCTGTCCACGCAGGTCGGCTGCGCGATGGCGTGCGCCTTCTGCCTGACCGGCAAGATGGGCCTGGTCCGGAATCTGACGGCAGGGGAAATCGCCAGCCAGGTGCGCGTGCTCGCCAGCGCGCTCGATCTTCGTGATCGCAAGTTCAACATCGTCCTGATGGGCATGGGCGAACCGCTGCACAACTACGACGAGACGATGCGGGCGCTTCGCATCCTGAATGACGAGCACGGCTTTGCCATGTCGCCGAGGAGGATGACGTTGTCGACGGTGGGCGTACTGCCGGCGCTCGAGCGAATGGCGCGCGAGCCTCTGATGCCGAACCTCGCGATTTCGCTGCATGCACCCACCGACACGACGCGGGGACAACTCGTCCCGCTGAACCGGAAGTACGGCATCGCCGACATCGTCGCGGCATGCAAGCGCTTCCCGCTCGCGAAGCGCAGCCGGATCACGTTCGAGTACGTGCTGCTTGCCGGTATGAATGACTCGCCGGACGACGCGCGAAAACTCGCGAAGCTCCTCGCCGACGTGAAATCAAAGGTCAACCTGATCCCGCTCAATGCGGCACCCGGCATCCCATTCGAACGGCCGTCTGACAGCGCGGTCGACCGGTTTGCCGGGATCCTCGCCGAACGCGGCCTCGTCGTTTCTGTGCGCAAGAGCCGCGGCCGCGACATCCGAGCGGCGTGTGGTCAACTCATCGTCGAAGGCCAGCAACAGTCTGCGGGACAGCGCCTGGCCAGCGCCCTCCAGTGAACTACCGCCGCAGCCACTCCGTAGAGCGTGACATGAAGCTTGTGTTTGCCCTCATGGCCGGAATACTGGCAGTCTCGCCGCCGCCCGCGAACGCTCAGGAAAAACTCGAGTTCGAAGTCGCGTCCGTCAAGCCGTTTTCGGTCGGGCAAACGGACGCGCCGGTTACGCTTGGCGCACGAATCGACGGGGCGCAGGCCCGGCTGGTCGGCCTGACCATGCGCGACCTGCTGGCGATGGCGTACAGGGTGAAGATCTATCAACTGAGCGGTCCCGAATGGATGGCCAGCGAGCGGTACGACATCAACGCCAAAATACCGGCAGGCCTCACTCCCGAGAAGTTGCCCGAGATGACGCAGTCGCTCATCAGCGACCGGTTCGGGCTGAAAATCCATCGGGAAAAGAAAGAAATGGCGGTCTACGTGTTGCTCGTGGGCAAACCGCCGCTCCGCCTCAAGGACGCGGTGATCGACAAGAACGCACCGCCGCCCGCATCGTTCACGTCCACTGGGACAGGCAGCGCGCAGGGCATCGCGGTCAACCTGGGAAATGGAGGGTCCTTCTCGTTTGCCGGCGGGAAGTTCGAGGCGAAGAAAGTAACCGCTCCTCAGATTGCCGGCATCCTGGAGCGTTTCTCAGACCGCCCGGTCATGGACTTGACAGAGTTGAAGGGCACCTACGACTTCGAATTCAACGTCAGCCCTGAAGAGACGCAGACGCTGATGATCCATGCGGCCGTTGCCGCCGGCGTGCAACTTCCGCCTCAGGCGCTTCGCCTGCTCGAAGGCGGAGGCAACCCCATCGAGAGCGGCGCCGAGCAACTTGGCCTGAGGATCGAATCTCGCAAGATGCCGGTGGACATCATCGTCGTGGACCAGATTCAGAAGACGCCGACCGACAACTGAGTGGAGGGAGGCGGCGCTACGTGAATTCGGCGTCGTGGTGCGACGTGATGCGCACCCGAACCCACCGGTTCCGTTCCTGCCCCTGCGGGACGCGGACTTTCAAGTAGTTATCAGTCACCACTGACGAACCGTCGTCGACCGTCAGCCCCCGACGGACTGTTCCCACCTGCCACTCACGAAACCTGAACGCGAGATGCTGTCCGATGTTCCGAACACGCCGGCCGCGCTCGCGGATGCGCTCGCCAGCGACCTTGTTTCGCATGCCTGCTGCCTCGGTCCCTGGCCGGTCGGAGTAGGGAAACACATGCACGTGGGTGAGCGGCGAGGCCTCGAGATACGACGCAAGCTGCTCGAAGTCATCGTCCGTTTCACCGGGAAACCCGACGATCACATCTGAGCCGATGGACGCGTGCGGCATCCGGCGCCGGATGCCGGCGACAAGTGCGTCGTAGTACTCGAGCGTATATGGCCGCCGCATCGTGCCGAGCATTGTGCGGCTGGCGTGTTGCAGCGGCAGATGGAAATGGGGCGCGAAGCAGCTGACGCGAGAAACCAGATCGACGATGTCGCGCGAACAGTCCATCGGCTCGAGCGAGCTGATGCGAAACAGCATGCCGGCCGAGTTCCGATCGATCTGCTGGAGAAGCTCCAGCAGCGAGGATGCAGGAGTCAGATCGCGCCCGTACGAGCCGAGATGTACGCCGGTCAACGCGACTTCTTTGAAACCGGCGGCCGCCACGCGTTCGACGTCGTTCAGCACGGCGGCCACACTCACACTGCGAGGCCGGCCCCGTGTGGAGGGGATGATGCAGTACGAGCACGCCTCAGCACATCCGGTTTGCACGCGCAACGTGAAGGCCGTGCGCCCGGCGATACCGGGCACGATCGTCGCGCCGCAACTGCCCTCGCCCGAACCAAACCGCTCGGCTGTACTGACGGGACCTGCGCTGTTGATGACCGAGAGGAGCCGCGGCTTGTCGTCGTTCGGTACCACACTGACGACATTCGGCAGGCTGCGGATCTCATCGGGCCGCCTTGTCGCGTAACACCCTGTAACGACGATCCGCGCCGACGGATTCTCGCGAGCGACGCGACGGATCGTCTGCCGGGCGCCCTGGTCCGCCGTCGCCGTCACGGAACAGGTGTTCACGATGACGAGCTCGGCCTGATCGGGGGACACGGCGATGCCGCCCTTGGCAAGCAGATCCTCCTCGAAGCCCAGAGAGTCGGCCTGGTTGACGCGACAGCCAAACGTGAGGACGGAGTACTTCAAGGGATTTGGTGATTTGGTGATTTGGTGATTTGGTAATTACGCGATTTGGTGGTTCGTCGCCGTCGGCGAGTGCAGCGCACGCCGGCCGATGTCGCGGCGGAACTGCATGCCGTCGAAATGAATGCACGACACGCCCTCGTACGCGCGAGCGATGGCGTCCGTGAAGTCGCTCCCGCGGGCGGCGACGGTTAACACCCGTCCACCGGCAGTGACCAGGCGTCCATCGCGTGTCGCGGTGCCCGCGTGGTAGACACGAACGCCTCCCACCTGCTCCGCCGCGTCCAGCCCCGTAATGATCTGACCCGACTCAGACGACTCAGGATAGCCGCGCGAGGCGATCACGACGCAGACCATGCGATCGGCGCCGATGCGGCACGTGGACTGGCCGAGACGTCCCTCGGCTGCAGCGGCGAACAGCGGCAGGAGCGGCTCGTCGATGAGCGGCAGTACGACCTGGGTTTCCGGATCGCCCATCCGCGCGTTGAACTCGATGACCTTCGGGCCGGTGGGTGTCAGCATCAGGCCGACGTAGAGAAAGCCTCGAAACGGATAGCCTTCGGCGGCCATCCCGCGCATCACGGGGTCGACCACCTCCCGCAACACGCGGGCCTCAGTCGCGGCATCGAACAGCGGACTCGGCGCGAACGCTCCCATGCCGCCGGTATTGGGGCCGCGGTCGTCGTCGAAGATACGCTTGTGATCCTGAGCACTGCCGATCGGCACGGCCCTGACGCCGTCGCACAGCAGGAAGAAGGACACTTCCGGGCCCGTCAGGCACTCCTCGATGACGATCGTCTTTCCGGCATCGCCGAACCTCGAGTCGCGCATCGCACCAACAAGCGCGTGCTCTGCTTCCTCGACGCTTGACGCGATGACGACGCCTTTTCCTGCGGCGAGTCCGTCGGCCTTCAACACGACAGGCAGGCCAAACGCGCCGGAGCGGACGACGTCGAGCGCATCGGACAGTGAGTGGCTCGTGTGGAAGCGCGCCGTCGGCACGGCGTGTCGCGCCATGAACGCTTTCGCGAACGCCTTGCTCGTTTCGAGGCGCGCGGCGGCGGCGGTCGGCCCAAGTAGCGGCGCGCCGGCGGCGGCAAACGCGTCGGCCACGCCGACGCTCAACGGAAACTCGGGACCAACGACGGTGAGATCGACCCGCTCGCGATCGGCGAGCGCCAGAACCGAGGCCGGCGAGGCGAGGTCGACAGCGGCCGTCCGCGCAAGCTGAGCAATACCGGGATTCCCCGGCGCGCACAGGACCTCAGCCTTGGAGCCGTCGGAGACCAGTCGCGCGACCAGCGCATGTTCGCGCGCCCCGCTCCCGACAACCAGAACTCGCATTAAATATTGGGGTTATGGCGTGTGCCCGCAGCACACAAACGAAGACACACGGCGGGGACTATTTCGTTGACCTTGACAGTGTTTGCGCCTAGAATCCGCCGTTACGTGTGCTAGCCTAACACATTTGATCCAAGCCACCCGAAAGGGGTGTGAGTGACGTGGCTGAAGTAAAAATCCAGGAGGGCGAGTCGATCGAAAGTGCCCTCCGGCGGTTCAAACGGAAGGTCCAGCAGGAAGACATCATCAAGGATATCAAGAAGCATTCCTTCTATTTGAAGCCGGGAGACAAGCGCCGGGCCAAACAGGCCCTGGCGAGAAAGCGCAACCGCAAGAAGCTCCGGCGTGAGCTCGAATAGCTGACGGAGTGATGGCGACCGACCCGACGAGGTAGCGATCGATGGAGTTCCAAGATCGGATTCTGCAGTGCGTGGATTGTGGCACGGAGTTCGTCTGGACGGCGGGAGAACAACAGTTCTTCGCCGACAAGAACTTCAAGAACGAACCGAAGCGGTGTAAGGCGTGCAAAGGAAAACGGGCCAGTCGCCCGGCCGGTGCCGTCGCTCGCGAGCGGGTGGAAACCGTGACGACGTGCTCGGCCTGCGGTAAGGAGACCACGGTCCCCTTCAAGCCAACGCAGGGACGTCCGGTTTTCTGCAAGGAGTGCTTCCAGTCCCGGAAATTCGCCGGGGCCGGCGGCGTCTAGCTCCAGGGCTTCACGACGATTTCAGCGTAAAGACTGCAACGTAGCTCGTCCGCCGCGCGGGACGGGCGAACGGCGCGCTGTGCTAAGCTCACAGCGCAATCTCTGGGGAGCGTTTCCATGCAGATCGACGAACGGGCTGTCGGCGACGTCATCGTGCTCGACCTGAAAGGCAAGATCACCCTTGGTAAGGGCGACGAGCTGCTGAAGGACAAAGTCAACAGCCTGGTCAACCAGGGTCACCGCAAGATTCTCCTGAACTTTGCGGACGTTCCGTACGTCGACAGCGCAGGGCTCGGCGAGATCGTGCGCACCTACACGACCGTCAGCCGCCAGGGTGGCAGTCTCAAGCTGCTGAACCTGACCAAGCGCATCACCGATCTTCTGGCGATTACGAAGCTCCTCACGGTCTTCGAAACCTTCGAAGTCGAGAACGACGCGATCCGGAGCTTTTCGGCATCAGCCAAGGTCTAACGCACCAGCCTGACGCTCTGCCGCCGACCCCGCGGGCGCCTCGCCCGCGGGGCATCGATCATCGGGCGGCGCTCTTCCCGCTCGCAGCGGCAGCCAGCCACGACGGTTAGCCATGGCCGACTCCAACCTCCGCTCCAACCCCGTCAACGTCGAACAGATCATGGAGCAGATTCGAGGACGGATCCGCGATCAGCACGGCGTCGAATACACCGAGCAGCAGCTGCAGGACCTCGCCGCGGCGCAGCTCGAAAAATTCCTGGACCCCAGGAAAGTCCGCTCGAACCTCCTGGAGGAATTCCGCCGGCTCCGCGCGGCAGGGCTGGCGGCGCACACCGCGCAGGAAGCCCCCGACGACGCCGCCGTCTTCCAGACCGATAGTGCGCCGCTGCGACTGCTGCGCACGGTACTGCGGCCGATCACGCGGCTCTTCATCAACACGCGCGCGCTCGCGACCGTGCTGTTGCAATCACAATCCGAGGCGTCTCGCCGGACACGCGATCAGCTCCTCTTCGAGTTAACGCACAACCTCGTCGTCGAAACCGCCCGGCTCAACATCGAGCTGAAGAGCCTCCGAATGCGGAACGAATCGCTGGCGGGCCGCGTGGAGTTCAACGAGCGCCGTGTCCGCACGCTCGAAGGCGCGGTCGTATATCAGCCGGCGAGAGTGGACGCGGTTCCCGAGCGTGCGGCTTCCGTCAGCACAGGCGGATCGAGTTCGACACCGAGCGCCCACGCGGATTCAACGCAAGAGCCGATGCGGCAGCCAACCCAACCGCCCGGCACGCCAGGCGATGGTCAACGGCGTCGTCGCCGGCGACGACGAGGCCGGCGAGGGGGCGCCGGCCCGTCTCCACAGTTTCCACAGGGGACGGCCTCGTCGCCGGCCACACCAGACACCACCGACAACGCTCATCCCGACCGACGGCCGGCCGAATCCGCTTCCGAAATCGCGTACGACGAGGGCAGCGACCCTGAAAGCAACGACGGAGGCTCGGACATCGAACCGCAGTGACCGCCAGGGTCGCCGTCTTCACCATCGTTTCCTTTAACTACGGCGCGTTCGCGCGAACGCTCATGGAATCGCTCCGCGCGACGCATCCCGACTGGGATCGCTTCGTCCTCGTCGTCGACAAAGCGGCTGCGCCGGCCGACATCGGCCGCGAACTCTTTTCGACCGTGATGGTCGAAGACCTGCCGCTGCCCCGCAAAAAGGAATTCCTGTTCCGATACGGCGTGATGGAGCTCAACACGGCCGTGAAGCCGTGGATGTTCGCGCATCTCCGTGGGCTCGGCTACCAGCACGTCGTGTATCTCGATCCGGACATTCTCGTGCTGGATCGCCTCGTCGATATCGAGCGGCTGTTGTGCGAGGGCGCCACGGGAGTGCTTCTGCCGCATCTCACCGCGCCGATCGACGACGGCCGGCATCCAAGCGAGCTGGACATCATGCGGTCCGGCTCCTACAACCTCGGGTTTCTGGCCCTCGGCGATAGTCCGGCCGCCGGACCATTCATCGAATGGTGGAAGCAGAAGCTCGAGTACGACGCCGTGTCCGATGTCGAGCGTGGTCTCTTCACCGATCAGAAGTGGATGGACCTCGCTCCCGGCCTGTTCGACGGCTTCTCCATTCTGCGCGACCCTGGTTACGACGTCGCGTATTGGAACCTGGCACATCGTCCCGTTGCGCGAGTGGGAAACGGCTGGACAGCGGGTGGACGACCGCTGCGGTTCTTTCACTTCAGCGGATTCAACCCGGAAAACCCGAAACCGTTCTCGAAGCATCAGAACCGGTTCGAGCTCGACACGATCGGCGCCGCGAAAGAGCTCGCGCTCGAGTATGCCGGGCGAGTGCTCGGACACGATCACGCCCGGCTTCGGCTCAATCCGTACGGGTTCGGATCGTTTCACGAAGGGACGCCGATTCCGGAAGAGATTCGGGCGATTTACCGCGACAACGCCGATCTTCGAAAGAAGGCCGGCGAGGATCCATTCGCCGCCGCCGACGTCTTCATCCTCGGTGAGACAGAAGGCCTGCCGACGATTCTGAGCGGCGTCTGGCTGAAGTACCGGCACCTGCAAAGGGCCTTCGTCGATCCGCTGGGCGCAAGCCGCCGGGGCTTCTACTCGTGGTTCATCGAATCCGGCGCGACGGAACTCGGTATCCCCGCGCCGTTCGTCGAGCCGGTCCGGCGTGCTCTGGTGGCATCGCTCGCCGCGGAAGGCCTCAGCCTTGCCGAAGCGACACGCGCGATCGCCAGCGGTTCGATCTGGACCCGGCTGCTCGTAGCGCTCCATCGCCGCGCGTCGGGCGGCAACCCTGGGATCGCGCGGCTCCTTCAGTACCGTGAGGTCTCCGGACCCATTCAGCTGCTTCAATTGGCGAGAGCCCAGTTTCTCAAGACGCAGTGGTCCGCCAGGCTTGGCCTCTCACGCGCCGCCGGCACAGCGCGCGACGACGGCACCCACATCGGCTCCCTCATGCGGGCCGGTGCCACACGAACGCATGACTACTGGACAGCGTCGCGACTCAGCCCGCAGTTCTGGGGGCTGTTCGAGCAAGCTGGCGCCGAAGCCTGGTGGATGGGACGGCAGGCACAGTTCATCATCGATCCCACAGGCGGCACCGTCCTCAGGGTGCAGGGCATTCACGCTGGCGAAATGCATCGTCTGGCCCGCGGGAAGCCGAACCTTGACGTGCGGATCACCGTGGACGACGAGCCGCGTGGCGTCGTCGCGCTCGGCGAATGGGGGCCGTTTGACGTGTCGGTCGATCTCGGTCCGCTGCCGGCGAACAGGCCGGCCGTCCTGGGACTCGTGCCCGACGCGTCGTTTGTGCCGCGGGAACTTGGCGTCAACGAGGACAATCGAACGCTCTCCGTCCAGATTGCCAGGATCGACCTCGGCGATACCGTCGTCTTCAACGCCGCGCACCCGCGCACCCGCAGCGGTCCGACGCTGATCGGCCCTCCAGGCGTGAACGTCATCGGCTATGCACGGTCCGAGCACGGCGTCGGCCAGTCGACGCGCGCGTTCGTCAGCGCGCTCGACGCGGCCGGTGTCACGAGCAGCGTCATCGACTTCAACGAAGGGAACCTGAGCCGGACCCAGGATCTGTCTCTCGAGCAGCGCTTTGTCGCCGAACCGGTCCACGGCATCAACGTCTTCCACATCAACGCGGATCAGATGCACGTTGCCGAACTGCATCTGCCCTCACACGTCTTCGAACGCTTCAACATCGGCTACTGGGCGTGGGAATTGCCGGAGATGCTGGACGAGCATTTGTCCGGCTTCAGGCGCGTCAACGAGGTGTGGGTGCCGTCGACGTTCGTGCAGGATGCGATCTCCAAGAAATCTCCTGTCCCGGTGCTCCGCGTTCCCCATGCCATCTGCTTCACCGCGTCCGCGGAAACGGGACGACGGCTGTTCGCGTTGCCGGCGGGCCGGTTTCTCGTGCTGACGATGTACGACTTCTCCTCCATCCAGGAGCGGAAGAACCCGGCCGCGGCCCTCGATGCCTTCGACCGCGCCTTCGAAAGAAATAGCTCCGAGGCGGCACTGGTCATCAAGACGCAGAACGCCGATTTCCATCCTGAGGACCTCGCGGCGCTTCGCGAGCGGCTCGCCGGCCGCAACGACGTCGTCTGGATCAACGAGACGCTGTCGCGCCAGGACGTCTACGACCTGCTGGCCGCCTGCGACGCGTTCATCTCCCTGCACCGCTCGGAGGGGTTCGGGTTCGCGCTCGCCGAGGCCATGTTTCTGGGCAAGCCGGTCATCGCCACCAACTGGTCGGGCAACACTGATTTCATGCGCCCGGACAACTCGTTTCCCGTGAATTTCGAACTGGTGCGCCTCCAGCGCGATTTCAGCGTGTACCGGGCGGGGCAGGTGTGGGCGGCCCCCGACGTCGAGCACGCGGCCTGGTCGCTGCGGCAGGCCGTGGAAGACGGGCCCCTCCGTGCGAAGATTTCCCGCCAGGCGATGCGGACGATTCGAGAAGACTTCAGTCCCGAGACCGTCGGGCGGCGCATCCGCGCGCGGCTCGACTACCTGCAGACGGTGCTGCAGAGCCGGTAATCGGAGCCAGACGCCCCCGTGAGAATCGCCTTCATCATCCATCGCTACGGCCCGGAGATCACGGGAGGCTGTGAGCACCAGTGCCGGCTGGTCGCCGAGCGCCTGGCCGGACAGCACGACGTGGACGTCTTGACGACCTGCGCACGCGATTCGAGCACCTGGAAGAACGAGTACCCGGAAGGGCCGGACAGGATCCGTGGCGTCACCGTCCGCCGGTTCAGAAACTCGCAGTCACATCATCGCGAGAGCTTCGTGAAGCTGTCGAAGTCGATCTTCGGCAGCACGCACTCGCGGGCCGAGGAACTCGAGTGGCTCAGGCAGCTGGGCCCTTGGTCACCCGGACTGATCGAGTACCTGAGAAAGTCACATCAGCAGTACGACGTCCTCCTGTTTTTCGGCTATCAGTACGCCACGACCGTGCTGGGGCTCGAGATTTGCCCGAGCCGAAGCATCCTCGTACCCGCGGCCCCTGTGAACCCTGTCGCTGACGACGAAGCGGCCATCCACCTCGAGATCTATCGCGACGTGTTCAGCCGGCCCGCGGCGATTCTGTACAACACGGACAGCGAACGGCGCTACGTCCAGGGCGATTTCTCAGAGCGTGCCGCAATCGAAGACGTCGTCGGCGTCGGCATCGACATCCCGCAGCACAATCCCTACCCGCGCATGCCGGCGCCGGCAGATGAGGAGTCGTCCGAAGACGACGCACAGGACACGGCGTCTTTTCCGTCACACCTGCTCGCGCGCGGTGCCGTCTTTCGGCGCCGTCACCGACTGCACGGCCCACTGCTCCTCTGTTGCGAAAGGTTCGAACCCGGCCGGGGCTGCGAGGAGCTGCTCGAATACTTCGGCAGCTACACGGACCATGGAGGGGACGCGACACTGGCGCTGCTGGGCGTGAAGCTGATGTCCGTTCCTGAAGATGCCCACGTTCGGTTTGCGGGGCTCGTCATGTCCGAACGCGAGCGCATGCAGGCGCTCGAGGCGGCAACGCTCGTCGCGTGCCCGTCGGCGTACGACAGCCTGCCCCTCTCGGCGCTGGAGTCATTGAGCGTCGGGACGCCCATCCTCACCAACGCGCGGAACCCCGTCCTCGTCGAACACTGCGTCGCGAGCAACGGCGGGCTCTACTACGCGAACCAGGACGAATTCGAGGCGTGCCTCACGCTGCTGCTGAATGACGCGTCGCTGCGCGTCGCGCTGGGTCGAAACGGCCGCGAGTACGTGCGCCGAAACTACCGGTGGGAAACCGTCCTCGGAAAATACGAACGCGTGCTGGCAAAGGTACGCAGCAACGCCAGGTAGGCGCTACTTGTCGTCGAAGGTGCCCGTCGGCGTGAGCGGCCCGTCGGCGGGCTCCTGCTCCGATGATGAGGGACCGTCCGGGCCGCTGCCGTTTCCGGACCGTTTCCGCCGCGGCCGGATGTCGTGCCGCTTGATCATCTCATTGAGCGTCGTCGGCTTGATGTGCAGCAGCTCCGCGGCCCGCTTCTGAACGCCGCCGGCGGCTTCGAGTGTCGACGCGATCAGCCGTTTTTCGAAGTCCGTGATGACGTCCTTGAAGGAGATGCCCTCGGGGGGCACGACGAACTGCGGCGGCATCTGGGCGCCTGGAGACTTGCGGACGTGATCGGGAATGAGGCCGACGTCGATTTTCGGGCCGGCCGTCAGCACGACCGCACGCTCAATCACGTTCTCGAGTTCGCGCACGTTGCCGGGCCAGTCGTACTCGCTCAGGAGATCCAGCGCCCCCGGCGTCAGCTCGAGGCCGGGTTTCTTGTTCTCCTCGCCGTACTTGTTGAGGAAGTGCTGCGTCAGCAGCGGGATGTCGTCCTTCCGGTCCCGCAGCGGCGGCAGCTGTATCGAGATCACGTGGAGGCGGTAGAACAGGTCCTCCCTGAACCGCCCCTCCTCCATCATCTTGCGGAGATCGACGTTGGTCGCCGCGATGATCCGCACGTCCACCTTGATCGTCTCCATGCCGCCTAGCCGCATGAAGTCGCGTTCCTGGATGACCCGCAGCAGCTTGGCTTGCGTCTCGAGCGGCACATTCCCCATCTCGTCGAAGAAGATGCTGCCCTTGTCCGCGAGGTCGAACAGGCCTTTCTTCGGGTAGACGGCCCCGGTGAACGCGCCCTTCACGTGGCCAAACAGCGTGGACTCCAGCAGATCGGGCGGAAGGTTGCCCGAGTTCACCGTCACGAACGAGCGGTCGGCGCGCGATGAATTGGCGTGGATCGCCCGCGCGACGAGCTCCTTGCCGGTTCCGCTCTCGCCCTGAATCAGGATCGTCGAACGGCTTGGCGCCGCCTGAATGATCAGGTCGAACACCTGCCGCATGCGCGGGCTGCGCCCGATGATGTTCGCAAACTTGTGGTAGCGCTCCTGGATGTTCTGGCGGAGCGACCTGTTCTCGTGAACGAGCCGCCGGCGCTCCATCGCGTTTCGAACGACGACCAGCACTTCGTCGTTCTTGAACGGCTTGGTGATGTAGTCGAACGCGCCGCTCTTCATCGCCGAAATCGCGCTCTCGACCGACGCGTAGGCCGTGATGATGATGACCGCGAGATCCTCGTCAATGCGCTTCAGCTCGTCGAGCGTCGCGATGCCGTCGATGCCCGGCATCATGATGTCGACGATGGCCGCGTCGAACGGCAGCGTGCGCGCGAGCTCGAGGCCTTCGGTTCCGGACGCCGCCAGCCGCACGTCGTACCCTTCGCGCGTCAGCAGCGTCTCGAGAATCTCGCGCATGATCTCCTCGTCGTCGACGACGAGGATCGTGCCCTTGTGAGCAGCAGCCATAGCTAAATCGATGCGCTCCGAGCCCGCGCCTGCTCGAGCGGCAGCGTAAGGGTGAAGCGCGTCCCCTGGCCGATCGCGCTGTCGCAGCGGATCGTGCCCTGGTGGTCGCGGACGATGCCATAGGTGATCGACAGGCCGAGGCCCGTTCCGCGGCCGATGGCCTTCGTCGTGAAGAACGGATCGTAGATGCGCGCGAGGTGCTCGGACGGGATGCCCGAGCCCGTATCCGATACCTCGGCAATCACCGAGTCGCCGTCGACGCGCGTCGCCACCGACAACCAGCCGCCTCTTGGCATCGCGTCGCGGGCATTGAGGAACAGATTCAGGAAGACCTGCTGGAGCTGGTGCTCGCTCCCCTCCACGACGACGGGATCAGGCGACAGCTCGCGGCGCACCTTGATCTTTCCGACGCCGAACTGGTGCTCGAGGAGCGAGAAGACGTCGGTGATGACCGCGTTCACGTCGACCGGAATCCGTTCGTTGTCCGCCGGCCCCGGCCGCGAGAGGTTGAGCAGGCCGTTGACGATCTTGGCCGCGCGGAACGTCTGCTTCTCGATCTTTTCCAGGAGCACGGTCCTGGGATCCGCAGGGTCCGCGCCGTCCAGCAGCATCTGCGTGAAACTCGAGATGCCGGTCAGCGGCGTATTCACTTCGTGCGCGACGCCAGCCGCGAGAAGGCCGATGGACGCCATCTTCTCGGAGATCTGAAGCTGCTCCTCGAGATGCACGTGATCGGTGATGTCTTCGACGAGCAGGATGGTGCCGCTGATCTGTGCGGCGCCGGCCTGCCCCTGCAGCGGCACGGCCGTCGCGTTGACCAGCAGGCGGAGCGACTGCTCGTCGCTGGAGGAGCCGGAGTACCGGGTGAGCGGCACCCTGTACAACGTCGCGCCATACGGGTTCTCCCGGCGGGCCGCGCGAAGCGCGTCCACGAACGGCCGATCGAACACGTCCGCGAGCTGTTTGCCGATGGCCGCCGACCGCGGCAGGCCATAGAAGCCCTCGAGGGCGCGGTTCCACCTGACGATGCGCTCGTCGACGTCGAACACGACGAGGCCGTCGTCGAGCGACTCGAGGATGTTCTCGTTGAACTCGCGCATCCGGCCCAGTTCCTCGGCCTTCAGGTGGAGCTGGCGGTAGAGGCGGCCGTTTTCGATGGCAGTCGCGACCTGCCCGGCGACCGACGTCAGCAGCGCGAGGTCCTCGCTGTTGAACGGCTCGTCGGTGTCTTTCCGGCCCAGCGCGAGGACGGCGATCGCGCCGCCTTCGAAAATGCAGGGCACGAAATAGTCGATTCCAGCGTCGCGCCAGAACTCGACCTCCTCGGCGACGAAGAGCGCCGCGGCGATCGGGTCGTCGAGCGCGATCGTGTGGCCGGCGTCGAGCCGCGGCAGCAGCGACGAGTCCCGCGTCAGCGGTGCAACGCCCGCGCCGAAGCCGAAATGGCCGATGGACTCGAAGTCGCCCGAACGCTCGTCGGCGAGCATGAGGGCCATGCGTTCGACGCCGAGAGTCTCGACGACGCGGCTGACCAGCCGCTGGCTGAGCCGCATGACGTCAAGGTCGCTGTTCAGGTCACGTGCGAAGCCAAGCAGCGCACGGCGGTAGTCGTACCGGTCGCGATAGAACACGCGATCCAGGGCGTTCTGCACCGAGTCTTTCACCGGCTGGGCGAGGAGCACGATCACGAACGTCGCCAGCAGCGCGACGATCCAGTTGTGCTCGTCGGAGTCGTTCGCGAAGAAGAACCCGGTGGTCCGCAGCAGCGCGAAGTACAGGACCGCGCTCGCCGACAGGAACGCCGTGTAGGCGAGGACACGTTTGATGATGACCTCGACGTCCCGCAGCCGGTAACGGACGATCGCCGACGCAAAGGTCAGCGGCACGACACACAACGGAATCGCGGTGAGCTGAAGCGCCAGCGGCGGATCCATTCCGATCGACCACGGCAATGCATACAGCAACGCGAAAGGCCCGACGCCCAGCGCAGTTCCCCAGGCGATCCATCGAAGCTGCCGCTGGCCGGTTTCAGACGTGATCTGTCGAAACGCCTGGACCAGAACCCCGAGCGAGGCGAGAGCGCATACGACCAGGTACACGTGGCCGGCTCGTTCGAGCGTGTCGATGGACCGCGAGAAGGTCTCGCCGCCGGCCGCGCCCCGGGTAATGAGGACGATGCGCGTCCCCGTCAGTACCAGCGCCGGCACATAGGCAATCGGTAGCAGGTCGCTCCAGTCGCGACGACGGACGGCAGGGCGCGCCGGAAACTCCAGCGTGAAATGCAGCAGAAGCGGCGGTACGAGCGCCATCGCGACCGCGTCACCCCAATAAAAGATCCAGTCGAGCCGGTCGAATGGCCCGTTGAACGAGAAGGTGAACGCGCCGAAGAACGCGACGCACAGCCAGAAGAAATGCAGCGTCGCCTGATCGTCAGGACGGCGAAGGCGAACAGCGCCTCCGACCAGAAGCGTGACGAGCCCCACTGCGGCCAGCACGAAGTACATCGAACTGCTGTGAGGCGTCAGCGCCAGTGCGACATCGACGGCTTGCCGGGTACCAAGGCGGGCGAGCGTGTAAGACAGGCGCGTCCCTTCCGTGCCGCGCTGCTGATACTGCTCGACCTCTGAACGCTGTTCGATGGGCGCGCCGTTGATGGCGAGAATTACGTCACCGCGCTGGATGCCTGCGCGCGCGGCCGGCGATCCGGCGGCGACTTCCACGGCCGTAACGCCTTCGGCCCGGTCCGCCCAAAGCACGCCGTCCTCGACCTGGCGCAACTGAGCACGCAGCGCGATGTTGGCGACGCCAAGCGCGAGCAGCATGCCGACGACAGCCAGGGCGAACAGAGATCGTCCCCAGGCAATCCATCGCGTCGGCGTCAGGGCTTCAGACATGGACGTGGGCAGCCACCTGCGGTTGCTAACTAACTGAAACAATACCGGTTATAGGGGCGCAACCTGAGACAAACATGCCGCATATTTTCTCGGCAAAGACACCCGCATTCAATATTGTGGATCGCGAAAACTGCCCGTCGGCGTGACGGTTAGAAGCGCAGGGTCAGGCCGCCCACCACCCGCTTGGGAGGATGGACCACGAGCAGCTCGTCGAAGATGGACTGGTCGGAGGCCGAATCCCGGAAGAAGTTCCGGACGGTCACCAGCATCTCCCACTTCGCGTTGCTGAAGTCCAGAAATGGCAGCGACTGGCGGACCTGCACGTCGAACCGGCCGTCGGTTCCGGAGATATCGGCGAAGTTTCGGCCAGCAAAGCCGTTGCTCAAGCGGTACAGCACCATCACCCTTGTGGCGGTCTCGGGAACGTCTGCCTCGAGCGACGTGGAGATGTCGTGAATCTGCTCGTTCGAGCTCCGGAGAGCTGACGGCGCCAGAAGGAGCAAGTACTTCGGCGCCTGCGCCTGATTCCAGCTCGCCTGCACGTACGAGTACTCGATTGAGCCGTGTACACGTGCGGCGAAGACGGCCTTGATGCCTGCGCTGTAGCCGTTCGTGTCGACGCCGCCGTTGTTGGCCACGAAGTAGTGGCCGAGGACGGCGTTCGGCTGCCCGGGCTGATCCACGCCAAACAGCGTGACGAGCTGATCGTCGACGCTCTGGCGGAACGCGCGCAGCGAAACCGTCGCCGGCCCGAAGTCGCGCTCGACTCCCGCGTCGATGTGCAGTGTCCGCTCCGCGATCAGAGGGCTCTGGCCGTCGAGCGAGGAGAACGTCCGCTGTGGCGGCAGCCAGATCCCGGTGTCCGGCTGGACGAATTCCTCGGCGCCCGGAGCAACCGACCGGCGCGAGAGCCTGGCCGTAATCCGCAGGTGGTCCGCCGGCATGATCGTCGCCGCCACGCGCGGACTGAGCAAACTGCTGTCGGTCAGGTAGTCGTAGCGCGCGTAGTCGGCCCCATACGTCAGGATGACGGCGCGATTGACGGCAAACGTATCGAACCCGTGCATCGTCCCGACGTTGCGGCTGCCGTCGGTCACGTTGCGCAGCGCGGCGAAATTGCCGCCGTCGTACCGCTGGGTGCTGTAAGAGAGGCCGAGGTCGTACTTGTGCCGGGCGAGTGCCGAGCGCGTGACGTAATCACCGGAGACGACCCACGACGACAGGTCGCCTTGGGTGACGGCCCCTCGCACCGTCCAGTCGGCGTTGGCTCCCGCCGGCGCGCCGACGACGAAATTGGCGATGCTCCGTCCGGCGAACACCCGCGGAGCGAACACGTCCTGTACGGCGTCGAATGAGCTCGTCGTCAGCAGGTTGAGCTGCCCGGAAAACGGCGTGCCGGCGAAGAAGTTCGTCGCAAGGCGAGCCGAAGACCCCATCGCATGGCTGAGCCCTCGAGGCGACGCGCCAAGGCCGGTCGGGCCCGACGCCTCCGCCGTTGCGATGATCACCTGTGCGTCGTTCAGGATGCTTCGGCGCGCGTGACGAAGCCGCCAGGGCAGTTCGTCACGATCGAGAGGCTTGTCAGCCTTCTCGCCGGTGGAGGTCGCGTCAGTGGGCTGCGCGTCCTGCGGCGGTTCAATCGAAACGGGCCCAACGGCTGCCGGGACGATCGGCGGAGCGACAATTGACGCGCTCGTGGCGTGCCGCAGGGCGATCGACGAGAGGACGCTGCCGCTCGGCGACACCTGCACGACCTGGCCGCGCGGCGCGATGAAACCAGACAAACGGGCGCGGACCAGGTACGGTCCAGGTGGAAGCGATCGCAGCTCGAACCGGCCTGCGCGATCGGTTACGTCGACGGCGTTTGTGGAACCGAGGGCGGAGACGACGACGCCGGCCACGGGAAGGCCCGCCTCGTCCTGGACCTGTCCATGAATCGCGCCGGAGGCAAGCGCCGCCACGCGAACGCTCGACGCCAGCTGCGCAGAGACTGGCGAAGCACAGAAAATCCCCAGAATGCCGACCGCCGCCGCGATCCACCGGGATGTTTTCTTCATGCTCCCTCGGCTGCCGCCGAGCGCTCTGCGCTAGCCGGCGGTGACGGTGAAGTTGATGTCGCGGGTCAACGACTTCGTCGAAAGCTTGTCGGTGACCTTGATTTCCAGCCGGTAGTCGCCCGCCGGGAACGTCGCGAGCGGGACGGCCTGACCGGTCTGCAGCTGGTGGCCGAGCGACATGTCGAACTGCGGCGGCAATGTCGTCGCGTTGAGCGCCTGGGGACTCGTCTTGTTGAAGAACTTCTCAGCGGCCCCCGACGGCTTCTGATAGAAGTTGTACTCGACGGTCACGTCGGGCTTGTTCATCGGGTCGACCTTCGGGTTGTAGATCAGCATGAAGATCGAGAGCTCGCCCTTCGTGCTGAACTTCATGTCCGTGGCCGGGACGATTTCCATCATGCCCAGCGCGTACGGCCGCTCGATTTGCTCGTTTGGCGAGAGCGGCGCCGCCAGCGGCTCGATGCGCGAGGCGACGATGACCGAGCTGGTCGTCAGCTCGGGCGACCAGAAGTCGGGCACGGTGACCGTCTGCTTGATGAGCGACACCTTCGGAGCGGGAGCGTTCTTCTGCGTGGACGCCGGCTCCTTCATGACGACGTAGACATCGTAGGCGCCCGCCGGCACGGTAAACGCGCGGCTCAACCGGGCCGTCGTGCCCTGGGCCGCGTTCACCGGAACGAAGTTGATGTCTTCGTAGGCGTACTTCACAGGCGGCTTCTTGTCGTCTTTCTTCTCGTCCTTCTTCTCATCCTTCTTGGCCGGGAGCGTCAGCGTCGCCGCAGGAGCCGCCGCGTCTTTCGCGACGACGCGCCAGTAGAGCGCGACGTTGGGGCTCGTGGCCTTCGAGGCATCGAACGTAATCGTGAAGGGGATGTATTCCTTGTTGGCCGTGGCTTTCAGGTAGTCTTCGTGCGCCCAAGAGACGTTGAAGTCGTTCGACGCAGGCTGCCCGGCCGCGGCGGCGTCGACGATCTTGACGATGTCGAGGATCTCTTTCTTCTGGGCATCAGTCTGCTTCTTGTCGTCCTTTTTCTGCGCGAATAGTGCGACAGAACACGCCAGCACCACCGTCGCCGACACCGCCAGCATGAGGCCCCGCCGATTCACAACCATAACTGCGCTTCTCCCGATAAAGGCTCGAACGCCCCGGAACGGTTCATCATAGGCTCGGGTCGGGACCAAGTCAAACCCTTCTGCCGGCTGCACTTCAGGTTCTAACGCCCGTGCTATCATGCCCGATCGGAAGGGCCCGCATCTGCCTCTCGACGACAGCATCGCCATCGTGCTCGCCGGTGGTGTCGGCGAACGACTCCATCCCCTCACCAAGGACCGCGCCAAGCCGGCCGTCTATTTCGGCGGGCCTTACCGCATCATCGACTTCGCGCTGAGCAATTGCATCAACTCGGGGCTGCGGCGCATTTTCATCGCCACACAGTACAAGTCGCTCTCGCTGAACCGCCATATCAGGATGGGCTGGAACATCGTGTCGGAAGAGCTCGGTGAGTTCATCGAGATCCTTCCGCCGCAGAAACGCGTCAGCGAACACTGGTACCAGGGCACAGCCGACGCGGTGTACCAGAACCTGTACTCCATCATCCGCGAAGGCCCGCGGCGCCTCATCGTGCTGTCGGGCGACCACGTGTACAAGATGGACTACTCGCGCATGCTGCGCTTCCACATGGAGCGAGGCGCCGCCGCGACGCTGGCCGCCATCGAAGTGCCGGTGGCGGAAGCTTCGCGGTTCGGTATTGTCGCCGTCGACGCGCAGGACAGGGTCACGGGCTTCGAAGAGAAGCCGCGCCGGCCGAGCTCGATTCCTGGTTCGCCGGACATCGCCCTGGCCTCGATGGGCGTGTACGTGTTCGATACCGACGTGCTGGTCCGCGAGCTCGAAGCCGATGCGGCTCAGCCGACCGCCCACGACTTCGGGAAAGACATCATCCCGTCGCTCATTCACCGGGCGCCGGTCTACGCCTACCGCTTCTACGACGAGAACAAGAAGGCCTCGAAGTACTGGCGCGACATCGGAACCCTGGACGCCTATTTCGAGGCCAACATGGACCTCTGCCAGGTGAATCCGGAGTTCAACCTGTACGACCCGGAGTGGCCGTTGCGGACGTATCAGCCGCAGGCGCCGCCCGCCAAGTTCGTGTTCGCCGAACCGGGAGTTCGCTGCGGACAGGCCCTCGACTCGATCATCTCGCCCGGCTGCATCGTGTCGGGCAGCAGCATCTACGGCAGCGTGCTGTGCCCGAACGTCCGCGTCCACAGCTTCTGCCTGATCGAGCAGTGCATTCTCATGCCCGGTGTTCGCGTGGGCCGCCACGCGCAAATCCGCCGGGCGATCATCGACCGCGACGTGCTCATTCCGCGCGGCGCCCGCATCGGCTACGACCTCGAAGAGGATCGGCGCCGGCACACCGTCACGGACACCGGCATCGTCGTAGTCACCACCGATGACGAGCCGCTCATCGGGCCGCTCGGCGAGGAGGCGCTGCGATACGAAGCAGAAGCCGACCGCCGCGGCGGCGGAGGCTAGCGTGAAAATCACCCACGTCCACGGCCGCGAAATTCTCGATTCGAGAGGCAATCCCACAGTTGAAGTCGACGTCACGCTTGCCGGCGGCGCCTTCGGCCGCGCCGCCGTGCCGTCCGGTGCGTCCACCGGCGAGCGCGAGGCGCTCGAGCTCCGCGACGGCGACAGCTCCAGGTATGGCGGCAAAGGCGTTCGCAAGGCCGTCGGCAACATCAATCAATCCATTGCCAGGGCCATCGTCAATCGCGAGTTCGATCAGCGAGGGCTCGATCAGGCGATGATCGCGCTCGACGGCACCGCGACGAAGAGCGAGCTCGGGGCGAACGCGCTTCTCGGCGTCTCGATGGCGGCCGCCCGCGCCGAAGCCGCCGCCAAGGGCATTCCGCTGTACCGCCATCTGGGCGCACTCTACGGCAACGACGCGTTCACGCTGCCGGTCCCGATGATGAACATCCTCAACGGCGGCGCCCATGCCGACACGAGCGTCGACTTTCAGGAATTCATGGTCATGCCCGTCGGCGCCGGGTCGTTTGCCGAGGCGCTCCGCGCCGGCGCGGAAATCTTTCACGCGCTTCGCGGGATTCTCAAGAAGCGCGGCCAGTCGACGGGCGTGGGCGACGAAGGCGGCTTCGCGCCGAACCTGAAATCGAACCGCGACGCCATCGAAGCCATCCTCGAAGCGGTCGGCCAGGCGGGCATGAAGGCCGGCCAGGACGTCTTCGTCGCGCTCGACGTCGCGTCGAGCGAGCTGTGGGCCCCCTCGACTTCGCAGGGCACCGGCGGCGGACGATACGTCTTCAAGAAATCAGGTGAACCGGATCGGACGTCGGACGAGATGATCCGCCTCTACGAAGACTGGCTGCGGCAATATCCGATCGTCTCCATCGAAGACGGGCTGGCCGAGGGCGACTGGCCCGGCTGGAAAGCGCTCACAGCAGAACTCGGCTCCCGCGTCCAACTCGTCGGCGACGACGTGTTCGTCACGAACCCCGGCATCCTGAAGCGCGGCATCGCCGAGAAGATCGGCAACGCCCTGCTCGTCAAGCTGAATCAGATCGGCACGGTCACCGAAACGCTCGATGCGGTGCGCATGGCGGCCGACGCGGGGTACGCGTCGATCATTTCGCACCGCTCCGGCGAGACGGAAGACACGACCATCGCGGATCTGGCCGTCGGCACCGCCGCAGGGCAGATCAAGACAGGTTCGGCCAGCCGAACCGATCGCGTTTGCAAGTACAACCAGCTTCTCCGAATCGAAGAACAGCTGGGCGGCGGTGCGAAGTTTGCGGGGCGGTCGGCGATTCGGGCGGTGCCACGATGACCCGGCTCGTCCTCCTTCGCCACGGCGAAAGTACCTGGAACAAGGAAAACAGGTTCACCGGTTGGACCGACGTCGACTTGTCCGACCGTGGACGCGAGGAAGCCGCGGCCGCCGGCGAACTTCTCAAAAACGGCGGCTTCGAGTTCGACGTGGCCTACACGTCCCTGCTCAAGCGCGCCATCCGGACCTCGTGGATGGCGCTCGACGTCCTGGACCTGCTCTGGATTCCGGTCATCAAGGACTGGCGCCTGAACGAGCGTCACTACGGCGCGCTGCAGGGCCTCAACAAAGCTGAAACGGCCGCCAGGCATGGCGAAGCACAGGTGAAGATCTGGCGGCGCGCGTACGACATTCCTCCGCCGCCCCTCGCGCCCGACGACCCGCGGCATCCGTACCGCGACCCGCGTTATGCCGGTCTGGCCGCGTCGGAGCTGCCGTTGACGGAGTCGTTGAAAGACACGGTTGCTCGCGTCGTCCCGTACTGGAACGGAACGATCGCACCGGCCATCCGCTCGGGGCAGCGGGTACTGGTTGCCGCACACGGCAACAGCCTGCGCGCGCTGGTGATGCACCTCGACAATATTTCTGAGGCGAATATCGTCGAGCTCAACATTCCTACCGGGATCCCGCTCGTCTACGAGCTGAACGACGATTTGTCGCCTGTTCGAAATTACTACCTCGGCGATCCTGCAGCGGCCGCTGCCGCGGCTGCGCGCGTCGCCAACCAGTCAAAGGCTCAGGGCGGCTGACAAAGAAAAAAGGCCGACCCGCGCAAGGCGAGTCGGCCTGGGTTGTCCGCGTTGGTCCCTTATTCCACGGGTTCCGTGGTTTCGTCCGCGGCAATGCGGAGCGAGCGAAGAAAGCGGCGATCGTTGGCGGTCACGTCGAACGCGCGGCGCGGCTGTGGGACGACAGCGCGGGCCGGGGCAGCGACTTTCGTGAGCGCGGCGGTCTTCGAGCGGCTGACAAACCCGACGACGGCCTCGAGCGTCAACTTCATCTCGAAACCGGCGGCGCGGGCTTTCTCGCGGCACGCCTCGACTTGCGCATTCTCGGCGACCGCGGCGGCAATCGCGTCGGCCAGCTCTCGTGCGAACCGGTTGACGACGTCGTCCATCCTAACTTCCCTCCCTACGCCGCCGGGCCGGTTCCGGAAGCGCTCCCCAACCTGCCTGCACCAGGGCGATGAGACAGGACTGGGCGCCAGACGTGTTCAAGTATTTCGGAAAAGTTCTGAGGTAGGTTGAGTCTAAGCGTGAGTCGATGTTCTGTCAACGGGTGGAATGCCGCCCAACGAATCTTTTTCGTGAGGTCGACTACAATTCGAAACGACACTCGATGAGCACGTACACGCCGGAGAACCTCGCAGGCTGGGATGCGGCCTCGGAACTCGGTTTGCCGGGCGAGTTTCCGTTCACGCGCGGCATTCATCCGACGATGTACCGCGGCCGGCTGTGGACGATGCGGCAGTACGCGGGCTTCGGGACGGCCGCCGAGTCGAACGCGCGCTATCGCTACCTCCTCGCACACGGCGTCACGGGCCTCAGCGTCGCCTTCGACCTGCCGACACAGATGGGCTACGACTCCGACGACCGGCTCGCGGCCGGCGAAGTCGGTCGCGTCGGCGTCGCCATCGACTCCGTCGAGGACATGGCCGTGCTCTTTGACGGGATCCCGCTTGGGCGGGTCTCGACCTCGATGACGATCAACGCGACGGCCGTCATCCTGCTCGCTCTCTACGCCAGTGTCGCCCGCCGCCACGGCGTCGCGATGGCCTCGCTCTCGGGCACGGTGCAGAACGACATCCTGAAGGAGTACGTGGCGCGCGGGACCTACATCTATCCGCCCCGCCCATCGCTCCGCATCGTCACGGACATGTTCGCGTTCTGTGAACGCGAGATGCCGAACTGGAACACGATTTCGATTAGCGGCTACCACATTCGTGAAGCGGGCTCGACGGCCGTCCAGGAGGTCGCCTTCACGTTTGCGCACGCGATCGCCTACGTCCAGGCCTCGATCGACGCGGGCCTCGACGTGAACGAATCGGGCCAGCGGCTCAGCTTCTTCTTCAACGCGCACAACAACTTTCTGGAGGAGATCGCGAAGTTCAGAGCCGCCCGCCGGTTGTGGGCGCGCATCATGCGCGACAGGTTCCACGCGACGAACCCGCGCGCGCAGCAGCTGCGGTTCCACACGCAGACGGCGGGCAGCACACTCACCGCCCAGCAGCCGGACAACAACATCGTCCGTGTCTCGCTTCAGGCGCTGGCCGCGGTGCTCGGGGGCACGCAGTCGCTGCACTGCAACGGACGCGATGAGGCGCTCGCGCTGCCGACCGAGGACGCCGCCCGCACGGCGCTCCGTACTCAGCAGATCATCGCGGCCGAAACCGGCGTGACCAACACGGTCGATCCGGTAGCCGGCTCCTACGCGATCGAAACGCTCACGAACCGGATCGAGGAGGGCGCGAACCAACTGCTCGAGCGCATCGAGCAGCACGGCGGAACGCTGGCGGCCATCGAGAGCGGCTTCATTCAACGCGAGATTCAGGAGTCCGCCTACCGAAGCCAGATCGCCGTGGATTCCGGCGCCACCGTCGTCGTCGGCGTCAACCGGTACGCGGAGGCCGGAGACGCACGGGCCCACGCGGCGCCGCTCTTCCGAGTCGATCCCGAAGGCGAGCGGCGTCAGGTCGAACGCGTCCGTGCGCTTCGCGCCGGCCGAAGCGACACGGCCTGGTCGTCCGCGATAGCCAGAGTCACCGAAGCCGCGGCTTCCGGAACCAACCTCGTGCCGCCCATCATCGCCGCGGTCGAGGCCCACGCGACGGTCGGCGAAATCGCGGATGCGATGCGTTCGGTTTTCGGGACGTATCAAGAGGCCGCAACGCTCTGATGGCCGTCGGCGAACCACTGCTCAGCGTCGAGCACCTCACGACCGTCTTCGACTTGCCCTCCGGCGCCGTTCCCGCAGTGAACGACGTCAGCTTCGAGGTCCGCGCCGGGGAAACCCTTGGGCTCGTCGGCGAGTCGGGCAGCGGAAAATCAGTGACCGCGTTCTCGATCATGCGGCTCGTTCAGCCGCCGGGCCGCGTCGAGTCGGGCCGTATTCTGTTTCGCGGACGCGACCTGCTGCAGTTGTCGGAGCGTGAGATGCGGGCCGTCCGGGGCGCCGACATCTCCCTGATCTTTCAGGAGCCGATGACGGCGCTCAATCCGGTGTTCACGATTGGGGATCAGCTCCGCGAGACACTGCTCGTTCACGGCAAGGCCACTCGCCGGACGGCCGGAACGACGGCCATCGAGCTGCTGGAAGCCGTGCGTATTCCGAACGCCGCCTCACGTGTCGACGACTACCCGCACCAGCTCTCAGGCGGCATGAGGCAACGCGTGCTGATCGCGATGGCGATCGCGTGCCGGCCGTCGCTCGTCATCGCCGACGAACCGACGACCGCGCTCGACGTCACGATTCAGGCGCAAATTCTCGACCTCCTGCGAGAGATGAAATCGGCGTTCGACCTCTCGCTTCTCCTGATCACCCACGACCTGGGCGTCATCGCGGAGACCGCCGATCACGTCGCCGTCATGTACGCGGGCCGGATCGTCGAGTACGCGCCGGTGCGCGATTTGTTCCGCCAGCCGCAGCACCCCTACACACGAGGGCTGCTCGCGTCGCTGCCCACAGGCAAACCCGGCACCCGGCTGAGCGCCATCGAAGGCACAGTCCCGATGCTCGGCGCGTTGCCGCCCGGCTGTCCGTTCAATCCTCGCTGTCCGGATCGGTTCGATCGATGCACGACGGCTCCGCCACCCGACTACATCGTCGGCGACGGACGAACCGCGAAGTGCTATCTGCACGAGCCGCGAGCCGCGAGCCCCGACGCGCAGGCCAATGCCGCTCGTTGAAGTGTCCCACCTCGTGAAGCATTTCGTCCGCGACCGCGGCTTTCTGCGCGCAGGCACGCTCGTCAAAGCCGTCGACGACGTGAGCTTTGCGATTGAGGAAGGTGAGACGTTCGGTCTGGTGGGCGAGTCCGGGAGCGGAAAGACGACGACGGGACGGTGTGTGCTCCGACTCGTCGAGCCGACCTCCGGGAGCGTCCGTTTCCGCGGCGAAGACGTGCTCGCGTTTTCGCGCCCGCGGATGCGCGAAGCCCGCCGCCACATGCAGATCGTCTTTCAGGATCCGTATTCGTCGCTCAATCCGCGAATGCGCGCGCGACAGATCGTCGAAGAACCGCTCATCATTCACGGCCTCGGCGACCGCGGCGCACGCGCCGGGCGCGTCCGGGAGCTGTTCGATCTCGTCGGGCTCGATGCCGCGCACCTCGAACGCTTTCCGCACGAGTTCAGCGGCGGCCAGCGCCAGCGTATCGGCCTCGCGCGGGCGCTGGCGCTCAATCCGTCGTTCGTCGTGCTCGACGAGCCGGTTTCAGCGCTGGATGTCTCGGTGCAGGCGCAGGTGGTGAACCTGCTGATGGATTTGCAGCAGCGGCTGACGCTGACCTACCTGTTCATCGCTCACGATCTGCGGCTGGTGGAGCACATCTGCTCGCGCGTGGCCGTGATGTACCTGGGAAAGATCGTCGAGATGGCTCCGACCGCGTCGCTCTTCGCCTCGCCCCGGCATCCTTACACACAGGCGCTGCTGTCGGCCATTCCGGTGCCCGACCCCGACGCGCCGCCGCGACGGATTACGCTCGATCCTGAACAGATCGATCGGGATGCGGCGCTACAGGAAGTTGCGGCGGGGCACTTTGCGGCAGTCTGATCCGCGGACCTGCGTGATCGCCGCGAGCGCCGTCAGGCCGCCCGCCTGACGTCGTTTTCGACCTGCCCGTCGCGAATGTGAATCGTGCGGTAGGCGTACGCGGCCACGTCGGCTTCGTGCGTGACGAGCACGATGGTGTTGCCGGCCTGGTGCAGCTTCTCGAAGAGCGCCATGATCTCGAGGCCGGTCTTCGAGTCGAGGTTCCCGGTCGGCTCGTCGGCGAGCAGAATGGACGGGTTGTTGACGAGCGCCCGCGCGATGGCGACCCGCTGCCGCTGCCCGCCCGACAGCTCGTTCGGCCGGTGGCTCATTCGTTCGGAGAGCTCGACCTTCGCGAGCGCGGTCCTCGCGCGATCCTGGCGATCCTTGGTGGCGACGCCCGCATAGACCAGCGGCAGTTCGACGTTGTGCAGCGCCGTCGCGCGCGGAAGGAGGTTGAAGGTCTGAAACACGAAGCCGATTTCCTCGTTGCGGATGCGCGCCAGCTCGTTGTCGTTCATCTGGCTGACTTGTTTCCCGTTCAGCAGGTACGAGCCTTTGGACGGCGTGTCGAGGCATCCGATGAGGTTCATCAGGGTCGATTTGCCCGACCCGGAGGGGCCCATGATGGCGACGTATTCACCGCGTTCGATCGCGATCGAGACGCCACGCAGTGCGTGGATCTCTTCCGCGCCCATCACGTAGGTCTTCCAGAGGTCGACGGTTTCGATGAGGGCCATTCGCGCTCAGTATGACAGATACGGCGCCCTCGCCCGTCAGGTTCCGCGTTTGAGACGCGCCAGCAGGCTCTTCGCAATTTCCGGAGCGTCGGTCGGAACGTGGGCGCCCCAGTCTCGCGCGTCGACGGGGATCAACGTCACCTTCGCGCGAGCCTTCTTGCGCTGTTCGGCGATGGCGCCCGCGAGCTCGTTCACGGGCGCGAGCGCGGTGCCCATCAGAAACACGCAGATCTCGTCGGGCGACCACTTGCCCGCCTGCCCCCACGCGTCGGCGACGGCCGGCGCGTCCACCGTCGACACATACCGCCCGAGCAGCCGCGGATTCTTGTTCCGGCCGAACATCTTCGACTTCGGAATCATCGCGACGTCGAAGCCGCGCACCGACGACTGGTCGTAGTCGCCTACCGCTTCGACGGCGACCTGGAACCGGTTGAGCGTGGCCTTCCGCAGGTAGTCGTCGCGGCTCGCCCGCTCCGCATGGAAGGCGCCTTTGGACGACGATGCTGGTGGCGGCTCTGCTTCCGGACGCTGGTTGCCCGATGGCGGTGTGTAGTTCGCTTTCGGCGCTTCGGCAGCGGGCGGCGGCGCCGGACCTGGTGGCGCGGCGGCCGGCGGCGGGGCAGCGCCGCCCCGCGCCCGGTCGTATTCGGCGCGATTGGTCTCGTTCGAGAGGATGCGGTACGCCTCGGTGAGCTCGGCGGCGCGGTCGGCCGCCATCTCCTGGAATTCCTTGCCCAGGTGCTGGACCTTGTCCGGATGGTAGCGCGCAATCTGCTGCCGGAAGGCCTTCTTGATGTCGTCGCTCGACGCCGTCGGCGGCAATTCGAGCAGCTCGTAATAGTTCTTGGATGACACTATTTCTTGAATTCCGCCACGTTCGCGGGCGGCAGTTCGCGACGCGTGTCCGCCGGCAGTTCACGGTCGCGCCGGCCGCCCTTGCCGGGCTTCTTGGTTTCCGTGCTTCGGGCGCAGTACGGGCAGAAGTTCCAGCCCGGCTGCAGCGCGCGGCCGCAGTGCGGGCAGCCGCCGCCCTGCCGCTTGCCGCAGTGCGGACACGCCACGAAGTCGACGCCGACCGCCGATCCGCACGAGGCGCACAGCGTCCGCACTTCGCGAACTTCGGTGACCACGCGCAGCAGCTCCTCTGGCGTCGTGATGCCGCTCTTTACCTTGGCGAGCCCGTCTTCACCGAGGCTGACCATGCCGCCCGCGACGGCCGCATCGCGGATCTGCGCCTCCGACGCGCGCGCCGCAATCGCCCGGCGCAGCTTGTCGGTCACCCGCATGACCTCGTAGATGCCGATGCGCCCGCGATAGCCCGTGTGGCTGCACTGGTCGCACCCCACTGATTTGTAGAAGGGAATCGACGCGGCCTCCGCGTCGCTGATGTTGAGGGCGCGAAGCGTTTCCGAAGGCGGTGTGAACTGACGGCGGCAGTTCACGCACAGCCGGCGGACGAGACGCTGCGCCACCACGCCGACGAGCGCGCCGGCAATCACGTACGGTTCGGTGCCGATGTCCATCAAGCGCGTCACCACCGACGGCGCATCGTCGGTGTGAAGGGTGGACAACACCAGGTGCCCGGTCTGCGCCGCCTGCATGGCGATCTTCGCCGTCTCAGCGTCCCGGATTTCGCCGACGAGGATGACGTCCGGATCCTGCCGCAGGATCGAACGCAGCGCGCTCGCGAACGTCAGCTTGATCTTCTCGTTGATCTGCGTCTGGTTGACGCCCGGGATCTGATACTCGACCGGATCCTCGATCGTGATGATGTTGGTCTTCTCAGACTGCACGGCCTTGAGCGCAGAGCTCAGCGTCGTCGACTTGCCGCTGCCCGTCGGGCCGACCACGAGAATCATGCCGTGCTGGTGGCGGAGGAAGAAGTGGAGCTCCTCCATCGCCGCCGCCGACATCCCGATCTCTTCGAGGGCCGGAACGCCCTTGCGGTGATCGAGCACGCGCATGACGACTTTCTCGCCAAACAGCGTGCGGAGCGTCGACACGCGGAAGTCGACGTCGATGCCTTCCTCCGACTGCGCGCGGAGACGGCCGTCCTGCGGGAGCCGCTTTTCCGCGATGTCCATGCCCGCCATGATCTTCAGGCGCGCGATGAGGCCTTCATGGACCCACTTGGGAAGATCCATCACCTCTTTGAGCAAGCCGTCGAGGCGGTGGCGGATGAGAACGCCCTTCTCCATCGGCTCGACGTGAATGTCGCTCGCCTTGGCCTTGATGGCGCTCTTCACGACGAGGTCCACGAGGTCGATGATCGGCGCGGCCTCGCTGCGTTCCTTGAGGCCGGCAACGGGCTCGAAGATCTCCTCTTCGACGCGCCGCGCCAGAGCGGTTTCCGGCGCTGGAGCGTCCTTGCCGCCCCGGCCCGTCCGCGCCGCAGCGCCCGTCGTCGCCAGCTCGCCCGGCGCCTGCGTCGGGCGCATCAGCGCCTTGTCCGGGTACCCAATCTGGATCGCTTCGAGGATGTCGGCGCGCGTGGCGACCACCTGCTTGATGCGGTAGCCGGTCTGGAATTCGAGATCCTGGACCAGGCTGAACAGCAACGGGTCGGACATCGCGACGGTCAGGAGGTTCTTTTCGAGGCCCACCGCCACGCACACACGCTTGAGGGCCACTTCTTTGGGAATGAGGACGACGGCCGTCGGATCCGGCGGGTTCTCATTGAGGTTGACGTACGGGAACCCCAGCTGAAAGGCGAGCGCCTTGGCGATCTGTTTCTCCGTCGCCAGGTTCATGCGGACCAGGACGACGCCGACGCGCTCGCCGGTCCGCTTGTGCTCTGCCAGAGCCGTATTCAGATCCTCCTCGGTGATGAGGCCGGCCTGAATCAGGCACTCGCCGATCTTCTTTCGCAAGAACAGTTCCCCCGGGCAGACATGGCGTGCCCGCACGGGCACACACAAAGCTCCCGCCTCTTTCTCGGTTCGGACGGCTCGCCGCCGTAGCGTTGTTGGGGCTCAACACACGAAACTTCCCGTCATTGCACGAGGGCGATCTGAATCGCGCGGCCTGATCGCCCGACAAGACGATCGAACACCTTGTGTCCGCACGAGGGTTCTGTGAACATGTCGTTCATCCCTTTCAACAACTCGTCCAAAGGCCCCCGCGATTCCCGGGGCAGCGCTGAACGTGCGGGCAGGCTGCAGGAGGAATTGCGCCAGCAGATCTCGACCGCGCTCCTCGAGCAGGCCGAGCTCATCACGTCGGACACGGTCGCTGTCTTTCCGTACCGGGGCAGCGAGCCGCTCGACGCCGAGTACTACCATCAGATCGGCCGCCTGCTGACCCAGCTCCTGGCGTTTTCCGTGCGCGACGGCTGGCTGGACGCGCGTGGAGGCTTCGTCGGCGACCTGCACCGCATGGTCCTCGAGCGGTCGCTTTCCGCCGAGCGGCTCTTCACGTTTGCGTACCTGGCCGAGCGGACCGCGCTCGACGAGCTCGCGCTCAGCGAGACGATCGGCGCGATGAGCGAACCGTGGCCGACCGTCGCTCAGCTCGTTCGCCGCGCGTCCTTCGACATGCTCGCCGGCTATGCCGAGCGCGTGCAGCTCGAACCGGCGGGGGCGGCGCTGATCGATCGCCTCACGACGCTGTACACGAGAGAGTTCTTCGATACGGTGCTGGCGAAGGAAGTCGACCGCGCCGGCCGCTACGGCCTCGCGATTTCGATGATTCTGTTCGACGTGGATCGGCTGTCGACCATCAACAAGGAATACGGATACGGCGTCGGCGACAAAGTACTCGAGCGGCTGGGCATCCTGCTGCGCACGTATTTCCGGCACCACGACTGGGTGGCCCGCCACTCCGAAGACTCAATCGCAGTCCTGCTGGCGCGCACCGACGTCGACCACGCGGCCGAGCTCGCCGAGCGCGCGCGCCACACGGTCGAAGATCGTCTCTGGTTCACCGATCACCGGACCGAGCGCCACGTCCCGGTCACCGTCAGCGCGGCGGTCGTGAGCGTTCCCGCGAAGGTCGGAGACGTGCTGGACGCCGAGAAGCTGATTGAAATCGCGGAAGCGGCGATCGAACGCGCCAAACAGAACGGCCGCAATCGCGTAGAGCGCGTCGAAGGCTGGACGGGTATTCAGCAGTCGCGCCTGCCGAATCTGTAGTCCCTAGCCCCCAGCCCCTAGCCCCCACCCCCGAGTCCCAGCTCATTCCCCCGTCTCGTAATCCGCTTTGAGCTTCGCGACGACGCCCGGATCGGCCAGCGTGGTCGTATCGCCGAGCGCTTTCCCCTCGGCGATATCGCGCAACAGGCGGCGCATGATCTTGCCCGAGCGCGTCTTCGGCAGGTCGGCGGCAAAAAGAATATCGTCGGGGCGCGCGATCGCGCCGATCTTTCTGACGACGTGTTCCTTCAAGTGGTCGATGAGCTCTTTCGATCCCGCCTTCGGCCCCGCGCTTTCCTTGAGGGTCACGAACGCGGCAATCGCCTGCCCTTTGATCTCGTGCGACTTGCCGACGACCGCGGCTTCCGCCACGCTCGGATGGTCGACGAGCGCGCTCTCCACCTCCATCGTCCCGATGCGGTGGCCCGCCACGTTGATGACGTCGTCGACGCGCCCGAGCAGCCAGAAGTAGCCGTCCGCGTCGCGCTTGGCGCCGTCGCCCGTGACGTAGACGCCGGGTCCCCACTTGTTCCAGTACTGCCGCACGTAGCGTTCGGGATCGCCGTAGATGCCGCGGAGCATGGACGGCCAGGGCTTCGTGATCGCCAGCAGGCCGCCGCCGACGTCGACCGTGTCGCCGCGCTCGTTGCGGATTTCGGCGCTGATGCCTGGGAACGGCTGCGTCGCCGAGCCGGGCTTCGTGCTGGTGACGCCGGGAAGCGGCGTGATCATGATGGCGCCGGTTTCTGTCTGCCACCAGGTGTCCACAATCGGGCAGCGCGCGTTGCCGATGACCTGCTGGTACCAGACCCAGGCCTCGGGATTGATCGGCTCACCGACCGACCCGAGCAGCCGCAGCGACGACAGATCGCGGCGCCCCGGCCACTCCCGTCCCCAGCGCATGAACGCGCGGATCGCGGTCGGTGCCGTGTAGAACACCGTCACTCCGTAGTGCTCGATGAGTGACCAGAACCGATCCTTCTGCGGCCAGTCCGGCGCACCTTCGTACATCACGACCGTCGCGCCGTTGGCGAGCGGCCCGTACACGACGTAGCTGTGGCCCGTCACCCACCCCAGATCCGCGGTGCACCAGAAGACGTCGTCTTCGCGCAGGTCGAACACCATCTTCGTCGTCGCGTAGGTGCCGACGAGGTAGCCGCCTGTCGTGTGGATGATCCCTTTCGGTTTGCCGGTCGTACCGGACGTATAGAGGATGTAGAGCATGTCCTCGGCGTCCATCGGCTCTGCTTCGCATCGCGGCGACGCCGCGGCCATCAACTCGTGGTACCAGTGGTCGCGGCCGGCCTTCATCGTGACGGGAACCGCCGCGTCGCCGCCGCGTTTGAAGACGACCACGTGTTCGATTGACGGCGTGCCCGCAACCGCCTCGTCGGCCACCTGCTTGAGCTGGACGATCTGCCCGCGCCGGAAGCCGCCGTCCGCCGTGATCAGCAGTCGCGCCTTCGCGTCGTTGATGCGATCGCGGAGCGACTCGGCGCTGAACCCGCCGAAGACGACGCTGTGAACGGCGCCGATGCGTGCGCAGGCGAGCATGGCAATGGCGAGTTCGGGAACCAGCGGCATGTAGAGCGCCACACGATCGCCCTTTTTCACGCCCAGCGATTTCAACACGTTCGCGCATTTCGAGACCTCTCGGTGCAGGTCGAAGTACGTCAGCGTGCGGCGATCGCCCGGCTCGCCTTCCCAGATGATGGCGGCTTTGTTCCGGCGGGGGCTGCGCGCGTGGCGATCGACGCAGTTGACCGACGCGTTCAGCTGCCCGCCGACGAACCACCTGGCGTGCGGAGGCTGCCAGTCGAGCACCTGGGTCCACGGCCGCGACCATTCGAGCTCTCCGGCCAGACGCGCCCAATGGGCCTCGGGATCCTGCCGGGCATCGGCGTACACGCGTTCGTCGCGAACGACGGCATGCGCGCGAAACTCTTCGGGCGGGGGGAACTGTCGGTCTTCGCGAAGGAGGTCGTCGAACTCGGCATGCTTGTCAGGCATGCCGGAATCTTACTAGATGCCCGGCGCGTCGAATGAGCCCGGAGCGCCCGGTGCCGCCGGGACTTCCTTTTTGCGGAAGATCAGTGCGCCCAGAAGCCCACCGATGGTCGAAAAGATCGCGCCGACGAACAGCATCGTCAGGAAATTCACGACAAAGCGAATGGGCCCTGTCACCACTTCCGACCGATCCAGGTAGGAACGGAATCCCTCCGCGCCGCCCATGTTTTCCATGACCCGGCGCGCAATGGCGCGTTCCATGGGCCCGATGGTGAGGTCGATCGGAATCGAGATCACCAGGTACACAAACGCGCCCAGGAGCCCGGAGAGAAAGCCGACAAACGCGCCGTCGGCTGGCGTGATCGGCTGCGATTGCCCCTGCTGCAGCACGTACGCTGCGGCAACGCCGCCGCTGATCACCCACAGGCAGCAGCAGACGTTGCCGACCGCGATGATCGGCAGCGCAGACAGGACGCCCATGACGAGGGCGCCGATCAGAACGGGCTGAAACTTAATAGTCGTAGTACTCACGACCGAGGTGGGTGATCAGCTCTTCGCCCTTGAGATAGCGGAGCGTGTTCTTCAGCTTCATGAGCTGAATGAACAGATCGTGTTCCGGGTAGAGCCCCGGGGCGTGTACGGGCGCCTTGAAATAGAAGGACAGCCATTCCTGAATGCCGCCCATGCCGGCGCGTTTGGCCAGGTCGAGGAACAGCGCGACGTCGAGGACGATCGGCGCGGCGAGAATGCTGTCGCGGCACAGGAAGTTGATCTTGAGCTGCATCGGATAGCCGAGCCATCCGAAGATGTCGATGTTGTCCCAGCCTTCCTTGTTGTCCCCACGCGGCGGGTAGTAGTTGATCCGCACCATGTGCGTGAGATCGCCGTAGAGCTCCGGATACAAGTGCGGCTGGAAGATGTAATCGAGCGCCGACTTCTTGCTTTCCTCTTTCGTCTTGAACGACTCGGGATCGTCCAGCACTTCGCCGTCGCGGTTGCCGAGGATGTTCGTCGAATACCAGCCCTGCACGCCGATCATGCGGGCCTTGAGGCCGGGCGCGATGATCGTCTTGATCAACGTCTGCCCCGTCTTCATGTCCTTGCCGGCAACGGGCGCCTTGGTGTGCTGAGCCAGTTCGTTGAGCGCCGGAATGTCCGCAGAAAGGTTCGGGGCGGCGTTCGCGTACGGAATGCCTTCGCGAATCGCGGCGTACGCGTAGACCATGCTCGACGCGATCGCCGGGTCGTTCTCCTCGAGCCCGCGCTCGAAGTTCCTCATGGACTGGTGAACTTCGCTCTCCTTCATGAAGATCTCCGTGCTGCCGCACCAGATCATCACGAGGCGATCGAGGTTGTTGTCCTTCTTGAACTTCTGAATGTCGGCCATCACCTGTTCGGCGAGGTCGCGCTTGTTCTTCCCCTTCTTGACGTTCGGGCCGTCCAGCCGCTTCACGTAGTGCTGATCGAACACGGCCGGCCACGGCCGAATCTGTTCGAGCTCGGGCCGCACCTTGTCGAGCAGCGACTGCTCGAGGACACCCGCCGTCCTGGCGGCGCTGTAGCAGTCTTCCTCGAAGATGTCCCAGCCGCCGAAGACCAGATCGTCAAGGCCGGCCAGCGGAACGACCTCGTTGATCTTGGGAGAACGGCCCTCCGTCCGCTTGCCGAGACGGATCGTGCCCATCTGGGTGAGCGAGCCGATGGGTTGCGACAGACCTTTTCTGACAGCGGCGACGCCGGCAATTGTGGTGGTGCTGACGGCCCCCAGGCCGACCAGCAGGACACCCAATTTGCCCTGCGCAGGAGCGATGTTTACTGGAGTAGGCACAAGGGGGAACTATATCAGTCTCCAGTCGTCCGTCTCCAGTCGTCCGTCATCGGTTCATAGCCGTCGGTGAGCAGGCAATAAACTAAGGCGATGTGGCTGAACCCGTTCGTGCGCCGCGCCGATTCGCACACGTTGCTCGTCAGCATGACCGGCGTGAAGCTGGGCGACCGCGTCGTCTTCGTCGGCTGCGCGAACGGCACGCGCCTCGCCGCCGTCGCCGGAAAAGTGGGGTTGTCGGGCCGCGCGGTCGTTGTGGCGCCTGACGACGCTTCGGCACGTCGCGCACGCTCTGGCGCGGAGAAGGCGGGCGTGCTCGTCGAGGTCGAAGACGCACCGTTCACCCGCCTGCCGTTCGACGATGGCGCGTTCGATCTCGCGGTCGTCGACGACACAGCCGGATCGTTTGGCGGGATGCCGGCAGCGGACCGCGCCGCCGCCGCGCGTGAACTGGCGCGCGTCCTGCGGCCCGGCGGGCGGGCGGTGTTCGTCGGCGCCGGCGCCGCTGAAGGCCTCGCGCGCCTCATGTCGCGCTCTCCAGCCGCCCCCTCCCTCGCGATGAGCGGCGAAGCCAACCGCATCCTCGAGGCAAACGGCTTCGGCGTCGTCCGCACGCTGGCCGAGCGGGAGGGCCAGGTGTTTGTTGAAGGGATCAAGCCGAGGGGCTAGGGGCTGGGGACTAGGGGCTAGGGCGCCGGTGCCCTCCGCCGAGCACACCATGCCGCGGCACTCGTGCGGTTTCACGAGTTCCCGCGCGGCAAGCGTTTTGCCCTGAGTCAGGGCGGCGTTCATGGAGTGGCCTGCCTGGGTGACGTCTCTACGCTCAGCCGTCGTTCTCGTGATCGGGACCGCCATGGGAATTGTCGGGTTCGTCCTCGTTGCGGACATCGCGCCCCGTGACAGGCCGAGCGTCGCCGGAGGAGCGAGGCATGACGACCGACCGACGGGCAGCGCGCTCGAGCTCGTCGCGCTCGAGCACGATCGCGACGACGACCGGCTCGTCGTTCGTGGGATCGTTCGCAATCCTTCGTCAGGCCAGACGCAACAGAACCTCACGGCGGTTGTGCTGATGTTTGCAAAGGACGGCGCGTATATCTCGAGCGGCCAGGCCCCGCTCGCCGTACGCTCGTTGCGGCCCGGCGCCGAAACTCCGTTCGTCGTCGCTCTCCCCGACGCGAACTCGGTCGATCGATATCGCGTGAGTTTCCGGACCGACGAGCGTATCGTGCCTCATATCGACCGGCGCAGCAGGAGCGCGCTCGCGCGGAGAGAATGAAGCTCTCGTCTTTCGTTGCCGCCGCCGCTGTCACGGCGCTCGTGGTGTCCGCCCGGGCACAGCAGCCCCCGTCTCAAACGCAGACGCGTAAGCCGGACGAGCCAACCGTCCGATTTCGCAGCGGCGTCGAGGTCATCAACGTGACGGCCACCGTCTCGGACGCGACCGGCCGGTTCGTGCCGGGGCTCACCCGCGACGACTTCGTCGTCTATGACGACGACCAGCGCGTCGAGATCACTCACTTCAGCCCCGAACGTGTGCCGGTGAGCCTGGGCATCGCACTCGACACGAGCGGCAGCATGTTCGGCGAGAAGATGGACGCCGCGCGCGGCGCTATTCGCCGGTTCGTCAACGAGCTGCTCGAGCAGAACGACGAGCTCTTTCTCTATCGCTTCAGCAACTACCCGGTGCTCGTGCAGGGCTGGACGCGTGACCGCCGCGACCTCCTCGAACCGCTCGACCGCCTGACGCCGAACGGCGCGACCGCGATGTACGACGCCGTCGCTCGCGCCATTCCACTCGCTGAGCAGGGCCAGAATCTCAAGAAGGCGCTCGTCGTCATCTCCGACGGCAACGACACATCCAGCCGGATCGACATCCGCGAGTTGAAGCAGCAGATTCGCGAGAGCGAGGTGCTCGTCTACGCCGTCGGGATCGACGCCGAGGACGGCGAGCGGCAGGTCCGCCGGGCACCGCAGCCGCCAGTGCGCATTCCTTTTCCCATCCCCTCGCCGTTCCCGGGCGGGCCGAGAGGCCGCTTCCCGCGCGTCGATCCCCCGCCGCCGCCCATCGGCGGCACGGGAGGCGGAACCGGAGGCAGCGGAGGCTTCACGGCGCCGACCGGCGATCGCGTGAACGCGGCAGCGCTTCGCGAGCTCACCGACGACAGCGGAGGGCGCACGGAAGTCATCCGCGACCCGCGCGATCTCGATCCGGCGACGGCAGGGATCGCCGACGAATTGAGCAAGCAGTACTACCTCGGCTACGACTCGCTCGGGCGAAAGGACGGCCGGTGGCACGCCATCCGGGTGGAGGTGAGGAATCGCACCTACCGGGTGCGTGCGCGTCGCGGCTACATGGCGAATTAGCAGCCACCGGCGTCGCCGCGTACACGCGCGACCGCGCCGCGGTCGGGCGGAGCCGCAGTTAGTTAGAATACCGCGTGCCTCTACTCGGCGTCGCGCTCGCTCTCAGCATCTTCGGGAGCTGCGGCGGGCTGCTCGTCGCCAGCTCACTGCTGCTCGTGACCCAGCGCATTCGAACACGTCTCATCCCATGGCTGGTCAGCTACGCCGTCGGCGCGCTGCTGGGTGTCGCGCTCCTCGCCCTGCTGCCTGAAGCGCTCGAATCGCTGCGCCCGGCCGCCGTCTTCGGCACGCTCCTTTTCGGCATCCTCACCTTCTTCGTGCTCGAGAAGCTCGTGCTGCTGCGCCACTGCCACACGGACGAATGCCAGGTTCACGGCGCCACGGTGCCGCTCGTCATCATCGGCGACGCGTTTCACAACTTCATCGACGGCGCGATCATCTGCGCCGCCGTGCTCACGTCGATTCCACTGGGCGTGAACACGGCGATTGCCGTGGCGGCGCACGAAATTCCCCAGGAGGTCGGCGACGTCGCCATTCTTCTCGCCGCCGGCTACAGCCGCGGACGCGCGCTCATGCTCAACATCGTGTCGGGCCTGTCGGGAGTTGTCGGCGCGCTCGTCGCGTACAGCGCGGTTGGCGTGCTGCCGGGCATCCGCCCGTTCATCCTCGCGTTCTCGTCGGCCAGCCTGCTGTACATCGCGATGTCGGACCTCATCCCCGATCTGCACCGCGGCCAGATCGACGCGAACGCCGCGCGTCAGGTCATCCTCATCGCCGCGGGGATCTTCACGGTCGTCGGCTTCGAAAAGCTGATCGGGTAGGGCCATGGCGATCGACAAAGCCAATCTGGCCACGGTCGAGAGAATGTGGCGGCGCGAAGTAGAGGCCGCCCACACCTACAAACTGCTGGCCGAGCGTGAAGCGGACGCGAAGCGGCGCGACATCCTGCTTCGCCTGGCGGACCAGGAAGACAAACACGCAGCCCGGTGGTCCGAAAGAATCCACGCGACCACCGGACGCGTTCCCGACCCGAGGGAAGTCGAACGCGGCCTGACGTGGTTCCAGAAGATCGGCGATCCCTCCGTCGTCCTTCACCGCCTCGAGCAGGAAGAGACCAAGGCCGACGCCGAATACGGCGAGCTGATGGCGCGGCTGAGCGATCCGCGCGACAAGAAGATCGCCGAAGACGCGATGCTCGAGGAGCGCGATCACGCGGTCATCCTCCGGACGCTTGCCGGCGGCAAGATCCCGACGCCCCGTTCGACGCTCGACACGATCCTGCACCGCGAGCGGTGGCACGTCCGCGGGACGGGATGGATCGGTGACGCGATCTACGGCGTCAACGACGGGCTGGGCGCCGTCTTCGGCATCGTGTCGGGCATGGCCGGATACACCGGCGGCAGCGAGGTCGTCCTCGCCGCGGGGCTCGCCGGCACGCTCGCCAGCGCGCTCTCGATGGGCGCGGGCGCGTACCTGTCGTCGAAGTCGCAGCGCGAGGTCTACGAGTCGGAAGTCGCGCGCGAGAAGGCGGAGATGGATGCGGACCCGAACGAGGAGATCCTCGAGCTCGAATTGTTCTATCAGCTCAAGGGGTTCTCGGCCGAAGAGTCGCGGCGGATGGCGGAACAGATCTCGAAAGAGCCGAAACAGTTTCTTCGCGCCCTCGCCCAGGAAGAACTTGGCCTGTCCGAAGAATCCTTCCCCAACCCGTGGCGTTCGACGCTCTCGGCGAGCGTTTCCACGGCGATCGGCGGGTTCATCCCGATCATCCCGTTCTTCTTTACTGTGGGCATGCCCGCGGTGATTGCGTCATTTGTCATCAGCACCCTCGCCCACTTCGTCGTGGGCGCGTCCAAGGCGCTAGTCACAACCCGGCCGTGGTGGGCCACCGGCCTGGAAATGACCTTCGTCGGCATCCTCGAAGCCGCGATCACCTACGGCCTTGGCGTCGCGTTCGCCGGGCACTGACGTTGAGCCGTCCTCAGCTGAGGACAAGAAACAGCACCGCCATCAATCCGCGCGAAAACATACGGCAGTTTGACCGATTCGTCTTGGCATTTTGCTTGCGCCATCGAACAGCAAAGTCAGGAACCAAAACCTGAGGAGGTTTTATGAGGAAGAGTCTGCTGCTGTTCACGGCCGGGCTTGCGCTGTCAGCTCTGTCACTGACCGCACCCGCCGCGGCCACCGCCGGGACGACCGACGACGGGAGCCGGAAAGACCTTCAGTTGTTCAACGACGTCTCCAAAGCGGTGACGCGCTACGTTCACTTCACGGTGTTCGACAGCGTCGACGCGAGCGTGAAGGACGGCATCGTGACGCTCACCGGACGAGTGACGATGCCGTTCAAGAAGGACGACATCGAGAAGCGGGTGTCGAAGATCGACGGCGTGCGTCAGGTGCGCGACGAAATCAGCGTCCTGCCCGTCTCACAGTTCGACGACCAGATTCGCTACAAGGTCGCGCGTGCGATCTACACGAATCCGAATTTCTGGAACTACGCGATCCTCGCCGACCCGCCGATTCACGTGGTCGTCGAGCACAGCCGTGTCACGCTGACCGGAACGGTGCAGAGCGAGGTCGAAAAGGCGCTGGCCCGGTCGATTGCGACCAGCCAGTTCGGCGTGATGTCGGTCACCAACAACTTGAAGACCGAAGCCGAAGTGAAAGACGCCCTTGAGAAAGCCTTCTGAGCTCCGTGTCGCTGTCGGGACGGGCGCCAGCACCACGGCGCTCGTCTACGCCGCCAGCAGCGCCGATCGCATTGGCGCCGCGCTCATCCTCGGGCACGGCGCCGGCGCCGGCCAGCAGAGCGCGTTCATGGTCGAATTCTCCGACGCACTGGCCGCCCTCGGCATCGACGTGATCACGTTCAACTTCCTCTACGCCGAAGAGCGGCGAAAGCTGCCCGATCGCGGACCCGTGCTGGAAGACTGCTACCGTTCGGTGATCGCGCGCGTCTGTGAGGAAGTCGACAGCGCGAGGCAATCGCTGTTCATTGGCGGCAAGTCAATGGGGGGCCGCATCGCGACGCAGGTGGCTGCCCTCGATCCGAATCTGCCGATCGCCGGGCTCGTGCTGCTGGGCTATCCGCTTCACCCGCCGGGCAAGCTCGATCGGCTGCGCGACGGCCATCTCCCGCAGGTACGCCGGCCGATGCTGTTCGTGCAGGGCACGCGAGACACATTCGGCACGCCGGACGAGCTTGCTCCAATCGTCACCCGGCTCGAACCGGTGCCGTCGGTGTATCCGGTTGAGAACGGCGACCATTCGTTCAAGCTGTCGGGCCGCGACCGCCCCCGGCAGGCCGAGGTCAACCGCGCGATTCAGAATGCGATCGCGAGCTGGATGGTGGTGGTCTGACCCGGGTCCGACCCTCAGAGGGAGTGCTCGGTAATCAAGAACTCCTGGACGGGCGTTCCTCCGATCAAGTGCTCCTGGATGATGCGTTCAAGCACGGGCGGGTCGCACCGTCCGTACCAGGCCCCTTCGGGATAGACCAGGGCGATCGGGCCCCCTTCGCAGATGCGCAGGCAGTTGGCTTTGGTCCGGAGGATGCCTCCCTGTTCCGACAACCCCAGTTCCTTCAACCGCTTCTTCAGGAAGTCCCACGCCGCCACCCCGCGTTCCTTCTCGCAACACTTTGGCGTCGTCTGATCGGCGCAGAGGAAGATGTGGCGCCGCGCTCGAGGCACGCCGATCGAGTTCGCAACATTTCGCTCGTTCTCCCAACCGTGGGTGGTCATCCCTCGCCGCTCCTTCGCCCCCGGCCGCCCCGCTCGGGGTTCTATGTGATGCCGTTCTGTGCAGGCGTTGAATCAGTTGATATCATGAAGACGGCGCAGCCGCCGAAAGACTTAGGGTACGCATGACGATGGAACACAAGGGTCAGCCGCTGCACGCGTCGACGTCGGAAGCCATCACGAACAACGTACGGGTGGAAGTCGAGTCGCAGTACGCCCCCGACCGCTCGCAGCCGTTCGAGCACGAGTGGTTCTTCATCTATACCGTCCGCATCAGCAACGAAGGGGACGACAACATCCAGCTGTTGAGCCGCCACTGGATCATCACTGACGCCACCGGGCACACCGAGGAGGTACGGGGGCGCGGCGTGGTCGGCGAGCAGCCTCTGCTGCGGCCGGGCGAGTCCTTCCAGTACACGTCGAGCTGCGAACTCAAGACGTCGACCGGCATCATGCGCGGTACCTATCAGATGGTCAGCGAGAACGGCGAGCACTTCGACGTCGAGATCGCGCCCTTCGCCCTGCACGAGCCCTACACCGTCCATTAATCCGTAGATTCGGTTTCTTCATCTTCAGCGAACAGAAAAAGTCTTTCTGTTTCCTGTTGCTTTCCTCACACCCCCGCTATACAACTCGACGCCCACGATTCGGCCGTTCACAACTCGCGTCAGGAGGCCACATGCGGTGTTTGCTTCGGGTCCTCTCAGGCGTCCTTCCCCTCGTTCTCCTTCCCTCGGCAGTCCTGGCTCAGGCAGCCATCACCGGCGTCGTCAAAGACGCGTCCGGAGGCGTGTTGCCCGGAGTCACCGTCGAAGCGGCCAGCCCCGTGCTCATCGAACGCGTGCGGACGGCCGTCACCGACGCCACAGGCCAGTATCGAATTGTCGATCTCCGGCCTGGCACGTACTCCGTGACGTTCCTGCTCACGGGATTCAGCTCCGTGAAGCGCGAAGGGATCGAGTTGAGCGGCACGTTCGTCGCGACGATCAACGGCGACTTGAAGGTCGGGGCACTGCAGGAGACGATCACCGTCACCGGCGAGACGCCGATCGTCGACGTCCAGAGCGCGAAGACGCAGACCATCATCAACCGTGACGTTCTCGCGGCCATTCCGACGTCGCGAAGCATTACCGGCATCCAAGCCGTGATTCCCGGCATGGCCGGGACCGGCGACAGCGGCGGCATCGGTGGCGCCAGCGGCGGAAGCGCTGGGAGCATGCACGGAGGGCGGCCCTCCGACTCGCGAACGATGTCCGACGGCCTCAACATGGGATGGGCCGGCGCAAACTCGAACGCCGCCGTCCTGAACTCCGCCGGCGCGCAGGAAGTCGTGGTGAGCACGTCCGGCGGCCTTGGCGAAGCCGAGACGGCCGGTGTCGTCCTCAACGTGGTCCCGCGCGACGGCGGAAACACATTCAGCGGATCCTTCGTGTATGCCGGCGCCAACGGAAGCATGCAGAGCAGCAACTACACGCAGGCGCTCAAGGACGCCGGCCTCAGGTCGCCGGCGGAGCTGATCAAGGTATGGGAGATCAACCCGATGGGCGGCGGCCGCATCATCCGGGACAAGCTCTGGTTCTATCTGAGTTACCGCGAGACGTACGGAGAGAACACCGTCCCCGGCATGTGGTTCAACAAGAACGGCGGGGATCCGACGAAGTGGCTCATCGATTTCGATACGAACCGGCCGGCATTGGCCGACGTCCGCGATCGGACGCCGGTCCTGCGCCTCACGTGGCAGGCCACGCCGCGGAACAAGTTCAACTTCCAGGATTCGGAACAGTACCTGATCCGCAACAAGATCGGAGGCGGCTCCGGCGGCCTCGGCGCGATCGCCGCGCGAACACCAGAAGCGCAAGGGTTGACGTTGTACACGCCCGGGCACACGCGGACGTTCACCTACACGTCTCCGATCACCAACAAGATGCTGATCGAGGCTGGTTGGGGCAGCTACATGTCGAACTACGCGAACGACGCGCCGCGCGTCGACGGCCTGCACAACAACGCGCTGATCTCGGTGCTCGAGCAGACCGGCGTCGCGAGCGCCGGCGTTCCAGGTTCGGTGTTCAACGGCGGGATCGCAAACATCGTCTATCGCTTCGACAACCCTCTCGGCGGCGGCTTCCAGCATCATCAGATCGGCACGCTCGCGAACCTGAGAGCGTCGCTCTCGTACGTCACGGGCGCCCAGAACATGAAGTTCGGCTACATGGGCGGGTTCAGCAACCCGAGCCAGTCGTATTACAACTTCACTCCGTTCGTGCAGTACCGTTTCAACGGCGGCGTGCCCAACCAGTTGACACAAACGGCGCAGTTTGGCGGCAGCGGCGCGTCGGCCGTCGAGTTCGTCCGGAACCTCGTGCCCACGTCGCTGTACGCACAGGATCAATGGACCAAGAGCCGGCTGACGCTGCAGGGCGGCCTGCGCTACGACTACATCCTCAGCAGCTATCCCGATTCCTGTGTCGGTGGCGCCGGATACCCGCTGATGCCAACGCAAGTGTGCTACCCGGCCCGTTCGACGCCGGGCGTCCACTGGAGCGATCTGACTCCACGGGTTGGCGTCGCGTACGACCTGTTCGGCAACGGGAAGACGGCTGTGAAGTTCAACCTCGGGAAATACATGCAGGCGCTGACGGCAAGCAACAGCGACATGGATCTGAATCCGCTGATTCGCCTGAATCTCCAGACCACGCGGACGTGGGACGATCGCGGCGGCCTGGGAATCAACGGCGACTACATCCCTCAGTGCGATCTGCTGAATCCGGCGGCCAACGGCGAATGCGGGCGCATGGATAACCAGAACTTCGGCAAGGAGTTCTTCACGCGCACGTTCGATCCGGCGTTCATCGACGGGTTTGGCGTGCGCCCATTCAATTGGGAGATGGGCGTGGCGCTGCAACAGCAGGTCCACTCGCGGATCGGCGTGACGGTCGGCTACTACCGGCGCTGGTTCGGCAACGCCTACACGCTCGACAACACCCTGACGGCGACATCGGACTACACGCAGTTCAGCGTGCCCATTCCATCGGATCCGCGGCTGCCGGGGGGAGGCGGCGGCGCGGTCAGCGGCATTTACAACCTCAACCTGAACAAGGTCGGACAAGTTCAGGACCTCGCGCTGCTCGACAGTAAGGTTGGGGCCGAGCCAATCGAAAACTGGCACGGCATTGACGCCTCCGTGAACGCGCGGCTCCGGAGCGGTTTGACCGTGCAGGCGGGGACGAGCACCGGGCGCACGCTGCAGGACAACTGCGCCCTCCGGTCGTTGCTGCCGGAAACCTATCCCTGGTCGACGATCACGGTCACGCAGGCGCTGCGAGGCGACTCGACGGCCGGGCTCACCAGGCCGTACTGCCGCATCGTCGAGCCGTTCATGACCTCATTCCGCGGACTCGTGACGTACGTCGTGCCGAAGGTGGATGTCCAGCTGAGCGGCACATGGCGGAGCGACCCTGGGACCGAGATCCAGGCGAACTACGTCGTGACGAACGCCATCGCGAACAGCGGACCGCAGCCACTTGGCCGCAACCTGTCGTCGGGGAACATCACCGTCAATCTGATTCCCCAGGGCACGCTGTATTCGGATCGCCGGAACAACATCGATTTCCGCGCGGCGAAGCTGCTTCGTTTCCAGCGGATGCGCCTGCAGGTCGGCATCGACGTCTACAACGTCCTGAACAGCGACACCGTCACGAGCTACAACCTGGCGTACATCGCCCCCACGGCGACCGCTGGCAGCAACTGGCTCACGCCGACGGGCATCGCGACCGCCCGGTTCGCCAAGGTCAACGTACAGGTCGATTTTTAGCGGGATCACAGGGTGATAGTCAGGGAGGCGGGAGCAGCAGGAAGTCCTCCTGCCCTCCCGTCATCCAACCTCGTCCAGACGACCACTGTCTAAAGTGCCATGTGGACACGACTGACTGTCGCCCTGATTCCCCTGCTGTTGGTGTCGCCCGCGCCGCCCGTATCCGGGCAGGATCGTGCAGCTCCGATCTTCCTCTTTCACACTGACGACTTCTGGCTGAGCCTCCACCACTTCCTCTATGTCCTGGGTCGTGACGCCAACGGCGCGCCCGATCGCGTGAGGGACGCAGTGGCCGGCGCGCCTGCCGACTCGGCCCGTGGACTGGCCGCGCTTACACCGGACGAGCGGCGCGGCTGGCAGGAAGCCGTGGCGTTCTACGCGCAGGGTCCCAGCCGAAAGGACGTGCTGTTCGACAATCAACTCGCCGATCAGGACGTGGCGCTCGAGCGGGCGGCGGACGCGACCGACGTCGATCCGGCGGGCATCGATCCCGCGACGCTGGCGGCGCTGAGAAAAGCGGGGCCCATCTACCGGAAGGCGTGGTGGCCGGCGCATCACGACGCGAACCGAACACTGGAGTCGGCGCTAGGCGCCCTGCTGGCGCGCCACGGCGCCGCCGTCCAGGCATATCTCACCCGCGCGTATCAATTCCCGTGGATGGCCGGCGGGTTTCCCGTGCACCTCAGCGGATATGCGAACTGGGCGGGCGCGTTCTCGACCAGCCGCGGTCTCCTGATCGTCTCGAGCCTCGACCCGACGAGCGCGGGCGACGCGGGCCTCGAAACCATCTTCCACGAGGCCAGCCATCAGTGGCCGATCTTCGAAGCTCTCCAGGCCGAAGCGAAGACGCAGGGCAAACAGGTGCCCAATCTCCTGACTCACGCGATGATCTTCTACACCGCCGGTGAAGCCATTCGGTCCGTCGTGCCCGGTTACGTCCCCACGGCGCAGCGGCTGCGCCTCTGGGATCCACGCGGACTGGGCGCATTCCGGGAAGAGCTCACGGGTCCCTGGCAGGCGCACTTGGAAGGCAGGACCTCGCGCGACGATGCAATCGCGGCGATATTTCGCCTGCTGCCGTAATCCGGCCGGCCCGGGCCCGGCTCCGTCCGGCGCGCGAAATTTCTCAGCGTCGGGCTATTGCCCACATATTCCCGTCCCGATATACCCCCCGTGCCTGCGGAGGGCTCTCATGTCACAACTCAAATCGAAGTTCGTCTGGACCGGGGTCTTCCTGATGTGGGCGGTCTTACCGATGTCGGCTCTGATATTTGCTTGACACGTAGTCGTCGACGAGCCGCTGGAATTCGGCGGCCAGTTCGTCGTACGTGCCGCGCAGCGTCCTGACGTGCTCGCCGTCGATGAAGACGGGACATGTCGGTGCCTCGCCGGTCCCCGGCAGGCTGATTCCGATGTTCGCCGCCTTTGACTCGCCCGGTCCGTTGACGACGCATCCCATCACCGCCAGCGTCATCGACTCGACGCCTTCATAGCGCGTCTTCCACGCGGGCATCTGCTCGCGGATGTACGCCTGAATCCGTTCGGCCAGTTCCTGAAACGTCGTGCTCGTCGTCCGCCCGCAGCCGGGGCAGGCCGTCACGCTCGGCGCGAATGACCGCAGGCCGAGTGCCTGGAGCAGCTCGCACGCCGCGTACACCTCTTCGCGGCGGTCTCCACCCGGACGCGGCGTGAGCGACACGCGAATCGTGTCGCCGATCCCTTCGTTGAGCAGCACGCCCATTGCCGAGGCGGACCAGACGAGACCTTTCACGCCCATGCCCGCCTCGGTCAGCCCGAGATGGAGCGGCTGATCGGTTTTCTTCGCGAGATCGCGATAGACGGTGATGAGGTCCCGCGGGCGCGACGTCTTGCACGAGATGATGATCTGATCTTTCCGCAGCCCCGATTCGATCGCGAGCGCCGTCGACTCGATCGCCGAGAGCACCATGCACTCGTTGATGATGTCTTCCGAGCTCTTCCCGAGATTCCGATCGGTGTTCTCCTGCATCTTCGCGACGACGAGCTCCTGATTGAGCGAGCCGCCGTTGACGCCGATGCGAACCGGCTTCGCGTGGTCCACCGCCACGTTGCAGATCGTGGCGAACTGTTCGTCGCGCCGCTTTCCCGTTCCGACGTTCCCGGGATTGATGCGGTACTTGTCGAGCGCACGCGCGCAGTCCGGATACTTCGTGAGGAGGAGATGTCCGTTGTAGTGAAAGTCGCCGATGAGCGGCGCGGTGCAGCCGGCGTCGAGCATGCGCTGTTTGATCTCTGGCACCGCAGCCGCGGCTTCGGGCAGGTTGACGGTGACGCGCACCATCTCGGATCCCGCCTCGGCCAGCTCGATGCACTGCTGCGCCGTCGCGCGTGCATCAGCCGTGTCCGTCATCGTCATCGACTGGACGACGACGGGCGCGCCGCCGCCGACGTGTACGGCATTCGCTCCTGAACCGACCTTGACGCCAACTGTCTTGTGAAGACGAACCGGTTTCATGTGAGGGATGACGTCTCATGATAGCATCGCGCCATGAAAGCGATTCTCGTGCGTGAGCACGGTGGTCCCGAGGTGCTGAAGCTCGAAGATCTTCCCGATCCGAAACCCGCGGCTGATCAGGTTGTGGTGCGTCTGCGGGCGGTTGGCGTGAATCCGGTCGACGTCTACATTCGAAGCGGCGCGTACGCGCGCAAACCCGCGCTGCCGTTCATTCCTGGTTCGGATGCCGCCGGTGAGATCGAGGCGGTCGGCTCGAACGTCAACGGCCACAAGCCGGGCGATCGCGTGTTCATTCACGGTACGGCCGCCGAACACACGCATGGACATTACGGCGGCGCGTACGCGGAGCGCGCCGTCTGCAATCTCGATCACGTGTATCGCCTGCCCGCGTCGGTGTCTTTCGGCCAGGGCGCGGCCATGGGTGTGCCGTACGCGACGGCGTATCGCGCGCTCTTTCATCGGGCCGCGACGAAGCCGGGCGAGACCGTGCTCGTTCACGGCGCGACCGGCGGTGTAGGCCTCGCGGCCGTGCAGATCGCGCGCGCGCACGGCATTCGCGTGCTCGGCACCGGAGGCAGCGAGAAGGGGCTCGAGGCGGTGCGCCAGAACGGCGCCGACGCGGTGTTCAACCACACGACGCCGAACTACATCGACGAGATCATGAAAGCGACCGGCGGCCGCGGCGTCGACGTCGTGCTCGAGATGGCCACGCACGTCAACCTGGACAAGGACCTCGGCCTGATCGCCCTCCGGGGCCGCATCGTCGTCATCGGCAACCGCGGCCGCGTCGAGATCGACGCACGTCAGGCGATGGGGAAAGATGCGGCGATTCTCGGGATGACGCTGTTCAACATCAGCGATCCCGACATGGCGTCGATCAACAGTTACATGACGGCAGGCCTCGCCAACGGCACGCTCAAGCCCGTGGTGGGTCGCGAGTTTCCGCTGGCAGACGCCGCGAAGGCGCAGGACGCGGTGATGGCCGCCGGCGCGCTTGGCAAGATCATCCTCCTGCCGTAAACGCAACATCGCGCGACACCATGGCCGAGACCATCGACTGGCCGCCCAAACGTTCGCGCTCGCGCCGCGGCAGGGTCTTCCTGCTTGCGGCCATTGTCCTTCTGCTGCTGAGCGCCGGCACGGCGCTCTCCTACTACGTCGACGCGCTGTGGTTCGAATCGCTCGGCTACGTCGACGTGTTCTGGACGGCGCTCAACTTCCGCGGGGCCGCGTTCCTCGGCTTCTTCCTCGTGACCTTCGCGGCGATCTACGGATCGTTCCTCGCGTTCCGGCCGGCGTCGTTCGACATCGGGTCGGGCGGGACGATTCTCGTGAACGGCCAGCCTGTCCAGATTCCGGTCGGCCCCGCTCTGCGGCTGATCGGCCTCGGCGTCTCGCTCCTCATCGCGTTCGTCACCGCGGCGGGGATGATGGGCGAATGGCCGACGCTGGCTCTCGCGTGGTACGGACGCTCGGCGGCAGCGGTTGGAAACGCGTCCAGCCTCGATCCCATCTTCGGCCGCCCGCTCACCTTCTATCTGTTCACGCTGCCCGCATGGAACCTGCTCTCCGGCTGGCTGACGACGCTGGCGGTGATCGCGTGCGGCATCGCCATCTTCTTCGTCGTGGTCGGCGGCGGCGCCAAAGCGATCAACGCCATCGGACGCCGCGGCGCGCCGGCGGTCGACCTGCCGTGGCGCGGCCTGTCCCTCGCGTATGCCGCGCTGCTGCTGATGCTCGCCGTGCGCGTCTATCTCGGCCGGTTTGACAGCCTGTTCGACGATCAGACGATTTTCACCGGCGTCAACTACACCGACGACCACGTCACGCTCACGGGGCTGCTGGTTGTGTCCATCGCCATGGCGGCCGGCGCGTTTGCCGCGGTCGTGAACGGCTTCTCCGCCCGGAAGTTTCGCTGGCTCATCGCGGCCGCGGTTCCCGCCGTCGTCATCTACGTTGTCGTCTCCGTCCTGGGCTGGTACGTGAACGGCTTCGTCGTGAAGCCCAACGAGCTCGTTCGTGAGGGCCCTTACATCACGCACAACATCCGCCTGACCCGCGAGGCGTTCGGGCTGAACCGGATCGTGCAGCGTCCGTTCCCCGGCGATGCGGGCATTGAAGCCATCAACCCCGAAGCGAACCGTGCGACGCTCGACAACATCCGCCTCTGGGACTGGCGCGCGCTGCAGGACACACTCCGGCAGATTCAGGAAATCCGGACGTACTACGACTTCCCGGATATCGACATCGATCGGTACGAGATCGACGGCACCGTCCGCCAGGTGATGCTCGGCACGCGCGAGCTGAGCGTCGACAAGCTGCCCGAGAGCAGCCGGAACTGGATCAACGAGAAGCTGATCTACACGCACGGCTACGGCGTGACGATGAACCCGGTGAACGGGTTCACCACGGAAGGCCTGCCGACGTTCCTCCTGAGCAACATGCCGGTGCAGAGCGCAACCGCAAGCGTCAAGGTCACGCGGCCTGAAATCTATTTCGGGGAGCTCACGAACACCGACGTCTACGTCAAGACGCGGCAGAACGAGTTCAATTATCCCCAGGGCGACACCAACAGCGTCACCTCGTACGAAGGAACCGGCGGCATCGTCCTCGGCGGGTTCTTCCGCCGTCTTCTCATCGCCCTCGATCGCGGCGATCTCGCGAAACTCCCGTTCAGCGACGACGTGCGTCCCGACAGCCGGCTGTTGATGCGGCGGAACGTGCGAGAACGCGTCGAGGCGCTCGCGGGCAGCTTTCTCACGTTCGATCCCGATCCGTACATGGTCGTCGGCGGCGACGGACGGCTGCAGTGGATCATGGACGCGTTCACGACGTCGGAGAGCTACCCGTACGCGAGGCACTACCGGCTGGGGCGGACGTCGGTGAACTACCTGCGCAACAGCGTGAAGGCCGTGATCGACGCATACGACGGCACGACGACGCTGTATGTGTTCGACGCCGAGGATCCGATCATCGCGGCCTACCGCGGCATCTTCCCGACCTTGTTCAAGGACGCGGCGGCAATGCCCGCCGGCCTTCGCAAACACGTGCGCTATCCCGAGCTCCAGCTCGAGCTGCAGGCCGCCGTGTACGGCCTGTATCACATGACGGATCCCGGCGTGTTCTACAACCGCGAAGATCTGTGGACGGTGGCGAGCGAGGTTCGCACGCAGCGCAACACCGACCAGGCGGCGCAGCCGATGCTGCCGAACTTCGTGATGATGACGCTGCCGGGAGAAAGCGGCGTGGAGTTCGTCGAGATCCTCCCCTTCACGCCGGGCAACCGCAACAACCTGATCGGCTGGATTGCCGGACGAAGCGACGGCGACAAGTACGGGACGCTCGTCGCCTACAACTTCCCGAAGAACAAGCTCATCGACGGGCCGCTGCAGGTCGAGGCGCGCGTCGATCAGAACCCGCAGCTCTCAGGGCAGTTCTCGCTGTGGAACCAGCAGGGCTCACGCGTCGTGCGCGGCAGCCTGCTCGTGATTCCGATCGGTCGAGGGCTGCTCTACGCCGAGCCGATCTACCTTCAGGCCGAGCGCAGCCCGATGCCGGAGCTGCGCCTCGTCGTCCTCGCGCTGCAGGACCGGCTCGCATACGGCCCGACGTTCGAAGCCGCGCTGGCCGGTCTCTTCGGCCAGGCGCTGCCCTCGCTCCAGGCGCCGGCGGCCGCCCAGACGCGGCCGCAAGCGCCGGCAGCCGGCGGAGCGGAAGCCGCGACGCCGGACACACTGATTCGAGACGCCGCTCGCGACCTCGCCGACTACCAGCGCCTCACGTCGGAAGGCAAGCTCGGCGAGGCCGGCCAGCGGCTGGAAGCCCTCAAACAGAAGCTCGATCAGTTGCAACGCGCTCCGCGAAGGTAATCACGTAGCCGTCCGGATCGGCGATGGCGAACTCCCGCATGCCGTAGAACTGCGTCACGAGTGGCATCGTGATCGGGATTGTGCTCGCCAGTCGTTCATACAGCCGATCGATCTGGCCCGACGGCTGGAGCTCGATGAACATCGTGCCGGTAAGCCCGATGCGCTGGCCCGAAAACGCCGGATATTCCTTGATCGCGGTTTCCCGCTCGTTGAAAAAGATTTCGATCGGGCCGCTCACCACCGAACCGAACACGAACGGCGGCTGTTCGGGCACGGTGAACCCCCGCTGAAAGCCGAGCACGTCGATGTAGAAGGCGAAGCTCCGCTCGACGTCGGCGACGATCAGATTGGGCGTGAGTTTCGAGAACGAGACTGGCGATGACGACCGTGTCGAGGACGAGTGAGACATGGCACACCTTTCCGTGTGCTCGCGGCTCCTACATCCGTGAACTCGGCGAGAGCGAGATCGCAGGTAGGGGCCGCTTTGGTTTGCGGCCCCGCTAGGTACGTCGGGGACGATAACACAAGTAGAATGACCCTCGGGAAAGGATTTTGACACTTATGCGTATGTTCGCTGTTCTGACAAGCGCCCTTCTGGCTGCGATTCCGCTTTCGGCACAGGCGCCAAAGCAGTCGGTTGCAACGCCGCCGCCCGACGTCGCGGCGCCCCCCGCCGACGCGATCAAGTCGCCGACCGGACTCGCCTCGAAGGTCATTCAGCCGGGCACCGGAAAGACCCATCCCGGAAAAACCGACATCGTCACGGTTCACTACACCGGATGGAAGACCGACGGCGCGATGTTCGACAGCTCTGTTCTGCGCGGAAAGCCCTCGAGCTTTCCACTCGACCGCGTAATCGCCGGCTGGACCGAAGGCGTTCAGCTGATGGTCGAGGGTGAGAAACGCCGGTTCTGGATCCCCGAGGCGCTGGCGTATCGAGGACAACGCGAGCCGAAGGGCATGCTCGTCTTCGACGTCGAGCTGCTTTCGATCGCGAACCTGTCCGCCCCGGCCGACGTGAAAAGCGCGCCGTCTGACGCAAAGAAGACGTCGAGCGGCCTGGCCTACAAGGTGCTCAAGCCCGGCAACGGCGGCAAGCATCCGAGCGCGGCCAACAGCGTCACGGTGAACTACACCGGCTGGACGACGGACGGCAAGATGTTCGACAGCTCCATCGCACGCGGGCAGCCGGCGTCGTTCGGGCTGGGCGACGTGATCAAAGGATGGACCGAAGGCGTGCAGCTCATGACCGTCGGCGAGAAGACGCGGTTCTGGATTCCGCAGGATCTCGCGTACAAAGGCGAGCGGCCGCCCTACGGCATGCTCGTGTTCGACATCGAGCTGATCGAAATCAAGTAGCGCAGACGCGCGAACGCAGCAGGCCGCGAATGTAGTGCAGGCCTTTAGGCCTGCCATTCCTCGCGCGTCGTGACGATGAGGGGCGGCCGCTGGGTGAGCATCTTCGCGGGCAGCCCTCTCACGCTCGGTCAGATGGCTGATGCGTGCGTGTACCTGGGACGGACCTAAGACCAACGCGAACACCTGCTTCCGCGCGGCCTCGACAGACAATCGCAGGCCGCTCTGCGGCCATCGCTGGCATCAACGCGTCAATTGGGGACATCTCCGCGCGAATTAGGGACATCTCCGCGCGAACTGCAGGCGTCTCCGCGTGAATTGCAGGGGTCTCCGCGTGAATTGCACGCACATCCGCGTCAATTGTTCGGGTGTCCGCGCCAATTGTTGGCGTGTCCCCGCGAATTGCAGGCGTCACCGCGCCACGTGCGCGTTGGCCAGCGCGAATGGCGGCCGCGCCACATCGCATGGGAGCCGCCTCACGCCTCTCTGCGGCACGCGTGCGCTCATTGGAGCGTCTTCGGGCCACATCCAATAGTCCGTATTACAGACTAATTTTATTAGACTACTAATTCTCTGTGAAATCATATTGACTCTACGGACGTAAAATGGGCGTGCGTGATCACGTCGCGGCCAATTCCGGCCGGACACACGCAAGAGGAGAATCGTCATGAAGACCATCGACGTCCATCGGTACCACATGCTCACCCGGGTGAGCGCCTTCGGCGCCTCGCACAGGGATCTGTTCCCTGACGACGGCGCGGGAGGCCGGCTGTTCGCCGCCCTGTCCACGGCGGTCGCCCAGCTGGGCACGCACATCACGGCTCGAGCGACAGGGGAGGGTACGGCGCGGGAGGGCGCCATCTCCAAGGCCGGAGCGCGCGACGCGCTGCGGCAGTCGCTCGAGGCGATCGCGCGGACGGCACTCGCCCTCGGCATGCCGGAACTCGCCGGCTCGTTCCGGCTGCCCGGCGTCCGCAGCGATCAGGAGCTGGCCACGGCGGCCAAGGCGTTCGGCGAGCGCGCCGCGCCGCTCGAGGCCCAGCTCGTCGACCACGGCTTGCCGGACACGTTCCTGGCCGATCTCCAGTCGGCGCGGGATGCGTTCGATCAGGCATCGATGCGCCGCTTCAACGCGCGCCAGGCCGGCACCGTCGCGCTGTCGAACATCGACAGGGCCCTGGAGGCGGCTCAGACAACGGTCGGCCGCCTCGACGCCGTCGTCGCCAATACGCTTCGGGACAGGCCGGAGCTGCTGGCGGCGTGGGCCAGCGCCCGGAAGGTCACGCGGGTGCGCGCCAGCGCCACCCGTGAATCGGCGTCGCCTGCGGCGCCGGCGAGTCCAGCAACAGGGACACCGGGCACAGGCGTGGCAGCGTAGCCAGTGAAGACAGCACCCCAGGGGGGATCCGGCGCAGGTTCAGGCCGGGACAGGTCTACAGGTCTGAGTAAAGGACTTGTTCTTTAAATGGACCAATGGCGCTGGATCCCCGAATGCTAGTGTCCGGAAATCTGCTTCAGCGCGCGCTGAAAGCGCTCGGCGAGCACGCGGCGTTCGTCTTCCGCCACATGCCCGATACGCGACCACGCCGCCTGCGCCTGCCGCGCTTCTTCCTGCGCGGCCCGGCGGCGGCTCTCGGCGTCCACCTTTCCGCCAATCGTGTTCGCGGCCAGCGCCTCCTTGAGCATCGAGGCCAGGCGCTGGGGCGACATGTCGGCGCCTGGCGCTGACGCGCTGAGCGACGAGGCGAGTTCCTCGATCCGCTTCACCACGGCTTCCATGCGCTTGCGGTTCGCTTCGGGATCGAGATCCGTGCCCTTGAAACCCTCCGGCCAGCGCGCGATGACGCGCCGGCAGGCGTCGGCGTACCGGCGATCGAGAACGGCGGCCGTGTCGCGATCGACGCCGCGGGCGGCGATCTCCTGCTGCCATCGGGTCCGCAGGGTCCGGACCGTGGCGGCAAGATCGGGCGGTTGCTCCTCGCCGGACGAAGCCAGCGCTTCGAGCTCCACGCAGATCGCTTCGCGCGCTGCCACCCGCTCGGCGCGTGCGACGTCGTGCCGCTGTGCGTAGCGCGTGAAGAACTTGTCGCACCCGGCGCGGAACCGCTGCCAGATGGCGTCCGAGCGGCTCTTCTTCACCGGCCCGATCGTCTTCCACTCGGCCTGCAGGGCGCGGATCGCGGAGGCCGTCGGCTCCCAGTCGGTCGATTCGGCGAGCGCCTCGACCTTCGCGCAGAGGGCTTCCTTCTTCGCGAGGTTCTCGGCCCACATCACCTTCCGCTTCGTCAGGTCGTCCTGGCGGCGCGTGAAGAAACGATCGCACGCGGCGCGGAAGCGTTCCCACACCGCTTTCTCCTGGCCGCGGGTCACGGCGCCGATTTCCTTCCACCGCGCCTGGAGGGCCTTGATCTCTTCGGCCGTCTTCACCCAGTTGCTGGATGAGGCCAGCGCCTCGACCTGCTCGCACAGCGCAACTTTCTGAGCCAGGTTCTCGGCCCGCTGCCCGGCCTGCGCCGCGAAGTGCGCTTCGCAGCGGACCCACAGCTCGTCGTGCGCGGCTTTGAACCGCCGCCACAACGCTTCGCCCTGCGGCCGCGGCACGTCGGCGGCGAGGCGCCATTGCTGCTGCAGATCGTGGATGCGCCGCGCGATCGCTTCGGGATCGGATTCGGCGCGAAGCGCTTCCATCTTCTCGCACAGCTGTTCCTGGATGCCGACGTTCGCCCATCGCTGCCACTCGGCGACCTCGCGCAGGTCCTGCGCCTTGGGCGTCAGCGCGGACGAGACGGCCTTCAGCCGTGCGACGACGTCTTCGTAGTCTTTTCTCGAGGGCATCGGCGGCACATCGGCCAGCGCCTCGCGCACGTCGCGCAGCGCGCGCTCGATCGCCTTCAGCGAGGCGTCTTCCCTGCCGGCGAGCGTCTCGGCGCGGCTGATCAGCTGGTTCATGCGGGTCAGGCCTTCCCGGCGCGTCCTCGCCTCGGCCTCCTCGGCCTGCTGCCGGCGCCCGGCTTCTTCCGCCGCCGCTTGTTCCGCGGCGTCGCGCGCCGCCTGTTCAGCAGCCGATCGGTCCTTCTGTTCAGCGGCCGCGCGTTCTTCTTCACGGGCCCGTTCCAAAGCCTGCGCTTCTGCCAGCACACGCGCCTCCTCAGCCGCTCGCGCGGCTTCCTCCGCGGCGCGGGCCGTGGCTTCCGCCCTGGCCTCCTCCGCTACCCGGGCGGCCGCTTCGGCCGCCGCATTCGCCTCTGCCGCAATCGCCGCCTGGGCCGCCGCGGCGTCCTGCGCGGCGCGGTCGTCGCGCTCGCGAAGCACCTGCCGCGCCCGCTTGGCGGCCACCTTGTTTCGCGCCCGCGACGCGATCTGCTCGAGATCGTCCCGCTCGTCGAGCCGATCGACCGCGGCGGCCGCCACATCCTTGAAATCGCTGTTCAGTGCGACGACGAGCAGGTCCGCTCGATCGTTGACGTGCTGCAGCGCGTCCATGCGCACGGGCTCGAGCACCGCCTGCCGCGCGACCGACGACAGCAGATGCTGGTTGCCCGCCTGCGCGAGCCGCTCGAGCGCACGACGGCCGACCGCCTCGCGCAGCGACGTCTTCGCGATGTGCGCGAGCGTCCGCACTTCACCGGCGGCGTCGACGGCGTCGACAGCGGCAAGGCCCGCCGGCTCGCCGACGCCTTCGAACGCGTCGATCGCGATGTCGCGCAGCATGGCGAGCGCGTGCTCGCGCACGCCCGCGTCGGCATCCTCGCGCGCAATCGCTCCAAGCACAGCCGGGTCCATCAGCTTGCCCACCGCCGCCCGCCGCACGCGCGCGTCGTCGTCGTCCCGCGCGGCCGCCGCGATCTGTTCGTGCTCTGTAATGGGAAGCTCGGCGACGTACGCGAGCCGGACGGCTGGGTCGGGATGCCGCTGCGGCTGCGTGCGAAAACGATCGAGGAGCGTCATGAAATGATGCCCAGAGCCCCGAGGCGCGTGGCGACGTCGTGGCCGTGCGACGCTGTGCGCACGCGCTTGTCGATGTCCAGAATGCGGCCGTCGAGCCCGATGTAGAAGGTCCAGCGCGAGGCGAAGCCGCTGGCGCCGAGCACGCCGTACGCGCGCGCGACGCGGCGGGTCACGTCGCTGAGGATTGGATATTTCAGGTCGAGGGCCCTCGCAAAATCCGCGTTGGTGTCCGGAGAATCGACGCTGGCCGCGAAGAACTGGACGTCCGGCCGATCGAGCATCGCGCCGTGCGCGCCAAGCGATCGGCATTCGACGGTGCACCCGCCGGTGAACGCTTTCGGGAACCAGGCAATCACCACGTTCTTGCGTCCAAGAAATGCCGACAGACGATACTCGCGGCCATCCGAGGCCGGCAACGTGAAGTCCGGCGCGGGATCGCCGGCACGCAGCGAGAGCCGCGCGCCGCCGCCACGGCCCGACGCGAGGTTGGCGAGCCCCGTCGCCACCGCCCGCGCCGTTTCTGTCAGAACCCGCAGCCGCATCAGCGAATGCCCGCCCGCGTGTTCATTCTAGTGACGACCCGTCGTGATCGCATCCTGCCTCGACCGGAACATTGTCACGCGATCGCCGCACGCTCCAATATTGCGGATCGCCGGGACCACGTAAAATGGGCGCAACTGTTCCTTACGCTCCGCGTTAACCCTTACGCTTCCCGTCAGAGTGTGCTGTTGGCCCGTTCGTTTTCAGGCCTCGTCGACGATCTCACCGTTGCTCTGGCAAAACCGCTGCCTGCCGGGGCGGCCCATGCATTGATGGCGCCGCGGCCGCGGCGGCAGTGGCCGGAGGGGTTGAGCCCTGCCGACGCACGCCAGGCTGCGGCCCTCGTGTTGCTGTTCCCGTTTCACGGCCGCGCCCACATCGTGCTGACGGTGCGCGCAGACACGCTCGGCCGTCACAGCGGGCAGATCTCGCTGCCGGGCGGCGTGATCGAGCCGGGCGAAGCCTTCGAACACGCGGCGCTGCGCGAAGCGCGCGAAGAGATTGCCGTCGAGGCGGGCCTCGTCCGGATTCTCGGCGCGCTGACGCCCATCGATATTCCGGTGAGCGGCTTCAGGCTGCACCCGATCGTCGGCGCGAGCAATCGGCGGCCGGATTTTTCTGCCGCCGACGGCGAAGTCGCCCGCGTCGTCGACGTCGCGCTCGACGAGTTGATGGCGCCCGGCGCCGTCATTCTCACCACGCGCGAGCGCGACGGCCGTCACGTGGAGGCGCCGGCGTTTGCGGTCGCCGGCGTCGAGATCTGGGGCGCCACGGCGATGGTCCTGGCCGAGTTTCTCTCGATCCTCGGATGGCTTCCGGCGGATGTCTGATCGTTTCTGACAAAAATGCGCGATCGCGTACGACAAAAATGTCGCGCGCATTGTCGCGTCTTACTCGAGCGTCGAAAAAAGTGCGGCGCAGTATCTTGCCAAACCCGGTGGGTTGGCGAATAATTCACCTCTTACTGCCGCTTGGAAATCACGCGCGCTGCACGCTGGCCCGCGCGAAACACCATCGTCGCAGTTCCAACGATTCCACAGGCAACACGTTCGTGAGTCGACCGAAGTAAAAGGGGGCGAGGTCATGGGTTCTGCTGTGCTTGGTGAGGCGATCGCGGCGATCCGCGCGTGGTCCGTCGGAGACATCAAAGGTTCGGCGAGCGGGTCGGCCGAAACGTTCGGCAGCCTCGTATTCAACGACTCGGTGCAGCAGGCACGCCTGCCGAAGCCTGTGTACCAGGCGCTGCGTCGCACAATCACGCACGGCGATCCGCTCGACGCATCGGCCGCCGACGCCGTGGCGAAGGCGATGAAGGAGTGGGCCATCGAGCACGGCGCCACGCACTACACGCACTGGTTCCAGCCGCTCACCGGCATCACCGCCGAGAAGCACGATTCGTTTCTGAACCCGAACGGCAACGGCAAGGCCGTCGCCGAATTCAGCGGCAAGGAATTGATCAGGGGCGAACCCGACGCCTCGAGCTTCCCGTCGGGCGGCATGCGCAGCACCTTCGAAGCGCGCGGCTACACCGCGTGGGACCCAACCAGCTCGCCCTGGCTGCTCTATAGCGGCGGCGCCGTCACGCTCGTCATCCCGACCGCCTTCGTGAGCTGGACGGGCGAGACGCTCGACAAGAAAACGCCGCTCCTCCGCTCGATGGAAGCGCTCTCCAAGCAGGCCGTGCGCGTGCTGAAGCTGTTCGGTTCGACGGCCGAACGCGTCGTGACGACGTGCGGGCCCGAACAGGAATACTTCCTGATCGATCGCTTCTTCTATTTGTCCCGTCCCGACCTGATCAACGCCGGCCGCACGCTGTTTGGCGCCAAGCCGCCGAAGGGCCAGGAGCTCGAAGATCAGTACTTCGGCGCCATCCCCGACCGCGTGATGGCGTTCATGAACGAAGCCGAAGCCGAGCTGTACAAGGTCGGCGTGCCGGTGAAGACGCGCCACAACGAAGTGGCGCCGAGCCAGTACGAGATCGCGCCCGTGTTCGAGAACGCCAACGTCGCCACCGATCACCAGATGATCATCATGGAGACGCTGCGCCGCATCGCCCCGAAATACGGCATGTCCTGCCTGCTGCACGAGAAGCCGTTCGCCGGCGTGAACGGATCGGGCAAGCACCTCAACTGGTCGATGAGCGACGACGAGGGCAACAACCTGCTGAGCCCCGGCAAGAACACGCACGAGAACATGCAGTTCCTCGTGTTCTGCACGGCGGTGCTTCGCGCCGTGAACAAGTGGCAGGGCCTGCTCCGCGCCAGCATCGCGAGCGCCGGCAACGATCATCGCCTCGGCGCGAACGAAGCGCCGCCCGCGATTCTGTCCGTCTTCCTCGGCGACATGCTGACCGACATCTTCGAGCAGATCGAAAAAGGCGGGGCGAAGTCGACCAAGCACGGCGGCGAGCTCGATACCGGCGTCATGGTGCTGCCCAAGCTGCCGCGCGACGCGGGCGACCGCAACCGCACGAGCCCGTTCGCCTTCACCGGCAACAAGTTCGAGTTCCGCGCCGTGTCGTCGGGCCAGAGCATCGCGTATCCGAACATCGCGCTCAACGTCGCCGTCTGCGAGTCCCTCGACGCCGTCGCGACCGAGCTCGAAAAGGCGACCTCGAGCGGCAAGTCGCTCGAAAAGGCCGTCGCGGATCTGCTGCCGAAGGTGATCAAGGAGAACAAGCGCATCATCTTCAACGGCAACAACTACTCGGCGGAGTGGGAGAAGGAGGCCGCCAAGCGCGGGCTCCTCAACCTGAAGAACACGGTCGACGCGCTGCCGCAGCTCGTGACGAAGGAAGTCGTCGCGACCTTCGAGAAATACAAGGTACTCAACGAGCGCGAGCTCCACGCCCGCTACGAGATCATGCTCGAGCAGTACAACAAGGTCGTCAACATCGAGGGCCAGCTGATGGTCCTGATGGCGAACCGCTATATCCTGCCCGCCGCATTCGAATACCAGCGGCAGGTCGGCGCCAGCATCGCCGCGGTGAAGGCGGCCGGCGCCAAATCGGTCGAAGGCAAGAAGACGCTCGACAAGCTGACGAAGCTCGTCGACAAGTTCAAGGTCCAGAGCGACAAGCTCGAAAAGGCGCTGGCCCACGAGGGCACGTCCGCCGAGAAACACGCCAAGCACTTCCGCGACGCCGTCATCCCGAACATGACGGCCCTCCGGGAACTCGGCGACGAGCTCGAGCTGATCATGCCGCACGAGCTGTGGCCGCTGGCGACCTATCGCGAGATGCTGTTTATCAAATAGGGGCTAGGGACTAGGGGCTAGGGGCTAGGGGCTGACGATCGGGGGCGCGGCGGACCATCGCCGCGCCCTTTTTTCTGTACCTTCCTTGACGCACGCGGTACTCTCAGGGGCCAGCGGCAACCTTTCCACAATCAACTCATGGCCAAGAGGAAATCAGGCGGCGGGACATCCCTGTTCGACAACCTCGACGACGCCGACCCTGGGAAAGAGGCGGCGATTCGCACCGGGGGCGGGGGTCCTGTAGACGGGACGTCGGCCGTCGCGCTGCACGAGGCGGCGCAGTCGCGCTATCTGAACTACGCGCTCTCGGTGATCACGGCGCGCGCGCTGCCCGACGTGCGCGACGGGCTCAAGCCGGTGCAGCGGCGCATTCTCTTCTCGATGTGGCAGAAGAGCCTCACGGCCGACGCCAAGCACCGCAAGTGCGCGACCGTCGTCGGCGACGTGATGGGCAGCTACCACCCGCACGGGGACATGGCGCTCTACGAGACGCTCGTGCGGATGGCGCAGTCGTTCTCGCTCCGCTACCCGCTCGTCGACGGGTCCGGCAACTTCGGGTCGCTCGATGGCGACAGCGCCGCGGCGATGCGATACACGGAATGCCGGCTCGCGCGGATCAGCGACGAGATGCTGAGCGAGATCGACCAGTCGACGGTGCACTTCCGCCCGAACTACGACGGCACGAAGACCGAACCGGTCGTCCTGCCCGCGCGCATCCCGAACCTGCTCGTCAACGGCGCGACCGGAATTGCCGTCGGCATGGCGACGAACATCCCGCCGCACAACCTCGGCGAGGTGTGCACGGCCCTGATCAAGCTCCTCGACAACGAAGACATCGGCAACGCGCAGCTGTGCCGGTACATCAAGGGCCCCGACTTCCCCACCGGCGGCCAGATTCTGAACTCGCCGGAAGAACTGAAAGCGCTGTACCGGACCGGCAGCGGCAGCGTCCGCCTGCGGGGGACGTGGGACCTCGGGCCGGAGACGCGGTCGACGAAGACCATCTACGTCGACAGCGTGCCGTACACGGTGAACAAGTCGCAGCTCGTCGAGCGCATCGCCGACGTCGTCCTCTCGCGGAAGATGCCTCAGCTGCTCGACGTGAAGGATCTCTCGACTGAAGACGTGCGGATCGCGATCGAGATGAAGAAGGACGCCGACGAGAAGATGGTGATGGCGTACCTCTTCAAGCACACGCCGCTGCAGATCAACTTCGCGGTCAACCTGACGTGCCTCATTCCGACCGAGAACCCCGAGGTCGGAAAGCCCGACCGGCTGGACCTGAAGCAGATTCTGTGGCACTTCCTCCACTTCCGGCTCGAGGTGGTGACCAGGCGGCTCGAGCACGAGCTGGCGGCGCTCAAGAAGCGGCTGCGCATCCTCGAGGGGTTCGAGAAGGTCTTCGACGCGCTCGACGAGATCATCAGGATCATCCGCAAGTCGGACGGCAAGGCCGACGCCGCCGAGAAGATCATGAAGCGGTTCGAGCTCGACGCCGAGCAGACGGACGCGATTCTCGAGCTCAAGATCTACCGTCTGGCCCGCCTCGAAATCCTGATCATCCGCAACGAGCTCGAAGAGAAGCGCAAGCGCGCGCGCCAGATCGGATCGCTGCTTCGCGACGAAGACAGCCGGTGGAAGATCGTGCGGGCTGAGCTCGAGGACATCAGCACCAGGTACGGCGACAAGCGCCGGACCCTCATCGAGAGCGACAGCGGCGAGCCGGAATACACGCCGGACGACTTCATCGTCGAGGAAGACAACGTCGTCATCGTGTCGCGCGACGGCTGGGTGAAGCGGCAGAAGGACGTGAAGGACCTGTCCACGACGCGGCTGCGCGAAGGCGATTCGGTGCTCGCCGCCTTTGCCGGCAGCACACGCGCGACGTGCGTCTTCTTCAGCAACTTCGGCGTGGCCTACACGTGCCGGATCATCGACGTCCCCGCGTCGACCGGCTACGGCGAGCCCATCCAGAAGCAGTTCAAGCTGAAAGACGGCGAGAGGATTGTCGGGGCGTTGAGCCTCGACCCCCGCGCCATCGGCAACATCATGCCGAAGAAGGAGGGCGATCCTGCCCCCGTCCACGGCGTGGCCGTCAGCAGCGACGGCTTTGCGCTGAGGTTCGGTCTCGAGGGCCTGGTCGAGCCAAGCACGCGGGCCGGGCGGCGGTTTGCCCGGCCGTCGAAAGGCGCGCAGATTGTGGGCGCGGCGCGATACACTGGAAGGGAAGTCCTCATCGCGGCCACAGCCGAGGGCCGCGGCATCCTGTCAAAGGCCGAGGAAGTGAATTATCTGTCCGGCCCCGGCAAGGGCGTGCTCCTGATCAAGCTCGGCAAAGAGGACAACGTGCTCGGCTTCATCGCGTCGAGCGGCGACCGTGACATCCTCACGGTCGAGACCAGCCGCGGCGCTGAACAGACGATCAGCACCGCGAAGTACGAAATCACGGGCCGTGGCGGCAAGGGGCGCGAGCTCCTGCAGCGCGGCCAGTTCACGCGCGTGTTGTGGCCGACGCCTGACGCTCCGGCGCCGCTCAACGGCACGACGTAGAACCTAACGACCAAAGGAACAAGATTGGCCACGCATTCGGAACGCCTGAATATCGCCGTCTTCATCGACTTCGACAACATCGAAATCGGCGTCAAGAACACCCTCGGGCAGCAGTTCGACGTCGGCACCGTCCTCGAAGCCATCAAGGAACGAGGCGAGATCGTCAGCAAGATCGCCTACGCGGACTGGACGCGCGCCGGCGACTACAGCCGCCACCTCACCCAGCACGCCGTCCGCCTCGTGCAGCGGAACCTCACGCCGGGGGGCGACAAGAACGGCGCGGACATCAACATGGCGCTCGACGCCCTCGAGATGGCGTTCACGCACCAGCACATCAACGCCTACGTCATCGTCGGCGGCGACAGCGACTTCCTGTCGCTCGTCGAGAAACTGAAGCAGTACGACAAGAAAGTGTTCATCGTCGGCGGACGCGCGTTCACGAGCGTCATCCTGCAGCGCAACTGCCACGAGTTCGTCGCCTACGAAAACCTGAGCGGCGTGCGCAAGGCGGCGCAGCGCGCCGGACGGCCGACGGCGGCCACCGCGAACTCGCCCATCGCGCAGGCGTTCCCGATTGTGAGGCGCGCGCTGAAGATTCTCGCCGACCGCGAGGTCTCGCCGCAGACGGGCCTTCTCAAGAGCACGCTGCTGCAGCTCGACTCGACGTTCTCGGAGCGCAACTACGGCGCGTCTTCGTTCCTCGATTTCGCCGAGAAGCTCTCGCAGGCCGGCCTCGTCCAGCTCAAGACGTCAGGCCGCAGCGTGATGGTGGAATTGAATCCGGATGCACCCGAGGGCGACGTTCCGCCGACGGAGGCGGCCGACCTGAAGGTCGGCACGGCACCTGACGCGCTCGACGTGAAGGTCTCCGCGCCATCTGACGGTGATGTCACGCAGCCCGTCCGGCCTGCCAGCCCCAGTCCGGCACCCCAGGCGACGCAATCGCAAGCCGAAGGCATCGCCTTCGTCTCCGGCGTCCTTCGCAACGCGACGAACGCCCGCTGGCCGATGTACATCCGCAATGTGAAACAGCTCCTGCGAGCGGCGGACAACGGCTTCGACGAGCGCCGCTTCGGATTCGGGGGCCTGATGGATCTCTTCCGGGCCTGCCAGAAGGAAGGCCTGATGCGCCTCGAGCGCGATCGCCGCGGCGGGCTGCGCGTCTTCCCTGGCGGTGCTCTTCAACAGGGCGCCGCACCTCGCATGCCTCCGCCGGTCGCCCTTCCGCAGCCGGACGTGGAGTTCGACGAGCAGACCGCAACGGGTTACGAACCGCCGGCAGAACCCGCCGCCGCCGACACGATGGAAATCGAATCGGATGCCGAACCTGCCGGCCCGCAGCCGATCGACACGACAGCCGAGCTTCTGGGCCGCGCCAAGACGCGCAAACCGCGCGCGCCGAAAGCGGCCGGCGCGCGAAAGCCTGCGCGCGCGGCCGCTGCCTCGGGACAGCGCAAGCCCGCAAGCCGCCGCCCGAGATCCAGAAAGAGCGACGCGGACGGCGACAACATCGGGAACTCATAGCTGATGGCCGGCAGCTACACCGCGAAAGACATCACCGTCCTCGAAGGCCTGGAGCCGGTTCGCAAACGGCCCGGGATGTATATCGGCGGCGTCGGTTCGCCAGGGCTGCATCATCTGGTCTGGGAGGTTCTCGACAACTCGATCGACGAGGCGATGAACGGCTACGCCTCGAACATCCGCGTGACGCTCCACGCGGACGGGTCATCCGTCACGATCGAGGATGACGGGCGGGGCGCGCCGATCGACAAGCATCCGCAGACGAAGAAAAGCGCGCTCGAGACGATCTTTACCGTGCTTCACGCCGGCGGAAAATTCGAGCACGGCAACTACAAGACCGCCGGCGGCCTCCACGGCGTCGGCGCGAGCGTCGTCAACGCGCTGTCGAAGGAGCTCGTCGCGACCGTCAAACGCGACGGCGCGCAGTGGGAGATGCGCTTCAAGCAGGGCAAGCCTGTCGGAGCGCTGAAAAAGGTCGGGCCCGCGCGCGGCACCGGCACGACGGTCTACTTCAAGCCGGACGCGACGATCTTCCCGAAAATCGAGTTCGAAGCCGACGTCATCCGCGACCGCCTCGAGGTCGCGAGCTTCCTGCACAAGGGCGTCAAGGTGGTGTTCGACGACGAGACGTCGAAGCAGAAGACCACCTTCGAGCACGCCGAGGGGCTCGTCGACTACCTGAAGAAAATCATCTCGGAACGCGGCGCCAAACCCGTTCACGAGGCGCCGTTCGTCCTGAACAAGGACGAGGGGATTCGGGTCGACCTGGTGCTTCAGTGGACCGAAGCCACCGAGGAGCACATCCGTTCCTACGTCAACGGCATCCCGACCGGATCGGGCGGCACGCACGAAAACGGGCTGCGCGCGGGGATCGGCAAGGCGATCCGGAACTTCATCGACACGCACAACCTCTCGCCCAAGGGCGTGACGCTCGTCGCCGAAGACATCCGGGAAGGCCTGACCGGCGTGCTGAGCGTGTTCGTGCAGGAGCCGCAGTTCCAGGGCCAGACCAAGGACCGCCTGAACAACCCGGAGCTCGTCTCGCAGATTGACGGCGTCGTCCGTCCGGCGCTCGAGCACTGGTTGAACCACAACATCAGCGTCGCCGAGTCCATCGTCGCCCGCATCATCCTGGCGGCGCGGGCGCGCGAGGCGAGCCGTGCCGCGCAGGCCGAAGTCTCGCGTAAGAGCGCAACGTCGGGCCGCCTCAATCTGCCGGGCAAGCTGAGCGACTGCACGCAGACGTCGAGCGAGCAGACCGAGATCTTCATCGTCGAGGGCGATTCGGCAGGCGGCTCCGCGAAACAGGGGCGCGATCGCACCCGGCAGGCGATTCTCCCGCTTCGCGGCAAGGTGCTGAACACCGAGAGCGCGTCGCTGGCGAAGGTGCTCGAGAACAAGGAGCTCGCCGACCTGGTCACCGCGCTCGGGTGCGGCCTCGGGAAGAACTTCGAGCTGCCGCGGCTCCGCTACGGGAAGATCATCATCCTCGCCGACGCGGACTCGGACGGCAACCACATCGCGACGCTGCTGCTCACGTTCATCTACCGTCACCTTCCGCAGCTCATCACGAGCGGCCGGGTGTACCTCGCGCAGCCGCCGCTCTACCGCATCGACATCGGCAAGGAAACGCACTGGGCCCTCGACGACGCGCAGCGTGACGTGGTGCTCAAGGCGAACGCGAAGAACGGGCGGGGCACGCCCGAGATCACGCGCTTCAAGGGCCTCGGCGAGATGATGCCCAAGGTGCTGTGGGAGACGACGCTCAACCCGAAGACCCGCCGGCTGCTGCGCGTCGAAGTGGCCGACCAGATCGTGACCGACCGCGTCATCAACGAGTTGATGGGCAAAGACGCCTCGGCTCGCTTCCGGTTCATCATGGAACGTGCGGACGAAGCGGAAGAGCTCGATGTGTGAACGCAGCGTTGCTGCAATTCTGAGTTGTGCCGCTCGTCCTCCCCATCAACCTGCTTCGCGCGGCGGCCTTTGGCGCCGGGCTTGTCTGCGCGCTGCTCCTCCTTCAGTACGCCCACCGGCGTAAGCCGTTCATCCTTCTGTGGGCCGCGGGCTGGCTGGCCATCGCGCCCGAAAGCCTGGTCATCTCGCGCAACTACGAAGCGGCCATCGCGACCAACGTCGCCAACGGCGTGTCGCAGCTCCTCGGCATCTGCACGAGCCTTCTGTTCCTGTGGAGCGGGGACCTGTATCGGCAATCCGGGTTCGTCCAGCCTTCGCGTCTGCGCATTCTTCTGCCGATGACGGCGTGGTTTGTGCTGGCCCCGATGCTCTTTGGCCCGGCGGCTGTCCAGCTTCCGGGCCATGCAATTTCGGCGGTGCTTCTGGCCGGCGCCGGCTCGCTCTATGCGGCTGTTCTCCTCGAGCGGCGGATGATCGGCGCCGGTCTCGTGTCGCTCGTCCTCTATGGCCTCGCGATCTCGAACCTCTCCGCGATGTTCGCGGGGCCGCTGACACGGGTTGCGCCGGTGTCGTTCGACGTGTTCGTGCTGAACTCGGTGCTCTACATCTTCGGCGCCGTCGGCATTCACCTGCTCGTGTTCGAAGACATGACCTTCGAGCTGCGTCTCGCCAACCGCCGGCTCGAATCAGCTCAGCAGGATCTGGTGCAGGCGGCCATCACCGATCCGCTCACCGGGTGCCACAACCGGCGCTTCTTCGAGCAGGTCGTCGATCGCGAGCTGCAGCGCCACGCGCGCTTCCGGCTGCCGCTCTCGCTTCTTTTCGTCGACGTGGATCGCTTCAAGGCGGTCAACGACACGCTCGGCCATGACGCCGGCGACCGCGTCCTGAAGTACGTCGCTGCCTTTCTCAAGAAGCACATCCGCGAAGCCGATTACGTGTTTCGCTGGGGCGGCGACGAGTTCCTGGTCATGATCACGTGCCTTGGCGCTGAAGCGGAGCGCAAGGTCAGTCGGCTCAAAGCGGCGTTCGACGCTGCCCCCGAGGCCGTCGACCTCCCGCCCGGAATCGGGCTCAGCGTCGGCTGGACGGAAGTGCCGCAGGGCGCGAACGACCTCATGCCCCTGGTGCGCCAGGCGGACGAACGCATGTACGAGGACAAGGGGCCAAGGTAGGTTCGAGGCTCCAGCCATGTAACACCCTGCCGGGTCGCGACACTTCCTCCCTGAACGGCACGACACAAGGAGGTGGCACATGGCCCAGATCGACGAAATCGCCCCGGACATCTACCGAATCTCGATTCTCCATCCGCAGCTGAACATGCAGTTCAATCATTTCCTCGTCCGCGACGACGAGCCGCTGCTCTTCCATACCGGCATGCGGCGGATGTTTCCCGCGCTGGCGGAGGCGCTCGGCCAGGTCATCGACCCGGCGTCGCTGCGCTGGATCAGCTGGAGCCACTTCGAGGTCGACGAATGCGGCGCGTTGAACGACTGGCTGGCGCTCGCGCCGAACGCGCAACCGCTGTGCGGTCAGGTCGGCGCCATGGTGAACCTGCAGGACTTCGCGAACCGGCCGCCGGTCGCGCTCGCACCCGGGGATGTGCATGCGACGGGCCGCCACAACTTCCGCTGGGTGCCGACGCCGCACCTGCCGCACGGCTGGGATGCGGGGATGCTCTTCGAAGAGAAAGACCGCGTGCTCTTCTGCTCGGATCTCTTCCACCAGTTCGGCGACGTCGAAGCGATCACCAAAGCGGACGTCGTCGGCCGCTACGAACAGGCGATTGCCGCCATGCAGGCGCATCCAGTGCTGATGGACTACATGCCGTTCACGCCGCAGACGCGCCGCAGGCTGGAGGAGCTCGCGTCACTGGAGCCGCGGATGCTCGCGGCGATGCACGGGTCGTCGTTCGTCGGCGACTGTGCGGCGGCGATTCGCCAGACCGGAGACGTCATGGAACGGCTTCTCGGCGCGCCGACGGCCGTCGCCGGTTGACGGCCGTTTGTGTGGCTGCTACCGTGGCCCACGTGATGGGCTCGGAAGCTGCCTCGATTGGAACTCTTGCCGACGGGGCTCTGGCTCGCGTCGTCAGCGATCGATCGTCAGCGGACGTCGACGCGGCCGAGACGGAGCTCTACCGCCGGTTTGCCTCGCGAGTACGGTTGTACGGATTGAAGCACCTGCGCGACCGATCGGCGGCCGACGACCTTGCGCAGCAGGTCATGCTGATCGTCATTGAGCGGCTTCGCGCCGGCGAGGTGCGCGACCCGGAGCAGATCGCGTCGTTCGTGCTCGGCACGAGCCGGATGGTCGCCGTGAGCCTTCGCCGTACGACGGCAAGACGCGACGAACTTCATGGCCGCTATGCGGCCTGCGAAGCCGTGACCTCGACCGACGAGCTCGCTCTCGATGCCGCACGCGTCGGTCCGTGTCTGGAGGCCGTGAGCGAGCGGGAACGGACCATCCTGCTGCTGACGTTCTATGCCGAGAAGTCGTCGAACGAAGTCGGGAAGGCGCTCGGCATGAATGCGGGCGCGGTTCGCGTCGCGCGGCATCGGGCGCTCGCCTCGATGCGCACGTGCCTCGAAACACGGAGGCCGTCATGACCATTCACGCCGGCTGCCTGTCCTTCGCGGAGCTGGCGGACTACTGGACGCCAGACATCGAGGCGGAAGACGTCGAACGCATCGAATCGCACGTCTTCGAGTGCGGCGCGTGCGCCGCGCGGCTGGCCCTTGCCGAACAACTGACGTCCGCGATTCGTGGCGTCGCACGGGACGGCGCCTTTCACGCGTTCGTGACTGACGGCCTGCTGAACCGGCTGGCGCGCGACGGCGTCCGCGTCCGGACGTACGCGCTGGATCCTGGTGAGACCGTCCGCTGCAGCGCGTGGGCGGACGACGAAGTGCTCGTGGCGAGACTTCGAGGCGATTTCGCCGGCATTACCGCTGTGGATGCCGAGATGCGTCTGGATTCGGGCGAGCAATGGGGCCAGTCCATCGACGTGCCTGTGGCTGATGGCGCTCGAGAACTGGTGCTCGCCCTTCCAGGACCGATGGTACGAAACGCCCCCGTGGGCATCATGCGATTGACGCTGCGGCGATCCGGCGCTCCAGTCGGGAACGTGATCGCCGAATACCTCTTCAGCCACGAAGGCTCGCTCACGCGATCCCCATCTCGCGATTGAGCGACCCCACCAGAAATTTCCACGCCAGGTAATACAACGCCATCCCGACGGGAATCGCCGGGACGGCGTACCACATCTGAATGTGGAACAGATCGAGCGTGCGGCCGAGGAGAATGCCGGCTGGTACCAGCACCAACGGCAAGAGAGAGCCGTGAACCGCGACCGGCAGGTTCGTGCGTGGTTTCGTCGCGACCCACAGCATGTTCCACACTCCCCACAGGTTCGGGACGATCGCCATCGGGAAGAGGATCGCCCGCTCCAGCGGCCGCGACGGCAGCCCGAACACGAACTGGCTTGGCACCTCCAGATAGAAGACGTGATACGCGTCGACAGACGCGATCCACAACAGGACGAACGTCGGCACGACGATGCCGGCCATATACGCGCGCAGATAGGGACGGGGACGCATGGCGATCCTCCTTCTTACAGGTGATACGCGAGAAACCAGAACCATTGCGGAAACATCAGCAGCACGATGACGAGAACCGCCGCGACGCCGAGGTCCACGGTCGAGACCGGCTCGCGCGCGCTCGCGCGATGCACGACGGACGGCCAGAGATCGTGCGGGGGCGGCGCCTCGTCGAGAGGCGGCAGCGCGGCCCGAAGCATTTCGCCGAGTCTGTGATCGTCGGTCATGGGGTGATGCCCAGGCGGGCCAGCTCCTTTCTCAAAAGACGGGTCGCACGAAAGACGCGCGACTTGATGGTGCCGACGGGCAGATCGAGCGCGTCGGCGATTTCAGCGTACGGCTGCTGTTCGATGAGGGCGAGGGTCGCGACGAGCCGGAGCCTGGGCGGCAGGCGCCCAAACGCCTGCGCAATCGCGTCGTTCAGGCCGTGGTCAGGCCGGGCGGGGGCAGCGATGGTCTCGTCGGCAGGACGTGAGGCCACCTGACCGCGCGTCGCACGCAAATGATCGAGTGCGGCGTTCGTCGCAATCCGCCGCATCCAGGCGCCGAAACTTCTCGACGCGTCGAAGCCGGCCCTGCCGCGGTACGCCCGCCAGAACGCCTCGACGAGCACGTCGTCGGCCGCCGCCCGATCGCGCACGATTCGCACGATCCATCGATAGACGTCGCGCTCGAATTGCCGGAAGAGGGATTCGAAAGCGGCCTGATCGCCCTGAACAAACCGGTCGAGGCGCTGGCCGTCGAGTCCATCGGGCATCGGTGGCTACCCTGCCTTACTCGGCGGCCGGAGGAAAGGTTCCGTCGCGGTGCGGCTACGTCCCCGTCAGTTTCGTGCTCTGGCTCGCGACGCACTGCCAGCGGCCGTCACGCAGCACGAACACGTCGATGTACCGATAGGTCAGGGCGGTCTGCTGGCCCTTGACCGGACCAAGGAGATGCTGCGTGAACCAGACGACGGCCGTGTCGCCAAACACTTTCACGGAGAACTCGTCGAGCGTCGACGAGTCGACCTGGCGGTCGAAGTCCGTGGCAAGCTTCAGCTCTTTGGCGCGATCGCCGCGGCTGCCGTCGCCGTAGGTGGAGACGAACTCCTCTGCGAGGACGCTCTCGATGAACGCCACGTCGCGTCGATGGAACGCCGCGTCCCAGTCGCGCTCCAGCTTGATGAGCACCTGCTGATCCGACAGCACAGGCCTCGACTGGCCGCCAGAGGCGGACGTTGCCGCAACGCCGAGTGAACAAAGGAGCGTGAACAGGAAGACGGTCGCGCGTTTCATGACTTCTCCTCGCACTACAGCGTGGCCTGGACGACGGTCTTCGTGCTGCGATGAGTGCCGAGCACTTCCGGATGCAACTTCTTGCTGAGATAGACCTTCGATTCGGCGTTGTCGCCGGCGTGCCGTTCGTACTTGACCACTTCGAAGCGCAGGTGATCGAGCGTCCCCCGCATCTCGTAGAACTTGTTCTTCGTCTTCACCACGATTTCGTCGAACCCTTGCGCGATCGCCCACGCTTCCTGCTGCTCGGTAAGGGCCCGGAAGTGCCCCTGGCCGCGCCAGTCGCGCCGGGTGCCGCCGATCCACGTGTAGAGCACCTTGCGGTCCTCGAATTGAACGTGCCCGCGCAGGCGATCGACCAGATCGATGAGCTTGGCCTCGGTCTCCGGCGTGCGGATCTCGTGGCAGACCTTGTATGAGACGGGAACGACCGTGCCGGGATCATCAGGCAGCGACCCGGTCGCCAGCAGAATGAGGTGAGACCGGCCGGCGAGCCGCCTGACGATCTCCGCCGCCGTCTTCTTGCGCGGAAACTCGCCGAAGTACTCCTCGATGTACTGGATTTCGAGCGCGCCCTGTTCCAGGTCGTATTGAGTGATGTGATATTCCACGAAGCTCAGGCCTCGCCCTTTTGAGCGATCTTGGCCCATGTGTCGCGCAGCGACACGATGCGGTTGAAGACCAGCGCGCCGGCGCGCGAGTCGGGGTCCACCGAGAAGTAGCCGAGCCGCTCGAATTGCACCCGCTGGCCCGGCCGCGCGGCCGCCAGGCTCGGTTCGACGAGACAGCCCGTCAGCACTTCGAGAGACGCCGGGTTCAGATAGTCCAGAAAGGTCTTTCCCGCTTCCTCACGCTCGGGATCCTCCACGGAGAACAGCCGATCGTACAACCGGACCTCGGCGGGCGACGCATGCGCGGCCGACACCCAGTGGATCGTCGCCTTCACCTTGCGGCCGTCCGGAGAATCGCCTCCGCGCGTGGCCGGATCATACGTGCAGCGCAGTTCGACGATGTCGCCCGAGGCGTTCTTCACGACGTCGGTGCAGGTGATGAAGTACGCGCAGCGCAGGCGCACCTCCCTGCCGGGCGACAACCGGAAGAACTTCTTCGGGGGCGCCTCGCGGAAGTCGTCCTGCTCGATGAAGAGCTCGCGTGAAAACGGCACCTTGCGCGTGCCCGCCGACGGATCCTCCGGGTTGTTGATGACGTCCACCTCTTCGACCTGCCCCTCAGGGTAGTTCGTGATGACCACCTTCAGCGGGCGAAGAACGCCCATGACGCGCCGCGCATGGCGATTGAGATCCTCGCGAATGCAGAACTCGAGCTGCGCGACGTCGATGACGTTTTCCTTCTTCGCGATGCCGATGCGCTGACAGAAGTCGCGGACCGCTTCCGGCGTGTAGCCGCGGCGCCGAAGGCCGCTGATGGTCGGCATGCGCGGATCGTCCCACCCCCGCACGTGGCGCAGCTGCACGAGCTGCAGCAGCTTCCGCTTGCTCATCACCGTGTAGTTCAGGTTGAGGCGTGCGAACTCGATTTGCTGCGGCCGCGCGCCGTCGAGGGCGTCCTTCAGCTCGGCGATCAGCCAGTCGTACAGGGGCCGGTGATCTTCGAATTCGAGCGTGCAGAGCGAATGCGTGATGCGCTCGATGGCATCCGACAGCGGGTGCGCGAAGTCGTACATCGGGTAGATGCACCACGTGTCGCCGGTGCGGTGATGCGACGCGTGGCGGATGCGATACAGCGTCGGGTCGCGCATGTTCAGGTTCGGCGACGCCATGTCGATCTTCGCGCGCAGCACGTGCGTGCCGTCTTCGAACGTCCCGGCCCGCATCGCGGCAAACAGGGCGAGGCTCTCCTCCACCGGACGGTCGCGATAGGGGCTGTTGCGCCCCGGCTCGGTCAGCGTTCCGCGATACTCGCGAATCTGCTCGGCGGTGAGGCTGTCGACGTACGCGCGGCCGCGCTGGATGAGCAGCACGGCGAGCTGATACAGCCGCTCGAAGTAATCAGACGCGAAAAACAGCGCGTCCCACTTGAAGCCGAGCCACTCGACGTCTTCCTTGATCGCGTCGACGTACTCGACGTCTTCCTTGGTCGGGTTGGTGTCGTCGAAACGCAGGTTGCAGGTGCCGCCGTTTTCTTCCGCGATGCCGAAATTGAGGCAGATCGACTTCGCGTGGCCGATGTGCAGGTAGCCGTTCGGTTCCGGCGGGAACCGCGTCGCGACCCGTCCGCCGTGCTTCGCCGACAGGCGGTCTTCGGCCACGATCGTGCGAATGAAGTCGGTTGGTGCGGCTGTCGCCGTTGCAGGTCCGTGATCGGTGTCTTCAGCCATGAATCAGGGGCCCATACATTCTATAAGATGCGGGGCTCCTGACCGGAACGGCGCTAGTAATTCAGCCAGTACGCGAGCTTCACCAGGAAGACGTTGCGCGGCGGCACGCCGAAGATGCCGCGGGCGTCGCGGCCGAAGTCGAAGCTGCCGGGCACCGCGTAGTTCTCGCGGGCCTGCTGCCACACCACGAAGAGCGTCGACCCGGGACGATATTCCCAGCGCAGCACGTTCGTCGTCCGGAACGACTTCACGTTGAAGTCGGGGGTGCCGTAGAGGTCGGTCGCGTAGGCGTACGGCGTGTAGCGCGCCTCGTAGGTCTCGCTGCGCGGATCGGCCACCTGCTTGAACGAGCTGTACGCGCCGGCCGAGACGAACGGCTGCGCGTAGAGCTGCAGCGACAGGTTCGGCGTGATCGTGTAGTTGAAGCGGCCCGTCAAGTTCACCGTCGTCTGGTCGATGTGGGCGAACACGTAGTGGGTCGTCGTGTCCGTGACGTTGTTCACCCATTGCGAATCCTGGTGGCTCGGGTTGATCTGCGCGCCGATCGAGAAGTTGATCGCCGGAACAGGCCGGACCGTCGTCGAGAGGTACCAGCTCTGCCAGGACGTGCCGTGGTTGTCGCCGCCGAAGTTGCCTTCGACGCCGGCCGAGAACAGACGGCGGTTGTCGGAGTACAGCCAGAACCATCGCTCGGCCGAACCCTCGGAGACGAGGGAAGGGCCGCCGCGGGTCATGCGATCGTCGAGGCCCTTGCGCGGCAGCGGCTGATAGAAACCGCCGCCAAGCTGCCAGTTGTTGATGAGCGTCGCGTTCGCGTTGATGTTGCCGCCGCCGAACTGCAGCTCGCCGTCGAAATTCCAGGCGGTCCACTGGTTGAAGTTGATGGAACGCTGCCTGAACCAGCGCGTCACCTTGTTGCTGCGAACTTGAAACCAGTGCTGCTGGCGGATCTGGTCGGACCGCCGCAGGAAGCCGAGATCGTTCGAGTCGAAGCCCGGCGACCGGAAGTAGATGTATGAGTTCGAATGCGTGTACTCGCCGCCGATCTTGTTGAAGGCAATCGCGCCCGCGTAACCCGAGAGCGCGGTGCGCGTGAGATCGAGGTGAGCGCTGGTCAGATCCGGCCGCTGGTAGTAATGCCGGCTGTTCTGCTGAATCGACGAGATCGCCGCCGCGTCTCCGGCGACGCGGCTGCCTTCGACGTAGCCATTGAGGCTGTACATCCGCTTCACGCGCCAGTCGAAATCGGCGCCCCCGACAACCGACGACGTCGGGAGGAAGTTCAGGCTGGATGGAAGACGGCGGTTCGTGACGGTCCCGATCACACCGACGTACGACTGGTTCGCGTACTCGCGTTTCACGCGGGCGACCGAGTAGCTCGCCGAGGGTTCCACGGCCTGCTCCGATCTGACGCCGGCCGCCGACACGTCGGCAAGTTCCTCCTGCGTCATCGCGTGCATCACGCCGATGGAATAGCGGCCGATCCGGCCCGTCAGTTTCGCGGCGCCGAGAATCGTCGACTGCGCCGGCGCGTCGCTGTAGATGCCGTCCCCCGACGGGAGCGCCGCGAGGCCCTGCGGCGAACGGCCGATGCGCCGCGAGTAGAACAGGTTGTTGCAGCCGTCGTAGCAGTCGGCATCGAAGCGGAAATTGCCCGAGCCCTCGACGAAGAACGGACGTCGCTCGTTGAAGAACGTCTCGAACGCGGACAGGTTCACCACGGCCGGGTCCGCTTCGACCTGCCCGAAGTCCGGGTTCATGGTCGCCGTGAGCGTCAGCCCGGGTGTCACGGCGTACTTCAAGTCCATGCCGAGCGCGCCGCTGCCGGCTGCCGCACTCAGCAACGGATTACCGCCCGTCCGCTGACGCGTGAGGCTCGCGACCGTGTACGGCATCAGCTCGAGGCGTTTCGACGAAGAGACCGTCGAGAGGCCGCCAAGCTCGCCGAAGGAGGAGACGTAGCCGTTCGCGTTTCTCGACAGCAGCGGCCACGTGGACGTCTCGCGCAGGCGCCCGATGTCTCGCGCGACGGCGAAGCCGAACGTGCTCGACTCGGCCGGCGTGAATCGCAGCTGCGAGAAAGGAATCTTGAATTCCGCCGTCCACCCCAGTGTGTCGCGTGACACCACGACGTCCCACACCGCGTCCCAGCTCGTGTCGTTGTTCGTGTCGTTGAACCAGTAGCGATCGCGCTTGACGCCAGAGGGGTTCACCGCGAACTCGTACGCGGTCCGGCGGTCGTGGTAGGAATCGATGTAGACGTGGATCCAGTCCGAGGGCGTATCTTCATCCCGGCGCGACAGGTACGTCGTGATCTTCTCGGGCTCCCGATCGTACGCTCGGACCTTGACGTGCAGCGTCGTCGCGTCGAAAGCGACGCGGAACTCGGTCGCCTGGCTGGGTTCGGCGCCTTCCTTCGGCTCGCGCTGGATGAAATCGGCGACAACGGGCGCGCTTTTCCAGACGTCTTCAGAGAGCGCCGGACCGGCGCTTGCGGCCGTGACGTGGATGGCTTCCGCTCGACCGGCAGCGGCAAACCCCGTGGCCTGCCAGAGGGCCGCCACCGCAAAGAGAGCGACAATACCGGAAAGGGCTCGAATCACCGGGAACTTAGACGCAGGCCGCGGAGGTGAAGTTGGCGTTCTCTACCCTTGTCGACACAAGTACCCTCGCAGACCACTTGTCGGCTCCAGACTGGCGGGTCATTGACTGCCGGTTCAAGCTGGATGACGAAGGCTGGGGACGGAAAGAGTACCACGCTGCCCACATACCCGGCGCGGCCTACGCGCATTTGAACACCGACCTCTCGGGCCCTCTCACTGGCTTCAACGGCCGGCACCCGCTGCCAGATCCCGCGGCGCTCACCCAGACGCTTGGCCGGCTTGGCATCGGTCCCGGCGTTCAGGTGGTCGCATACGATCAGGACACGAACCAGTGGGCGAGCCGCCTGTGGTGGCTTCTCCGCTGGATGGGGCACGAGGACGTCGCGGTTCTCGACGGCGGCTTCGCGAGGTGGCGTGCGGAGAACCGCCCGACGCGCGCAGGAGAAGAACGGCCGGACCCTCGAGCGTTCACAGGTTCACCGCGCCCCTCGATGATTGCCGACGCGGCCGAGGTCAGCAAGCTCATGCGCCGACGCGACGGGCTGCTCCTCGACGCTCGCGCGCCCGAACGGTATCGCGGAGAGGTCGAACCGGTGGACCGCGTCCCCGGCCGCATTCCGGGCGCAGTCAACTATCACTTTCTTCGCAACCTGGACGAGCGGGGGATCTTCAAGCCCGCGCCGGTGCTCCGGCACGACCTGGAGCAGGTGTTGGACGGCACGCCTCCGGATCGCGTCGTCTGCTACTGCGGCTCGGGCGTGACCGCCTGCCAGAATCTCGTCGCGCTCGAACACGTCGGCCTGCACGGTGCGCGGCTGTACGTCGGATCGTGGAGCGAATGGGCCAGCGACCCCGAGCGGCCTGTCGAACGATCGAAGTGATGGGGAACGCTACAGCTCCCCGATCGTGCGCGGCCAGTCTTCCTTGAGCAGCCGCGACATCGCGCGATCGGCGAGCAGCCGGTCGCCCGTCTGACAGCGCGCGCAGTAGTTGCATTCGTTGTCGGCGTAGACGATGCGCTGCACCGGCGCGCCGCACACGGGACACGGCTTCCTGAATCGTCCGTGGACCGCCATGTCGTCCCGGAACGCGGTCACCTTTTCGGGAACCGTCCCCTTTGCGCTGCGCCTCAAGCGGTCGATCCACAGGCGCAGCGTCGCGCGCGTCGCGTCATAGAGTCGCGCCAGCTCGTCGTCGGACAGCGATCTCGTGAGCTTCATCGGCGACAGCCGCGCCGCGTGCAGGATCTCGTCGGAGTAGGCGTTGCCGATGCCGCTGAGCAGGCGCGGATCGGTGAGAGCGCGCTTGACGGTGTGATTCTCGCGCGTCAGCGCCTCGCGAAACTGCTCGCTCGTGATCTCGAGCGGTTCGATGCCGCCGGGATCGAGCGCCTTCAGCGCCGCCTCGCCCTGGACGACCTGCATGGACGCCCGCTTCTTGGAGCCAGCCTCGGTCAGCCAGAGCGTCCCGTGCTCGAACTCGAACGAGGCCAGCACGATCTTCGAACCGAGCCCCAGCTTCTCGCCGCGCGGCCGCCAGCGCAGTCTCCCGGCGATCATCAGATGAATGACAAGGAACAGATCGGAGTCGAACGTCAGCACGATCCGTTTTCCGACGCGCCGGATATCGCGAACTGTCTGGCGGACGATAGATTGAACAGGCGGCGTCACCGACCGGAGGACGAACGGGCTTTGAATCGCGACCCGCTCCAGCACGTGGCCGACGATGGTCGAGGACAACGCCTCGACGTATACGACGACGTCAGGAAGTTCAGGCACTGCCGTTACGTTGGTCCAGATTGTGCACCGCTGGCAAGAGAGCGGCCGAAAAGGTATCGTGGGAGTCTAAGCCCGTATGCGGTTGAGCGTGTTCGTGTTGGCGGCGGCTTTAAGCATGGGGTCCGGCGCAGCGCTGGCTGCGCAGCAACCCACGCCTGCGTCACCTGCGACGGACAGAAAGCCGCAGGAACTGAACGTCCCTGTCTCCCTGGACCGCATCCGGGAGGCACTCGCGCAACCTGCCCCGGCTGAGCCGCTCAAGGGCCTCAACGACCCGCCGCCGACGTTCAAGGTCGAAATCAACGAGCAGCAGAAGTTCGACGAGTTTCTGGCCAAAGTGAAGTTCGAGAAGCCGGGCCCACAGGTCGCGGGAGGCGTTGACGCGTACGACCAGTATCAGCGCATCTTCCCCAGGATCGACAACCCGCGCGCGCAGCCGTACGGCGCCTTTACGACGGGCCAGATCCTGACGCTGGGCGTCGAAGCGCTGATCGAGAAGTACGTCGCCAGCAAGCTGTCGAACGTCATGAGCCCCGCGCTTCGGGCGCAGGCCGAACGCGAAGCGCGCGATGAAGTGGCGCGGTCCCTCGCGCAGTTCTGGGCGTCGCAGCCGTCGGGTTCCTCCACCGCTGCTCCTCCAAAAGAGTAGACTGGCGCCGTGCGCCTGCTGTTGATCGGGCTCGTGCTCTCGATGAGCGTCAGCGAAATCGAGCGCGCGCAGCAGGTCGCGCGCAGCCGCGAGTCGGAGCGTCAGCAGTTCCATCGGCGTTACGTGATCGACGTCAACGACGCGACCGTCACGCAGTTCGAAGTGCTCACGGAGTTCCGGCGGCTCGTCCTCGTGACGGAAGAACACATCTTCCGCGGCGACTGGATGTTTTCGCGGGGCACCAGGCTGGCCGAAGACGCGCTCAAGCCGTTCCGCGGCGTCGTCACGTTGCGCAGCACGCTCCGGTTTCATCCACTGAACGCCTACGTCACGACGCCCGCGTACGTGCTGGCGGTTGGCGCGCCCGGCGGACCGATGACACCGCTCGACACGCAAATCACGCCTCAGTACTCCGCGCCGTTCAAGAACCGCGGCAAAACACTCACCTCGCTCCTCGGCGCCACGATCGAGGCGACGGCTCCTGCGGCTCAGGTTGCGGAGACGAGCCGCGCCGTCGCCGTCGTGCTGGACGGCCGGGAACTGGCGCGCACGACGATCGACTTCTCCCACCTCGACTGAAGGGCTTCGCCGCCACCACATTGACACAGGGCCCACCGATCGAATATCCTTCCATCCGGATTGACGGATATATAAGTGGCCTCGAGCACTCGCGCCCCCGCGATTCTGGACCACCTGGCCTCGCTCGCCGACACGACGCGCAGCCGGCTGCTGCTGCTGCTCGATCGGCATGAGCTCACCGTCTCGGAGCTCTGTGGCATCATGCAGCTTCCCCAGTCGACGGTCAGCCGCCATCTGAAGGCGCTGTCCGACAGCGGCTGGGTTTCGGCGCGGGCAGACGGCACGAGCCACCTCTACACGATGACGCGTGAGGAGCTCGACGCGCCGGCCCGCCGGCTCTGGTCCCTCGTGCGCGACCAGGTCGGCCCCTCCCCGGCAGGCGCCCAGGACCAGCGGCGGCTTCAGGCCACGCTGGCGGATCGACGCTCGAAGTCTCAGGAGTTCTTTTCCTCGTCCGCGGGTCAGTGGGATCGGCTGCGGGACGAGCTCTACGGAGAGCGGTTCCACCTCGGCGCGCTGGCGGCGCTGGCCGACAGCGACTGGGTGCTTGGCGACCTGGGCTGCGGCACGGGCGAGACGAGCGCAACGCTGGCCCCCTTTGTCCGGCACGTGATCGCGGTGGACACGTCCGCCGCGATGCTCCAGGCGGCGCGCAAGCGGCTTCAGCCCTTCGACAACATCGATCTCCGGCGCGGCGACCTCGAAGCGCTACCGATCGACGATGCGAGGCTCGACGCCGCGACGATGATGCTGGTGCTGCACTACGTGCCGGAGCCGGAGCGTGCGCTGGCGGAAGTGGCGCGCGTGCTGAAGCCGGGGGGCCGGCTCATAATCGTCGACATGCTGCCGCACGATCGCGACAATTACCGTCAGCAGATGGGGCACGTCTGGCTGGGGTTCTCGGAAGATCAGATGGCGCGGCTGCTGGCCGACGCCGGATTCGGAAAGACACGCATCGTTCCGCTCGTGCCGGACGCGCGCGCGAAGGGACCTGGATTGTTCGTGGCGACTGGTGAGAAAGCCAGAAAAGGAGAGTAAGGAATGGCAACCGTCATCGAGAAGAAACAGCACGCGTTCGATGCCGCCAAGGCGGCGGGCCGGCCCCCCTATAAGGTGGCCGATCTGAATCAGGCCGAATTCGGCCGCAAGGAAATGACCCTGGCGGAGCAGGAAATGCCCGGCCTGATGTCGATTCGCCGTGAGTACGCCGCGGCCAAGCCGCTGGCCGGCACGCGCATCATGGGCAGCCTGCACATGACGATTCAGACGGCGGTGCTCATCGAGACGCTCGCCGAGCTCGGCGCCGACGTCCGCTGGGTCTCGTGCAACATCTTCTCGACGCAGGATCACGCCGCCGCGGCGGTCGTCGTCGGACGCCCGGAAACGGGCGGCACGCCGCAGAACCCGCGCGGCATCCCGGTGTACGCGTGGAAGGGCGAGACGCTCGACGAATACTGGTGGTGCACGAACGAAGCGCTCGAGTGGCCCGACGGCAGCGGTCCCACGTCGATCGTCGATGACGGCGGCGACGCAACGCTCCTGCTCCACAAGGGCGTCGAGTTCGAAAAGGCCGGCAAAGTGCCCGCGTTCAAGCCCGAGAGCGAGCCCGAGGAGTGGGGCGTCATCCTCAAGCTGATCGGCGACCAGCTCGCCAAAGACAAGAACCGCTGGACGAAGCTGTCGAAAGACATGATCGGCGTCAGCGAAGAGACGACGACCGGCGTACACCGGCTCTACCAGATGCAGGACAAGGGTCAGCTGATGTTCCCGGCGATCAACGTCAACGACTCGGTCACCAAGAGCAAGTTCGACAACATCTACGGCTGCCGCCACTCGCTCACCGACGGCATCTGCCGCGCGAGCGACGTCATGATGGGCGGCAAGGTGGCCGTGGTGTTCGGCTTCGGCGAGGTCGGCAAGGGCTCGGCGCAGGCGCTGCGCGGCCAGGGCTGCCGCGTCATCGTGACCGAGATCGACCCGATCTGCGCGCTGCAGGCGGCGATGGAAGGCTACGAGGTAAACACGCTCGAGAACGTCGTCGACAAGGCCGACATCTTCATCACGACGACCGGCAACTTCAACATCATCACCGCCGAGCACATGAAGAAGATGAAGGACAAGGCCATCGTCGGCAACATCGGCCACTTCGACAACGAAATCGACATGGCCGGCCTGGCGAAGGTGCCGGGTATCAAGCGGAACCAGATCAAGCCGCAGTACGACGAGTGGCAGTTCCCCGACGGCCACAGCGTGATGGTGCTCGCCGAAGGCCGCCTGCTGAACCTCGGTTGCGCCACTGGCCATCCGAGCTTCGTGATGTCGGCATCGTTCAGCAACCAGACGATCGCGCAGCTCGAGCTCTATGCGAACCGCAGCAAGTACGAGAAGAAGGTGTACATCCTGCCGAAGCACCTCGACGAGAAGGTGGCCCGGCTGCACCTCGATCACCTCGGCGTGAAGCTCACGAAGCTCACGAAGGAACAGGCCGAGTACCTCGGCGTGCCGGTCGAGGGACCGTACAAGCCGGAGCACTATCGGTACTAGCGGGTGGGGTGGAGGCTAGGGACTAGAGGCTAGGGGCTAGGGGCTAGCGACTGGAAGCCCGGGGCTGCGAAAGCGGCCCCGGGCTTTTTTTGTGGCTGCGTTTACTGCTGTTTGTCTTTCAGATTCGTGGCGGCGATCTTCATCGAGCCGTCCTTGTCCGTCGTGACGTCGCCCGTCAGTTCCACGGCGTGCGCCATGTGGGCGATCAGCTTCTCGTTCTTGTTCGCCGCATACTGACCGGTCACGACGTACACCTTGCCGTCGCTCGTGACGAGCGCCACGGGCTGCCCCATCTTCGCGCAGGCGGTCGCGCAGTTGTCCATCGGGCCGTTCTTCATCGTGTGCCGCTCGCCGGTGTTCGTCTTGTCGGCTTTGTAGCACGCCTGATCGACGAGAACGCCCGTTACGGTCTCAACTTTTGCCGAGGCCGGCGTAACGAGGGCCGCGACGAACGCCGCCGCCGCAAATCCGAGAAAGGTCGTACGCATGAGCTTCTCTCCTTCCGGTAACAAACGCCTTACCTCCGCTTATATCAGACCTGCCGGCGCGCGTCGCCTGTCAGCATTTGACAGTGCCCAGCTGTACAGTTACCCTTTCGGTTCCGATGCTCACGGCCCGTCATCACCACGTGCACCATCATCAGCGCGGCGACAGCCTGCGGAGTTGCGCGTGATCTAGGGTCGGCATTTTCAGCCCCGACAAACACAAGCAGCCCCGCCCGACCGGCGGGGCTTTTGTTTTTATGGACTACTCCAAATTGAACGGTCTGATTCCAGCGGTCATCCAGGACGCCGACACATCCGAGGTGTTGATGGTCGGCTTCATGAACGACGAAGCGCTCGCGCGCACGCGCGCCACCGGCTTCGCGACGTTCTTCAGCCGGACGCGCAACACGCTATGGATGAAAGGGGAAACCTCCGGCAATCGGCTGGCCGTCACCGACATCCTCGTCGACTGCGACGACGACACGGTGCTCGTGAAGGTGAAGCGGCAGGGGGACGGCAACGTCTGCCACACCGGCGAGCGCACATGCTTCTTCCGGAAGCTGGACGCACAATGAAGCAGCAACTCAAACTCGGCATCCCGAAAGGCTCGCTGCAGGATTCCACCGTGCAGCTCTTCGCGCGCGCGGGCTTCAACATCTACGTCAGCTCGCGCTCGTACTTCCCCTCCATCGACGATCCGGACATCGAGTGCATGCTGATCCGCGCGCAGGAGATGGCGCGCTACGTCTCCGACGGCGTCCTCGACGCGGGCCTCACCGGCCAGGACTGGATTCGAGAGCACGAGCTGGGCGACGGCACGACGGGCGTGCTCGAAAGCATCGCGGACCTCATTTACGCGAAGCAGAGCTTCGGCAAGGTCCGCTGGGTGCTCGCGGCGCCGGAAGACTCCCCCATTAAGTCGGCGACGGATCTCGACGGCAAGACGATTGCGACGGAGCTGGTGCGTGTGACCGGCGAGTACTTCCGGCAGAAGGGCGTGAAGGTGAACGTCGAGTTCTCCTGGGGCGCGACGGAAGTGAAGCCGCCCGTGCTCGCGGATGCGATCGTCGAAGCGACGGAGACCGGATCGACCCTGCGCGCGAACCGGCTGGCGATCCTCGATACGATCATGGAGTCGAACACGCAGCTCATCGCCAACCGGACGGCGCTGTCGGACGGCTGGAAGCGGACCAAGCTCGAGAACATCGCGCTGCTGCTGAAAGCGGCGATTGAAGCACAGGGGCGCGTCGGCCTGATGATGAACGTGCAGTCGGGCGTTGCGCTGGACCGGGTGCTCAAGCTCCTGCCGGCGCTGAAGGGGCCGACGATCTCGGCGCTCAACAACAGCGACTGGGTGGCGGTCAACACGATCATCGAGGAGAAGACCGTCCGCGACCTGATTCCGAAGCTCAAGGCGGCCGGCGCCGAAGGCATCGTGGAATATCCGCTGAACAAGATCGTGCTGTGATGAGGATCATCGACGCGAAGAACACCCGGGCCGTCGACGCGCTGCTCAGGCGCGATGCGCGCGCAGACGCCGCGTTCGACAAGCGTGTCCGCGATATCGTCAACGGCGTGCGGCGCGGCGGCGACAAGGCGCTGGCGCGGTATGCCGAGCGGTTCGACAACGCGACGGCGCCGCTCGAAGTCACGCCGGCGGAGATGCGCGACTACGCGGCGCTGGTCCCGGCCGACGTCCGCAAAGCGATCGCCAGCGCGGCACGGAACATCGCCAGGGTCGCCGCGAAGCAGATTCCGCCGCACTGGGACGTCTCGGTCGTACCCGGCGTCTCGATCGAGCAGCGCGTCGAGCCGCTGGCGCGAGTGGGCTGTTACGTTCCCGGCGGGCGATTTCCGCTCCCCTCTTCCCTGCTGATGACGGCCGTGCCCGCGCGGGTCGCCGGCGTTCGGGAAGTGATCGTCATGTGTCCGCGGCCCGAGCCCGCCGTGATGGCCGCCGCCCTCGAAGCGCGCGTGACGAAGATGTTCCGCATCGGCGGAGCGCACGCGATCGCCGCCCTCGCCTACGGCACCGCTCGCGTCCCGCGCGTCGACAAGATCGTCGGGCCAGGCAACCGGTTCGTCGCGGCGGCCAAAGCGTCGGTCGCCGCCGACTGCGCGATCGACTTCTATGCGGGCCCGACGGAAATCGTCATCGTCGCTGGAGGCGGGCGGGCCGACTGGATCGCTGCCGACCTGATCGCGCAGGCGGAGCACGACCCCGATGCCCGATCGATCTTCATCACCTGGAGCCGCGCGCTGGCCGGCCGCGTCTCGCAACTCGTCGATCGCAGCGCTATCGATCGCGACATCGTGCAGCGATCCCTGCACGCACACGGCGCGATCATCACGACGCGATCGGCCGACGAGGCGATGGCGCTCGCGAACCGCATCGCGCCGGAGCACCTCGTCGTGGACCGCGAGGCGCTGACCAGGCGCCCGCTGACGGCGGGGGCCGTGTTCGTCGGGCCGTTCACGGCGCAGGCGGCCGGCGACTACGCAACCGGATCCAATCACGTGCTGCCGACGTCAGGCGCGGCGAGGTTTCGAGGTGGGTTGAGCGCGGCGGATTTCGTCCGCGTGATGTCGGTCCAGCGGGTGTCGCGGGAGGGGCTCAAGCGGCTCGCGCCCACGATTCTGCCGCTCGCCCGCGCCGAAGGCCTGGTGGCGCACGCCGAGTCGATCGAGGTACGGCTGTGAAAGAACACTACGAGAAGCCGCCGGAGCTCTACGACGGGCTTCGGCTGCACCAGAACGAGAACACCGGCGGCTGCTCGCCGCGCGTGCTCGACGCGCTGTCGCGCCTGACGCGCGAGAACATGGCGTTCTATCCGCCGTACAACGAGGTCACGTCGGCCTGCGCACAGCACCTCGGCGTGCCGCCCGATCAGCTGATGCTCGTCAACGGCCTCGACGAAGGGATCATGAGCGCCGCCGTAGCGTATCTGCGCCCGACGGCTGGCAGCGCGATCGTGCCAGAGGCCCTCGTTCCGGAACCGGCATTCGAGATCTTCCGCTTCGACACCGCCGTCGCCGGCGGGCGGCTCGTGCAGGTGATGCCGAAGCCGGATTTCGCGTTTCCGCTCGACGAGGTGCTCGCGGCCATCACGCCGGCAACACGGATTGTGTTTCTCACGAACCCGAACAACCCGACCGGCGTGTCCGTCCCGTTTGAAGCGATTCGCGCCGTGTCCAGGGTCGTTCCGCCGGACGCCATCGTGTTCGTCGACGAGGCCTACGCCGACTTCGCCGGCCGCAGCTTCATCCCCGAGCTGCCGGCGTTCCCCAACGTGATCGTCGGCCGCACGTTCTCGAAGGCGTACGGCCTGGCGGCGATCCGAATCGGCGCCGTCGTCGGCGCCCCGGCGGTGCTCGATCCGCTTCGCTATGCGACGCCCGTATACAGCGTCAACATCGCCGCCGTCGTCGCGCTGCAGGCCGCGCTTGCCGATCAGGCGTACGTGAAAGGGTATCTGGAGCAGGTCAAGGCCTCGAAGGCGCTGCTCTACGCGGCGTGCGATCGCATGGGGATCAAGTACTGGCAGAGCGACGCGAATTTCGTCCTCGTGCGCATCGGCGATCGCCTGGACGACGTGATCCGCGGTGCGAAGGAGCGGGGCATTTACCTCCGCAATCGCGCCACGGAGCCCGGCTGTGAAGGCTGCCTGCGCATGGCCACCGGCATCGTCGAGCACACCAGACGCGGCATCGCGGCGATCGAGGAGGTCCTGTGCGGCGCGGCGTAATCGATCGGCGCACCACCGAGACGTCGATTGCGCTCGCCATCGGCCTCGACGGCCGGGGCCGCTACACCGTCAGCACCGGCATCAGGTTTCTCGACCACATGCTCGAGCTCTTCTCGCGGCATGGCGGCTTCGATCTCAGCGTGAAGGCCGTGGGCGACCTCGACGTGGACCAGCACCACACGGTCGAGGACCTGGGGATCGCGCTTGGCGAAGCCGTCCTGCAGGCGCTCGGCAATCGAAAAGGGATCAATCGCGCCGGCTATTTCGTGATGCCGATGGACGAGACGCTCGCGGTCGCCGCCATCGATCTCGGCGGGCGGCCGCACGCGGCCGTCGACCTGAAGGTGAAGGTCCTGAAAGTCGGCGACCTGCAGACCGAGCTCGTGCACGACTTCTTCGAAGGCTTCGCGATTGGCGCGCGGGCCAACGTGCACGTGAAAGTTCTGTACGGCCGTTCGAGCCACCATCACATCGAGGCCGTGTTCAAGGCGTTTGCGCGCGCGCTGCGGGTCGCCGTCGCCAAGGACAAGCGGCTCGCGAAAATGCTGCCGAGCACGAAGGGGCTGCTGTGATCGCCCTCATCGACTACAAGGCCGGCAACCTCACCTCGGTGAGAAAGGCCTTTGCCGCGCTCGACGCCGCGTTATTCACGCCTGAACGGGCGGACGAGCTCGCACGCGCGGAAGCGATCGTCGTTCCCGGCGTCGGGCATTTCGGCGCCACCAAAGCGCTGGGGCCGGAATGGATCGACGCCATCCTCGCGCGGGTTGGCGAGGGACGGCCGCTTCTCGGCATCTGCCTCGGCATGCAGTGGCTGTATGAAGGGAGCGAGGAAGCGCCCGAGCTGCGCGGCCTCGGCCTGCTCGGCGGCCGGTGCTACCGCCTGGGGCCAGGCGTGGCAGGGTCTGCGACCCCGGGAGGTGTCAAGGTTCCGCACGTCGGCTGGAACTCGCTCGACGTTCAGCACGACGCCTCGATCGTCGACCGCGTCGCCAACGGCGCGCAGGTGTACTTCACGCACAGCTTCGTGGCGCCGGTCACAGGGGACACGGTGGCCGTCACGACGCACGGCCAGCCGTTCGCGTCCGTCGTCCAGCGCGGCCACGTCGCCGGCGTCCAGTTTCATCCCGAGAAATCCGGCGACGTGGGTCTCCAGGTGCTTCGGAATTTTCTGAGCCTCGTGGGATAAGGCGCGCATGCTGTCCAAACGCGTCATCGCCTGCCTCGACGTCCGCGACGGCCAGGTGGTGAAAGGGATCAATTTCGAGGGGCTCAGGAGCGCGGGCGATCCGGCCGAGCTCGCGCGGCGGTACAACGCCGAAGGCGTCGACGAGCTGGTCATCCTCGACATCACGGCGACGCTCGAACGGCGCCGCGCGCTCGCGGACACGATCCGCGCCGTCGCGCGGGAGCTCTTCATCCCGCTCGCCGTTGGCGGGGGCATCCGGACGGAAGCGGACGCCGAAGCCGCTGTCGACGCCGGCGCCGACAAAGTCAGCTTGAACACCGCCGCGCTGTCGAACCCGTCGCTCATCACGACGCTCGCCGAACGGTACGGCAGCCAGGCCGTGCTCGTCGCCATCGACGCGAAATGGGAAGGCGACCGCGCCGCCGTCTACGTCCGCAGCGGCAGCACGCCGGGGAACCGCGACGCGGTCGATTGGGCGAAGGAAGCCGAAGACCGCGGCGCCGGCGAAATACTGCTGACCTCGATCGATCGCGACGGCACGAAGATCGGGTTCGACTGCCGCCTCACCGCCGCCGTCTCGAGCGCGGTGTCGATCCCCGTCATCGCCTCAGGCGGCGCCGGCACGCTCGATCACTTCGTCGACGTCTTCACGAACGGCCGCGCGGACGCGGCGCTAGCGGCGTCGATCTTTCACTACGCCGAGACGAGCGTGAAGAGCCTGAAGACGCGCCTGCGCGCCGCCGGCATCCCGGTCCGGCTTTAAGAATCACCAATCACCAAATTACCAATCACCAAATCACCAAATCACCAAATCACCAGATCACCAGATGCTGATTCCCTCGATTGACCTTCAGAACGGCGCCGTCGTCCAGCTCGTGCAGGGAGAGCGCCTCGCGATCAGGGACGACGACATCTTCAAGTGGGTACGGAAGTTCGAGACCTTTCCGAAGGTGCAGGTCATCGACCTCGATGCCGCGATGGGCCGCGGCGACAACCTGGCGATCGTGAGGCAGATCGCACCGGCGCTCGCGTGCCGCGTCGGCGGCGGGATCCGCACCGTGGAACGGGCGCGCGACGTGCTCGCCGCCGGGGCGCGTCAGATCATCGCCGGGTCATCGCTCTTCAGGGACGGGCGCCCCGACCTCGACTTCGCGCGCCGGCTGGCCGACGCCGTCGGCGTCGAACAGGTGATCGCGGCGGTCGACAGCAAAGGCGGCCAGGTCGTCATTCACGGCTGGAAAACGCCGCTCCCAATCACCGCCGTGGATGCCGTGCGCGCGCTGGAGCCGTTCTGCGGCGAGTTCCTCTACACGCACGTCGACGCCGAGGGGTTGATGGGCGGCACCAATCGCGCCGCGATTCTCGCCGTCCGCGACGCGACCCATCGTCGCGTCACGGCAGCGGGAGGGATTACGACTCAGGAAGAGATCGACGACCTGGGCGCGCACGACGTCGACGCCGTCGTCGGGATGGCGATCTACACCGGGAAACTGTCTATTTCTTGAGCGTCGTCAGATAAGCGACCAGAGCGTCGACGTCGTCCTTGGGAAGCGAGTACTGCTTCATCACGGGCTTGCGCGGCGCGCCGGTCTTCGCCGTCATCGCATTCGCGTCGGTGATCCACGCGCGGATGTCAGCCGCCGACAACTTGCCGCCGACGTCGTCCAGCGGGCCTTTCGCATTTCCCTTGCCTGCCACGGAATGGCAGAGCGAACACTTCTGGTCGGCGTAGACCTTCTCGCCTTTTGCCTTCAGGTCCTGGGCCGAAGCCCCGCCTCCGAGCAGCAGCGCAGCAGCTGCCAGAGCGAACGTCCATCGAAGCATGCGGCCTCCTGCCGGCGATGATAGCACCGCCTTCTCATCCGTTCCCCGGGCCAACGCCGACTGAGTGGTCTTACAAATACTTGATAGAATTGGCATTGGGGCGTTTGAGCCTTTCAAAGTCTTACGTGAGCACTGTCACCGAGCCGACCGTCGACGCGCGCCCTCGCGTCGTGCAACCAGAGACTGCGCGCATCGTCGCGGACGGGAAGTTTCTGCAAGCCGGCCGCGATCGCTTCCTCATCAAGGGCGTCACGTACGGAACCTTCGCGCCGGACGCCGGCGGCTACCAGTTCCCGCCGATGGAGCGCGTGGCCGAAGACTTCCGCCTGATGGCGAGCCTCGGCATCAACACGGTCCGAACGTACACGCCTCCCCGTCCCGACCTGCTCGACGAAGCGGCGCGGAACGGGCTGCATGTCATGGTCGGACTTCCGTGGTCCCAGCACGTCGCGTTCCTGGACGATCGGCGCTTCGTTCAGTCGATTCGCCGCGAGATCGTCAGCCACGTGCGCGCGATCAGTAGCCACCCGTCGGTGGTGCTCACAGCCCTTGGTAACGAGATCCCGCCTGGCGTCGTGCGCTGGCACGGCAACGTGCGGATCGAGCGCTTCCTCCGGGAGCTCTACCAGGACGCAAAGAACGCCACGCCCGAATCGCTGTTCACCTACGTCAACTTCCCGCCCACCGAATTTCTCGACCTGTCGATCTTCGACGTCTGCGCCTTCAACGTGTACCTGCATCGCGAGCACGAGCTGCGGGCGTACCTGGCGCGGCTGCAGCACATCGCGGGCCATAAGCCGCTGCTGCTTGCGGAAGCCGGGGCCGACTCGATTCGCGAGGGCGAGGACGGCCAGGCGGACATCACGGCCATGCACATCCGTACCGCGTTCGCCGAAGGCGCATGCGGCGCGTTTGCGTACGCCTGGACTGACGAGTGGTGGCGCGGCGGCCACGACATCCAGGATTGGGCCTTCGGCCTCGTCGATCGCGATCGTCGCCCGAAACCGGCCGCTGCGGCCGTCGCGCGGGCGTTCGAAGAGGCGCCCTTCCGCGCCGAGGCGCGCAAGACCTGGCCGCGCATCTCGGTCGTCGTGTGCGCGTACAACGCGGCGGACACGCTCGAGGACTGCCTCTCCGCGCTCGACGCGCTGACGTACCCCGACTACGAAGTGATCGTCGTCAACGACGGCTCGAAGGACGCGACCGGCGAGATCGCGCGCCGCCATGCACGCGTCCGCGTGATCGAGGTGCCGAATGCCGGTTTGAGCGCCGCCCGAAACGTCGGGCTGGCCGAAGCGACCGGCGAGATCGTCGCCTACACCGACGCCGACACGCGGCCCGACCGCGACTGGCTCACGTTTCTCGTACAGCCGTTCCTGACGTCGGACGTCGTCGGCTCGGGCGGCCCGAACGTCGTGCCGGCCGACGACCCTCCGATCGCGCAGTGCATCGCGCGCGCGCCGGGCGGGCCGACGCACGTGCTGCTCGACGATCGCATTGCCGAGCACGTGCCCGGCTGCAACATGGCATTCCGTCGCGACGCGCTGCTGGCGGTCGGCGGCTTCAACCCGATCTACCTGCGTGCGGGCGACGACGTCGACGTGTGCTGGAGGCTTCAGGCGCGAGGCTGGAAGATCGGCTTTGCCGCCGCGGCACTTGTGTGGCATCACCACCGATCGTCGGTGAAGGCGTACTGGCGTCAACAGGTGGGCTACGGCGAGGGCGAGACCTGGCTAATGGCGCACCACCCGGAAAAGTTCCTCGACGGCCACATGCTGTGGCACGGCCGGATCTACAGCCCGCTGCCGTTCGTGCGCTCACTCTGGGGCACGCGAATCAACTCGGGCGTGTGGGGCACGGCGTCGTTCCCGTCGATTTACCGCGCCGACATCCACCCGTTCGCGTTCCTGCCCCACTCGATCCGGTGGCAGATCATCTCGTTCGTCCTCGCAGCGGCCGGCGCGGCCGTCGCGCTGGTCGGCGGGCACCAGTGGGCTTCCGCGCTGCTGCTCGGCAGCGGCGGCGTCGGGCTGGCCGTCACAATCGCGAAGAACCTGGCGTACGCGTTCCGATCCGACGTCTCGTCCCTGCCGGGCCGGCGCATCTGGTACCGGCTGATGGTCGCCTACCTGCACTTCATGCAGCCCGTCGCACGCGTGCGCGGACGCATCCGCGGCGCGTTGTCGCCGCCGGCCACGCGGCTGCCTCCGGCCGAGCCGCAGACGAGCCGCGGCCCGCGGCCCTCGATGCGAGAGGCCGCCCGCGCCCTGCTCCTGCTCGCCGGCACGGTCACCGAAGATCGGTTCTGGAGCGAGAGCTGGACGTCCGCCGATCGCATGCTGTCGCAGCTCACCGACTGGCTGCGCCGGTCACGCGCCGTCCGCTCGATCGAGATCGACGACGGGTGGTCGGACGACCATGACGTCAGCGTCTTCGTCGGCCGCTGGGGATGGCTGGACATCCGCGCCCTCTCCGAAGACCACGGCGCGGGCCACACGCTGATGCGGGTCGGCACGCATCTGCGCCCGACGACGTTCGGCGTGGTTGCGGCGCTGGGATTCGCTTCGGGCCTGCTCGTGGCCGCAACGGCCGGCATCACGCTGCGATGGCCGCTCGCCGGAGCGTTGACCGCGCTCTCCACGCTCGTCCTGATCGCGCTCGTCGTGTGGAGAACGGCTCAGACGACCGCGATCGTGCGCCGTGCCATCGACCGCGTGGCTCTGGCGCAGAACATGACGCCGATCAGGTCGCAGCCTGTCGGCACGCCGCTCATCTCGCCGTCGCGGCTGCGGACGTACAGCCTGCGGACCGGGCTCCTCTTCGTCGTGATGATCATCGGCGTCGGCACCGGCACGTTCATGCTGCGCGAGGCGGCGATTTCCGTGCGGCTCGTCATCGGCGCCGGCGGGAACGCGAACGGCCCGTCGATTTCCGCCTTCCTGAACACCCCCGGCGGGATTGTCATCGCGCCGAACGGCGACATCTACTTCGCGGACTCGAACAACAACGTCATCGACCGCGTCGATCGCCGGCTCGTCGTCACGACGATCGTCGGCAATCGCACGAACGGGTTTTCGGGCGACGGCGGTCCGGCGACCAGGGCTCAGCTCGACACGCCCGATGGCGTGGCGATCGCGCCCGACGGCGACCTCATCGTCGCCGACTCGCACAACAACCGCATCCGGCGGGTCGACGCGCCGACGAAAGTGATCTCGACCATTGCCGGCTCGGGCGAGACGGGGTACGACGGCGACGAGAAACCCGCGATCGAGGCCGCGCTGAACACGCCGAATGCCGTCGCGGCGGCGCCAAACGGCGACATCTACATCGCCGACACGCTGAACAACCGCATCCGCATGGTCGATCACGCGACCGGGTACATCCACACGGTCGCCGGCGACGGCCAGACGGGCGGGGAAGGGCCGATCGGAGACGGCGGGCCTGCGACGAGCGCGCATCTCTTCATGCCAAGCGACGTGCAGATTGCCGGCAACGGCGACATCTACATCGCGGACATGCATCACAACCGCGTCCGCCGGGTCGACGCGCGGACGCACGTCATCACCACCGTCGCCGGCAACGGCCGGTTCGGCTCCGTCGGCGACGACGGCCCGGCGACCGCCGCCAGCCTGGCAGGGCCGGCCGGCGTCGCCATCGTCGAAGACACGCTCGGCCGCCTGACACTCTTCATCGCTGATTCGTACAACGGCACCATCCGCTCGGTGACACCGGACGGCATCATGCACAACCTGAGCGTGGAAGGGCGCGTGAAGTTCACGACGCCGTCCCGCGTGGCGTTCGCACCCGGCACCGAATGGCTCTACGTCGCCGACTCGAGCAACGACTCGATCGTGGCCATCAACATTCCGGCCGGGTCGTTGGCGGCGCGTGCGCGCGCCATCCCGGCCTCGCCGAGGCCCGCACCGAAGAAGGTGGGCTGAGATGGCCGAGAAACCGCTCGTGCCGTGGATGCTGTCGTTCCTCAGGCCGCACCGCGGGCGCGTGATGCTCCTCTCGGCGCTGCTGCTCCTGGAGATCGGGCTGGGCGCGCTGCAGCCCTGGCCGTTCGCGATTGCGATCGACTACGTCCTGGGCGGGAAGACGTTCGAAAGCCCGCGAATCCAGTCGCTCGTCAGCTCCATGACGAGCGGCCACCCGTATCAGCTGCTGATCCTGGTCGTCGTCGCCGGCGTGCTGCTCCAGGTGGTCAACCAGTTCGTGTCGGCCTACGGCACGCAGGTGCAGGTCGACACCGGCCAGCGGATGGTCTACGACCTTCGCTACAAGCTGTTCAACCATCTGCAGGCGCTCGGACTTCACCACCACATCACGACGAGCACGAGCGATTCCGTCTACCGCGTCGACATCGACTCCTACTCGATTGAGAACCTGGTCATGAGCGGCATCTTTCCTCTGGCCACGGCCGTGATCACGCTCGCCGTCATGTTCTCGATCCTCGCGTACAAGGACGTGACGATCGCGTTTCTGTCGCTCGTCGTCGTGCCGTTCCTGTTCGTCTGCCTGCGGTACTACACCTCGACGCTCTCCAACCGGGAGGAGCGCGTCAAGGAGCTCGAATCGAAGCTCCTCGATCGTCTGTACGAGACGTTCTCCGCCATGCGGCTCGTCAAGAGCTTCTCGCGCGAGCCGTACGAGGCGGAACGCTACTCGCGCGCCGGCGAGAAGACCATGAACGCCCGGATTGCGATCACGTGGCAGCAGTCGTGGTTCTCGGTGGTGGTGAGCACGATCACGATCGTCGGAACGGGCCTCATCATCATCGTCGGCGGCATCCACGTGATGAACAACCAGCTGACGGTCGGCGCGCTGACGGTGGTCGTGTCGTACCTCGGCGCCGTCTACGGGCCGCTGTCGTCGATCGCGCACACGACCGGGCAGCTGCAGGGCGCCATCGCGGGCGCGCGTCGCGTCCGCACGATCTTCGCCCTCACGCCGGAAACGATCGACGCGCCGGACGCGGTCGACGCCGGCTCGATCGTCGGCGACATCCGATTCGACGGCGTCGGCTTCGAGTATCCGGACGGAACGAAGGTCCTGCACGACATCGACTTCACGGCGAAGCCCGGCGAGATGGTCGCGCTCGTCGGCCTCACCGGCGCCGGCAAGACGACGCTCGTCAGCCTGATTCCCCGCTTCTACGACGCGACGGCGGGCCGCGTGCTCGTGGACGGCGTGGACGTCCGCCACTACCGGGTGCGCTCGCTCAGAGAGAAGATCGCGATCGTGCTGCAGGATCCCGTGCTGTTCCAGGGCACGATCAGAGAGAACCTGCGATACGGCCGGTTGGACGCAACGCAGGAGGAAATCGAGGACGCCGCGCGGGCCGCGCACGCGCACGACTTCATCTCGCACCTCTCGAAGGGCTACGACACGGAGATCGCGGAAGCCGGCGGCAGCCTTTCGGGCGGCGAGCGTCAGAGGCTGAGCGTCGCGCGCGCGATCATCAAGAACGCGCCCATTTTGATTCTCGACGAGCCGACGTCGTCGCTCGACGCCATCTCCGAGGAGATCGTGTTTGCGGCCCTGCGCCGGCTCCGCGCAGGCCGGACGACGATCGTCATCGCGCACCGCCTCTCGACCGTCCGCGACGCCGACTGCATCCTCGTGCTCGACGGCGGCCACATCGTCGCCAAGGGGCGGCACGACGAGCTGCTGCAGAGCAGCCAGCTATACCGGAGGATGTGCGCGCGGCTGTCGGTCGGCAAGTCACTGGACGATCCGGAGACCGTGGACGAGCTGATCGAAGCGGCACGACGATGACTCCCGTCCTGCCCTTCCGGCCCGTCGTGCCCTTCCAGCCCGTCCTGCCCTTCCAGCCCTTCCTGCCCTTCCTGCCTTGAAGATCCTCTTCGCGGGCATCATCGCCCGATACCCGTTCGGCGGCGTCACGTGGTGTTCGCTGATGTACCTGCTCGGCCTCCGCGCGCTCGGGCACGAGGTCTTCTACATCGAAGACACCGGCGAATGCGTGTACGACCCGATCCAGAACACGCGCGCCACTGATCCGTCATACGGAACGTCCTATATCCACAACGCGCTCGAGCCCTTCGGCCTCGGCGACAAATGGGCGTTCGTCAACTACGACGCCACGTATCACGGCCGGAGCCCGGAAGACGTCCGCCGGTTCTGCGCCGACGCGGACGTGTTCATCAACCTGTCGGGCGGCTCGTGGTTCTGGCGCGACGAGTACGCGCGCATCCCGCGCAAGGTGTTCATCGACTCCGATCCGGCGTTCACGCAACTCGCCATAGCCAAGGCCGAGCCGTGGTACGTCGAGTTCTTTCAACGGTTCGATTATCTGTTCACGTTCGGCTCGAACATCGGGACGAGCGCGTGCGGCATCCCCACGGGTGCGTTCACGTGGAGGAAGACATGGCAGCCGATCACGCTCGACGACTGGGCGAGCCCCGCGGCGGCGCCGGGTCCGTCTTTCACGACCGTGATGACCTGGCAAATCGAGAGCTTCACCGACGTCGGCGGCAACAAGGACCAGGAATTCGTCCGCTTCATCGACCTTCCGTCGAAGACGTCGCAGCCCTTCGAGCTGGCGATCAATGGGCCGCAGCGGCTGCTCCGGGAGCACGGGTGGTCGACCGTCGATGCGATGGGCGTCTCACGCTCGCTGTGGGATTACCGGTCGTTCATCCAGCGGTCGCGCGCGGAATTCGGCGTCGCCAAACACACGTACGTCGCGACGCGGTCCGGATGGTTCAGCGATCGAACCGAATGTTATCTGGCGTCCGGGCGGCCGGCGCTCGTGCAGGACACGGGCTGGACTGCGCACCTTCCGAACGGCGAGGGCCTGCTCGCGTTTTCGACGCCGGAGGAGGCGCTGGCGGGCATCGACCGGATCAACAGCGACTACGACCGGCACGCCAGGCGGGCGGTCGACGTCGCACGTGAACACTTCGACGCGCGGCGGCTGCTTTCCGCCCTGCTGGCCGAGGTCTGCTCGTGAGAATCGCACACGTCGCGCCGGTGGCGACGACCATTCCGCCGCCCAAGTCGGGCTCGGTCGAGACGATGGCGTCCCTCCTGACCGAAGGGCTCGTCGCGCGCGGCCACGACGTCACGCTGTTTGCCACGGCCGACTCACAGACGACGGCCACGCTCGCCGCCATCTACGAGCACGGCTACTGGCACGACGAGAACATGTGGCCGTGGGAGCTCTACGAGATGCTGAACCTGGCCGCCGCCGTCGAGCGCGCAGGCGAGTTCGACATCATCCACTATGAAGCCGCGTACTACCCCATGTCGCTCGCGTTCACGCGGCTCTCGACAAGGCCCATCGTGCAGACGCTGCACCACTCGCCCAGCGCCGCGGAAGTCGCGTTGTGGTCGCGGTACCCGGAAGCGCCGTTCGTCGCCATCTCCAACGAACAGGCCCGGCTGCTCACTGGCGTCAACGTCGTCGGCACCGTGCTCCATGGGATCGACACCGACAACTTCACCTTCTGCGAACAGCCGGACGACTACCTGCTCTTCCTCGGCCGCTTTACCGAAGGCAAGGGCGTCCTGCAGGCCATCGAGATCGCGCGCCGCGTCGGCATGAAGCTGGTGCTCGCCGCGGCCGAGGACGATTACTATCGCGACAAAGTCGCCCCGCACGTCGACGGCACGCAGATTCTTTATTTTGGCGAGGCGGACTTTCCGGCTAAGGTGAGGCTGTTCGGCCGGGCCCGTGCGCTCCTGTACCCAATCCAGGCGCGCGAGCCGTTCGGCCTGGTGCTCGCCGAAGCCATGGCCTGCGGCACCCCGGTCGCCGCGCTCGACCGCGGGGCGGTGCGCGAAGTCGTGGACGACGGGATCACCGGCATGGTGTTCGGCGACCTCGATCAGATGGCCAACGGCCTTCAGCGGGTACTCAGCCTGGATCGCCGGCGTGTCCGCCAGCGTGCGGTCGCGCGGTTTGGCGTCGCACGGATGGTGGACGAGTACGTCGCCGTCTACGATCGCATCGTGGCAGGGTGGCGCCCGCATGCCTGACAATTCTGACAGGGCCGACCTCGCCGGACGCACGATCCTCGCGATCTTCGCTCACCCTGACGACGAGTCGCTCGCGTGCGGCGGCACGCTGGCCCGCCTGTCCGACGCCGGCGCACACGTCGCCGTCATGTGCGCGTCGCGCGGCGAGCGCGGTTCGCTGAGCGATCCGTCGTTCGCCAGCAACGGCGACCTCGCGGCCGCCAGGGCACGCGAGCTCGAGGAGGCGGCCAGCGTCCTCGGCGTGTGCGAGCTGATCATCCTGCAGCATCCCGACGGCGACCTGCGCTGGGCGAACGTGCCCCAGTTCCACGCCGAGATCGTGGCGGCCGTCGAGCGCCTTCGGCCCGACGGCGTCATCACGTTCGCGGAAGACGGGCTGTACTGGCATCTCGACCATATCGGCGTGCACGAACGCACATATACCGCCGTGAAGTCGTTCGGCGCGGAAGCACCGCCCCTCTACTACGTGACGATGCAGCACGGCGTCATGCGGGAAATCGTGGAGGCGGCGGTGGCCAATGGAGTGCAGGTTCAGAGGAACCCGTTCGACATCGAGGCCGATGCGTTCGGCGACCACGCCAAGCCGCCGACGTTCACCATTGACGTGCAGGACTGGGTTGCACGGAAGCTGGCCGCGCTTCGCTGCCACCGCACACAGATCGGCGCGGAGCATCCGCTGCGGCACATCACCGACGAGCAGGCACGCCGCTTGCTCGGCACCGAACAGTTCCGACGCTCGCCGCTCGAGGCCGGCTGGCAATCAGTGCTCGAGCAGCTGGGCGACCGGTTCGTGAGCCCATGAAGGCGTCCACGTTCGACATCCTGCGGTGCCCGTACTGCGGCAGCCGCCTCGACCTCGTCACCTCGTCGTTCCACCAGGTCCAGGGCGACGACATCCAGCACGGCATCCTCGGGTGCCAGTGCTGCGTCTTCCCGGTCGTCGACGGCATCCCCGTGATGCACCTGCTGCCGGCGGCGGTGAAGGCGCGGGAGCTCGTCGAGGAGGGCGAAGTGGTTCGCGCGCGGCGCACGATGTTCGGCGTCGAGGACGACGCGGTGGGCGAGCACGTGGACGCGCTGATCGCATCCGACGAGGCGACGTACCGGACCATCGTCGAGGCCTTCGGCGAGTACATCGAAGGCGGGTATTTCCTCTATCGATTCGCCGACCCGACGTTCATCGTCGGTCAGGCGCTGCTGCGGGCGGTCGCAGGAACGATTCTGAAGCGCGGGGGGCGCGCGATCGACATCTGCGGCGGCTCCGGCCATCTCACGCGGTCGCTGATGGATCTGTCGTCGCCGGCGCCGGTTCTGGCGGATCTCTACTACTCCAAGATCTGGCTGGCGCGCCAATTCACGGCGCCCGGGTGCGAGCCGGTGTGCTGCGACGGCAACTCGCCGATGCCGTTTGCGCGCGGCGCGTTCCGCTACGCGATGTGTTCCGACGCGTTCATGTACATCTGGACCAAGCGGCAGTTCGTCCAGGACATGCTGCGGCTGGTGGATCACGGAGACGCCGGGCGCGAGAGCGCCGTCGTGATCAGCCACACACACAACCAGTGCACGTGGACGCCGTCGCACGGCCAGCCGCTCACGCCCGACGGATACAGGAACCTGTTCGAGGCCGTCGTCGAGCCGCGGGTGTTCGGCGAATCGGATCTGTTCGCGGACGTCGTCAGGGGCGGGCCGCTCGACCTGTCGCGCCGCGCCGGAACGAAGGCGCTCGAAGCCGAGCAGGCGCTCGCCATCGTGGCCACGCAGCATTCTGGTGTGTTCGCGCCGCATCCGCTCGAGCCTCCGCCGGCGCGCGCCCAGGGCGAGTTCCGCGTGAACCCGCTCTACACGGTCGCCGACGCGTCGGGGCCGCAGGTGCGGTTCCGCCTGCAGTTTCCCTCCGGCGACTACGAGGAGGAGTACGGCGCCTCGCGTCAGTACCTTCCCGCCGAAGTGGCCATCGGCCGCGACACGCTGGCCGCGCTCGGCCCGGGCCGCGGGGCGGCGATGCCGGCGGAGCTCGCCGAGCTGGTGCGGCGCCGCGTCGTCCTCGACCTGCCGCTCCGGTACGGCGCCCCGGCATCCGGCATTACGTGATATAACGCAGCCATTACGTAGAGCAACGTAATGGACCGCAACCCCTTCGTCTACGGCGAGGTCGTGCCCCCGGCCGCGTTCATCAACCGCGCCGCGGAGCTGCAGCGCCTGGTCGGCGACCTCGCCGACGGCCAGAAGGTGTTTTTGATCTCGCCGAGGCGGTACGGCAAGTCGTCGCTCATCCGCCAGGCGCTCGTCGCGATGGGCCGCCGCGGCGCGCTCACCGTCGAGGTCACCGTCAGCAGCTTCAGCTCGTACGTCGCGTTTCTGGAGGGCTACGCGCGCGCGCTCATGGCCGCCGAAACCCGCTGGGATCGCGCGCGCACGTGGCTGCGCGACGCGATCGGCTCGGCGCGCACCGAAATCCGGTACACGCCCGGAGAGTCGCCGGCCGGCGCGCTCACCGTCTCGTTCCCTTCGGTGAAGACCGAGCGCGACGTCGCGCGCCTGGCGCAGGACGTGTTCGCCCTGCCCCTCCGCCTCGCGGAGGCACGGCGACGCCGCCTCGTCGTCGCCCTGGACGAATTTCAGGCCATCGGCGAATTCAACGGCGGCTCGGTCGAACACGCGATGCGCGCGGCCGTCCAGCACCAGCGCGAGGTCGGGTACGTCTTTGCCGGCTCCGAACCGACGCTGATGGAGCGGATGCTCGGCCCGCGGCGTCCCTTTTACAAAGCCGGTCCCGTGATGCGGCTCGAGAAAATTCCGGCCGACGAATTCGCGGCCGCCATAGACGCCCGCTTCAGCCGCTCCGGCCTGAAGCCTGAAGAAGGCCTCGGCGCGGCCATCGTCGACCTCGCCGGCAACCTGCCGTACGACGTTCAGCGCCTGGCGCATGAGACGTGGGACGAGGCGCGCGCGTCCGGCCGCAAGGCGACGCTGGACCATTTACACCAGGCGCTGCGCCGTCTTCTTACCGAACAGGAACCGATGTTCGAGGCGATGTGGCAGCGCCTGACGCTCGCGCAACGCGCCGTGCTTCGCGCCGTCGTCGTTCAAGCCGGGCGGGCCGTTCTATCGGCCGACGTTCGCGAACGCCACCGCCTGGGCGGCACATCGTCCATTCAGGCCGCTCTCAACGCGCTCGTCAGGGACGACGTGATCAGCCGCGAGGGAAGCCGGTACGTCGTCGTGGACTCGCTGCTCAGGGAGTGGGTCGCACGTCATACCTTCTAGGCACCAGCTCAGCCGGGACGTAAGCACCCCTTGTCACAAGCGGGTCCCGAGGGGCCAATATGCGCCCTGAGCGGCCCGATTCGGCCGCCAACTGGCAGCGGTTTTCCGGCACATCCGCAAGGCATAACGAGCCCATTAAATGCCCTGCTGTTAAAGCTTTCCGACGTTGCGCGGGTGGTCCCGCTATGGGATATTGTTAGCGGTCCAGACCGTCAACCTGATGCGCACGTCCTCGACGTTTCCGACGTTTTTGACACGGGTCCGCAAGCTTACAGCTGCGCTTGCGATTCTGGCGCCGTGTCTGCTGCTTGCCGCGGACGTGCAGGCCGCTCCGGCCAGCAAGCCCCATGCGCGCGGGCACCGCACGAGCGTTCGTCGCCACGTTACTCCGAGCCAGGCCTTTGCGAAGATCGCGGCGCGCCGCCCCGATCGGCGCGTACAGCGGCACCCCGGATCCCATGTTCGCCGTTCGCAGGCGGAAACGCATTCGACGCGCGACGACGTCGCGATACAGAACGACGCGGCGGCTGTCGGCGTCGACCTCGAGCGGCCGTCGCCGGCGCTCGAACCGCTCAGTCTGCTGGCTCCGGCGCACACTCCTCTTCACAGCCATGACGGATTCATCTACCGGTCGCCCCGGGCACCTCCCGCATTCACTTGAACTGTTGACTGACATCGCCGGCGCCGGCGGCCGGAACGGCCGGGCGAACTCGCGCTGATGTCGTTTACGGGCTTGTGACTGTGAGGTATTCCGTATGCGAGTAGTTCTCGCAGATCTGAAATCGAAACGGGGATTTGTCAGCAAGGACACGGTCGTGGGCGGCTACGGATCGCGGCTCGATCCGTTTTCACGCGTGACGCGCGTCGCCGCCTACATCAAGAAACAGTTTCACGACGTTCCCAGCGTCCACATGGCCTACCTTGCGGCGATTTTCGCGCGCGCCGGGCATGAGGTGGCGTGGACCCGGGACCAGCCGGTCGACGGCGACGTCGCGCTGGTGCTCTCGTCCCTCGTGGACCACAAGAGCGAAACCGCCTGGGCCGACCAGATGCGCGCCCGCGGGGTCAAGGTCGGGTTTGTCGGCATCACGGCCTCGAAGATGCCGGCGCTCTTCAAGGACCACTGCGACTTCATCCTCAACGGCGAGCCCGAAGCGGGCGCCATGCGCATCGCGCAGGGCATCATCCCGTCCGGCATCACCGTCAGCGAGGAGATTCAGAACCTCGACACGCTGCCGTTCCCGCGATGGGATCTCGTCAAGGAAGCCAACGCTCAGCGCTTCGGCATCAAGTGGTCGTCGCGTCCGGTCGGCGGCGGCTTCCCGCTCCTGGCGAGCCGGGGATGCCCCGAGTTCTGCACGTACTGCCCGCACCGTATTCTGGCGGGCTATCGGGCGCGGTCGATCTCGAACATCGTGGACGAAATCGAGCGGCTCTGCGACCAGGTGCGCCGTCCGTACGTCATCTTTCGCGATCCGCTCTTCAGCGAACAGCGCGATCGCTGCATCGAGCTGTGCGACGAGATCGAGTCGCGCGGCCTGAACTTCACGTTCGAAGCCGAGACGCGGCTCGACCGGCTCGACGTCCAGCTCCTCGATCGGCTCCACCGTGCCGGGTTCCGCGCGATGAGCTTCGGCGTCGAGTCGCTCGACCCGGCGACGCTCAAGAAATCGGGGCGCCGTCCCATTCCGCAGGACCACCAGCGGATGATCATCGACCACTGCCGCAAGCTGGGCATCGTCACGGCAGGGTTCTACGTGCTCGGGTTCCTGCAGGACACGTGGGCGTCGATCGCGGCGACCATCGACTACGCGGCGGACCTGGGATCGACGCTCGCGCAGTTCAAGATCCTGACGCCGTATCCGGGAACGCCGATGTTCAAGCAGATCGAGCCGCTGCTCACCGAGACCGACTGGGAGAAGTTCGACGGCTACACGCCGACGTTCAAGCATCCCAACCTCACGGCGCACGAGCTCAAGTACCTGCTCGGCTCGGCGTACAAGCGGTTCTACATGCGGCCGTCCTACCTGGCGAACTTCCTGAAGATCCAGAACGCGTCGGTCCGCGAGTGGGTCGCGCGGCTGGACGCGCGCGTCAAGCAACGACATGCACGGGAGGAAATAGCCGACATGGCGCGCTCGGTTGCATGCTGACAGCCATCTCGCGCTACGGTGCGCGAGTCCTTCCGAACACCGAAGACATCGTCGCGGGCTGCAAGGCCCGCGGCGAGTTCATCCAGGGCCCCCACATCGCACAGTTCGAAGCGGCGTTCGCCCGGCGAGCCGGGATGGAGCCGCCGCACGCCGTCACGGCCTCGTACGGCCGGATGGCCTTCTACTACATCCTGAAAGCGCTCGACCTTCCGCCGGGATCGGAGATCGTCCTGCCGGCGCTCACCTTCTGGGTGGTGCCGGCGCTCGCGAAAGTGGCGGGGCTCAAGGTGGTGTTCGCCGACGTGGACCCGTCGACGTTCACGATGGATCCGGCCGCGCTCGAACGGGCGATCACGCCGGCGACGAGGGCCGTCGTCCCCACGCATCTGTACGGGCTGCCGTGCGACATGGACGGGATCCTCGGCGTCGCCGCGCGCCATAACCTGCGCGTCGTCGAAGACTGCGCGCACGCACTCGGTGCGACCTACGACGGCCGCGCCGTCGGCACACTGGGGGACGCGGGCTTCTTCAGCTTCCAGACGCTCAAGCCGCTGAACCTCTACGGCGGGGGGCTTGCGCTCGTACGCGACGCGAGGCTCGCCGAGCGCGTGCGACAGCTCGCCTGCGCGGAGCCGTGGCCGGACGAGAAGCGCGTCACCAACCGGCTGCTGGTCGGACGGCTGCAGCGCATCTTCATCAAGCCGTGGGTGTTCACGATCAGCATGTTCCCGATTTTGTGGGTATCGGCGCTCATCGGCGCGAACCCCGACGTGTATCTCTGGGAGAAGATCCGGCCGCTGTCACCGCTCCCCGACGTCTACACCGAGCGCTTTCCCAATGTGCAGGCCGCGATCGGCCTGGCCGCGCTCGAGATGCTGGACGCGTGGACCGAGCAGACGCGCCGGCACGTCGGCGTCATGAACCGCGCGCTGGCAGACGTGCCCGGCATCACCGTCCCGGGGGTGCCGCCCGGGCGAACGCACGTGTACTACCAGTATTGTCTATACGGTCCACAACGCGACGAGCTCGTCGTGAAGTGCGTCCGCCGCGGCGTCGACATCGAGACGCTGCATGTGGACGTCTGCCCCGAGCTGGAGCTGTTTGCCGATTCCAGAGTCGAACCGCCGGGCGCGCCGGGCGCCACTCGCGCCGCGGGCGCGATGCAGATTCCCGTCTACTCGACACTCACCGACGAGCAGGTGGAGCGGGTGGCTCGCGTGGTCAGAGGAGTGCTCGGGAGGAGGTGACATCTGGTGATTTGGTGAATTGGTGATTGGGTGATTGGGTGATTGGGTGATTGGGTAATTTGCTTTCAATGACCAGATGACCAGATGATCAAATGACCAGATTGGGACGTGCCCGGGCATGCTCATCTACCTGTCGACGTACCTCGCGGCGATCATCGAAGGGGAAATCGTCTACATCAGCATGTGCGTGCTCGCGGCCAAGGGAGAGCTGCTGTGGCCGCTGGTGCTCGTCGCGGGCGCGCTCGGCGGCGCGACGGGGGATCAGCTCTGGTTTTACATCCTTCGAGGGCGCCTGCACTGGCTGGACCGCTATCCCTGGATGGCGCGTCACCGGGACGCCGTCGTGCACCGCGTCCGCGACAACGAGAAGCTGATTCTCCTGACCAGCCGGCTGCTGCCGGGCCTGCGTACCGCGATTCCCATCGCGTCAGCCTATGCGGGGGTCAAGCCAGTCCATTTTTCGCTGCTCAACCTCACCAGCGCGTTCATCTGGGCCGGCGGCATCATGTTCGTGGTCACGAAGCTCGGCCCCGGAGCCATGGAGAAGGTCGGCCTGAAGGGATGGTGGGGCGCCATCGTGCCCGCCGTGCTGGTGTTGTTGTTCTTCAACTGGCTGGGGCGGCCACGCCAGCGCTAGATCACGAGAATCCGTGCAGAATCCATTTATTTCCGTGCAAGACGCACACGATGTCCGCAAGAAAGCTCCCGCCGCACGAAAAGAACGACCCGCGAACACCCTGATGGGTTTTGCGGAGCCCTGATAGCGAGCTGGAGGTCCTTCAGGAGCTCTGCCGACCCCAGAATGCGATCGGATCCGTGCCAGATGGAGGTCCTGCGCGTCCGGATGGATTCGCTGCGTGCCTGACGGGATCCGCGCACGCATTATGGGCCGCTGGTCGCCGAGAATCGACCGGTGGCGGCCAAAACCCGCCGCTCTGCCACCCTGACGGCGTCCTCGGACGCAAATCTCGGCTCGCGGCACCTGAACATGGACGCGCCACACCCGAAAGGCGTGAGACGAGCGCGACATCTGACTCGCCGAGTCGCTGAGCCTGCGGCTGGCCGTCACGAAGGCACGACGATCACGAAGGCCCAGGCCGTAAGCTTCCCCGATCGATTGACACTGGAAGGTGGACTGCTCCGGGGCAGTGACGTTGGTCCCGAAACGCGACATATCCTGCTAGAGAAACGCGGCTTCGGGTCCGTGTGAACGGTCGCTGCCTGACGTCCTCGTCGGGGGTGAGATGCCCGAGCGAGCCGTGCGGTCGGCGTTGATTGTAGTCGACACGCCACGCTTCGATCTTCGCCCGCGCGTCCTCGATCGACGAGAATTGATGGACGTTCAAGCACTCGTCTCGGAGACGACCGTAAAACGATTCGATGAACGCGTTTTCCACGGGTTTCCCTGGGCGAATGAAATCGAGCTGCACACCGCGTGCAAAAGCCCAGTCCTCGAGCGCCCGTGACATGAATTCCGTCCCGTGATCGACCGCCGGCCACGCGCCGTCGGAAGCTCCCGATCTGTGATGGGAGTCGCGGACGTAGGCGCGCTCTCGGCTAATTTGTGAAACCTCACCGTCGGACGATCGGCCATGGCAGTTTGAGGCGATCCATCAGCGCGCTGACCTCGGCGGCGGGGACGCGTCTAAAGCGATCCCCGACGTTCAGCGTGTCCTCGCCCGGCTTCACCCGCGACGTCGCTGTGATTCCCAATCGTCCGATCAGGTCGTCCTGCCGATACAAGAAGACATCGTAATCACCTCCGGCGCCGCTGAGGAGAAGCCAACCCCTGGGGTACTTCTTGAAGAAATCGCTCACCTCAATGACCTGTGAACGCTCCGTCGTCTCCCGCGCGACAACATCGCCAGCCTTGATCACCATCCGAGTGGCGGTTTCGAATGTGCTTAGCGTTCTTGCCAGGTCTTCACCGGGACCAAGGGACGTTTCCCAGAGACGGTCACAGCCGAAACACACTACACCCGACAAGGCGAACAGCAGAAACCGGCGACCGGCGATCCTCATATGGCTCCTCTATGTGACTAGGGCGCGAACGAGACGTAATAGTCTCGACCAACTGCCGATGCGGGCAGTACGTTGGGTATACCGCAGTACTGGATGGCAGTCGCGATCCCGCTGTTGCTATTGGGGCCCGTTGCGGCAACGTACGGCGAGTGAACGTCGTTTATCCCTCTGGCTGCGTTTTTTAAACACGTAACCACTTCCGTCGGAGCGTTGTGGCGAGCGTAGTAGATCGCATCATGCCGAGTGTTCGATCCTACTGGCCAACCGGGATACGCCTGCATTACCAGTGTGCCCGTTGGCATGAAGTTAAGCTCCCATCCTTCGATTGTGTAGAGTCCACTTTCAGTGTCAAATGTCCTTGCATAACAATGCTTGAAGATAATTCCTATCAGTCCACCGACCGGTCTACATCTCACTTCGACTGACGCGAATGGTAGAACGGCCGTACCATTCTTGGACGGATTCTCGGACACTTGTGGCGCGAACGTCATCGCGAGCAGCGTTGACGTATTCGCTACTTGGATCACAGAACCAATGCGATAGACGTTGCCCGTCCAAGACTGAATCGGAATGTCTGCCACTTGACCGACGGCATTACCGCTGGCGTCGAACTCGTAGCTAACTGGAGCCGTTGGTCCCCCGTGCAACCAAACCGCCGCCCGGCTTCGCGAGCACGGGCTCGTAGCCGAACTTGTTCCACTTGATGTTGCCCGCCCAGTCAAACACCTCGAGCCACGTGCCGCCCGGCACCGACGCGGTCCCCGCGAAGAAGCCGTCCTCGAGTTGCAGCAGCGGCACGACCGGTGTGTCCAGACCGCCCTGATTCCAGACCACATCCGACGCGGGCCAGCCCCAGAACGTCCACGTCAGGTGATTCTCCGGCACATACGACACGCACGTGTCGTCGGTCTGCGTGACCGTCCGGTGCGTCGTCGATGGCGCGTTCTCGCTGCATTCGCGCGACGACTTGCCAGCTGTAGAGCGCGCCCGCGTCCGCGTTCGTGATGACCTGCCCCACGAAATTCACCCGGTCCGGCCCCGACTCCTCGACCTCCGTGTGCCACCAGATCGGCCCCTCGCGCAGCGTCAGCGTGTCGCTCTCCTCGCCGTACTGCCACTGCACCACGTTGTCGACTGAGGAGCCGTCCGGCCCGACGCGCAGCACGTGATATTCGAAAAACCCGGACAGCCACCGGTCGCACAGTACTTCACCGTGTCGTACCACCCGGTGTTGGGGTTCTGGCCGAGGACGGCGGCAATCGCGTTCACATCGGTTGTCGCCCCTGCGAGATGGTTCGAGACGTCCTTCGCGAATTGATCCCACAGGTCGTAGGCGACACGAAGGCGAAACTTTTGAAAGATGCGCGGGGATGCTACGCGACGTTTTTCGCGGGACTCGCGATCGCGATTCGCGCCGGTAACGCGTGTTGAAGAAACGGAAATGTTCGAGTGCGCTGAGGATTTCTTGCTTACAGTTTTCGGACGAACGTAAGCGGTACGTGTGTACGTTGTCGGACAACGCGGACAACCGGTTGGCTCCCAGAGCCAATCAGCTGTCCGAGAATAATCCGGCGATTCGTTACCACATTTTCTTGAGAACGTGCTTGACAGGTTTTCTTACCGCTGAGCAGCTCTGGCCAGAGTTCCACTGAACCTTGAGAACCTTGAGAACCTTGAGAACCTTGAGAACCTCGAGAACCCCGTTAAGGCTTGAACCCGACGCTCTGCCAGAGCGGCGCGGGATCGAACACGCGGCCGCCGGTGATCACCCGTTGAATCCGCCGCGTGTTGCTGACGTCGTCGAGCGGGTTGCCGTCGAGGACGATGAGATCGCCGCGTTTGCCCACCTCGATCGTGCCGGTGTCGCCGGACTTTCCCATGACCTGCGCGGGCACGACGGTCGCGGCCTTCAGCGCGTCGAACGGCGAGAAGCCGGCCTTGACATAGAGCTCGATCTCGCGATGCAGGCTGTGGCCGGGGACGGATTGATCGGTGCCGGCGACGACGGGAATGCCGGCGCGATGCAGGCGTCCGACGATCGCCACCTCGTCGGCGAACTGCCGCTGGCGGAACGACGCGACCTCCGGAGCCGACCCGAAGCCGCCAAGCGGCGTCTCGAGCTCCCGCGCCACCTTCCTGACGCCCGGTTCAAACGACTCGATGGGCTGCGTCGTGGGCCTCGCAAGGAGCTCGTACAGGGCGAGCGTCGGATCGACGACCGTTTTATGGCGCTTGAGCGACGCGATGAGCGCGTCGACGTTCGAGTCCGCTACGGCCGTGAGGTACTGCGCGTGGTTGATCTGGTCGAGGCCGGCCTCGATCGCCGTGAGCGCATTCATGCCCTCCGGCACATGGCCGGTGACGGTCATGCCGAGGCGATGGGCTTCGGCCGCAATCGCGCGCAGCACCTGCGGCGAGATCGAGCTGTAGATCTTGATCTGATCGAAGCCTGCGTCGTGATACCGGTCGACGCGCTGGCGCGCTTCCTCCGCATTCGCCGCCCGGATGGCGCCGAGGCCGTTCGATCCGGGCCCGTCGATGATGCCCGCGAGCAGCATGCGCGGCCCGATGCCCTTGCCGGCGGCGATCGCATCGCGGACGGCGACGAGAAAATCGAACTCGTTGCCGACGTCGCGGATGGTGGTTACTCCGGCCGCGAGGTAGATGGGCCCCCACTCGACCTGCTCGAAATGGGAGTGCATGTCCCAGAGGCCTGGCATGACGAACTTCCCTTTGGCGTCCAGAACGACAGCACCCGCCGGAACGGTGACGCGAGCGGCAGGGCCAACAGCCGTGATGCGGCCGTCGACGACGACCACGGTGCCGCCCTCAATCGGCCTGCGCCCTGTCATGTCGACGATCGTGCCGCCGGTGACTGCGAGCACGCGGCTTGGCGCCGGGCTGATCGCGGCCGCCGTTTCGGCCATCGCGGCCATGCCGTCCGACGCCGCCTTCGCCACGAGTTGCGGCACGGCCGCCTCGAGCTCGGGCCGGACGGCTTCGAAGTGATCGAATTCGGCGTCCACCCCGACGAGCGCGGCCAGCCGTCCGGTGTCGTCGAGCCAGATCGTCTCGCGGCCCCAGGCAACGCCGCCGACGCTGAAGCGATCGAGCGCGACGCCGCGCCCATTGACGGTCAGCTGGTCGCGGCCACGCGGCTCGATGCGCGCGGCGCCCTGCGGAAGGAGCGGCACCGACGCCGGGCGGCCATGCGACGCCCAGTACCGCATGAGCTCCATCTGCATCGACGTGGGCGCGTAGCCGGCAAGAGAGAACGCCGCGTCGCGCACGCGCTCGGTCCGAGTCGCACGGCCCTCGCGAATGGTCGCCGTCCCGTTCGCGACGGTCACTTCGGCGTCGATGCCGGTAATGCGAGCCGTCTCGCCTTTGATGGTGAAATGAACGGGCGATAGCGCGCGATCGAATTGAGCAGAAGTCGAGAGCTCGACGGGCGTGCCGCGGTCGGTGAACGAGAATTTCGACGTCAGCGAGAGGCCATCGCCCTCAAGCCTGATGTCGTACCGTTCCTCGCCGATCGCCTGTTCGAACTTGAAGAGTGTGAACTGGCCCGATTCCGCCTGGTCGTCCGCGGCGCGCGCAAGAAGGCCCCAGCACGCAATCGCCGCACAGACGAGGGCGGTCCACCGGGCCGGCGATCTCACCGCCCGCGTCCGGCTGGTGCGGAACCCGATGGCGGCGGCAGCGCCGACGTCTTGCCGAGGCTCACCAGGTTGGCGAGCAGCTGATACGAACCGTCCACGCCGGCCGGAAGCTCACGCCACAGGCCGAGGCCGACGTACACCCAGTGGCCCTTGCCGTACTGCGCCTCGACGAGCGCGCCCCGCTTCGGTCCTTTGTTGTTCTCGAACGGATCCGACATCTCGAGCAGTTCCTTGTAGCGCGAGTCGTGATCCGCGTCGAGGAAATACAGCCCGCGCTCCTGCACCCAGCCGTTCCACGTCTCGTCGTTGATGCGGTTCGGCGCGTTGACCAGCGGCGAATTCTCGTTCAGCACCTTGACGGGGGCATGCTCGTCCGTGACGCGGTCGTTGCTGACCTTGGCGGGATAGGGCCCGTACTGCGCCTCGTTGAACTCGAACTTGTTGTACTGCACGATCATCGTCCCGCCGTTGTTGACGTAGTCGAGCAGCCGGCTGTTGTTCGCGCGCAGATCGCTCCTGCGCTCGTACGCGCGCACGCCGGTGACGATGGCGTCGAAGCGCGAGAGGTTGCCCCAGGCGAGGTCCTCGGCCGTGAGCAACTCCACCTTCGCGCCGAGCTGCTGAATGGCCGGCGGCACCTGGTCGCCCACACCCATGACGTAGCCGATCGTGAGGTTCGGAATCGTGTTGACGTCGATCACCTTGATCGTCGCGGTCGCGGCCTCGTAGATGTGCTGGCGTCGGATGTGCGGGTACTCGATCACCTGATATCCGCGATCGAACGTCGCGTCACCCGACTTCACGAGCGCGCGCACGCGGTATTCGCCGGCCCTGGTGCCCATGGGCGGCTTCACGACGAAGCGAAGCGTCTGCGATTCGTCGGAACGCGCGAGCTTCAGCGCCTGCGAGGCAGGCGTCGACGTCCAGCCCTGCGGCAGGTCAAGTGCCACGGTGCTCTCGCTCGCCCCCGGCGCTCCGTTGACGACCGTGACGAGGACCTCGCGTGCACTCGCAGCGGGTGAGGCAGGCGGCGTGGCGGCTGAAGCGGCGGGTGGCGCGCCGCGGCGGCCTCCGCGCCCTGCGGCTGCTGCCGTCGTAATCGGCGGGGCCTGTCGCAAATCGGACGCAGGGATGATCGCGATCTCCGGCGTCACACGGACCGACAGCGCGGGCACCACGAGAAGATCGGACCGCTTCTCGCCGCTGAAGATGTCGCCGCTGTAGCGGTACTGGACCGGCACCGCGCCGAACACCTCTTCGACCGGCGGCCCGCCGGGCACACCGGGGAAGCCCAGGGTGACCTCGCCGTAGAACTCCGTCGGCCTGAAGGGCAGGCCGAACGGCGCATCGGCATCGAAGGTGTAGCGCCCTTCCTCGCCTTTGCGATGCCAGTACGGCTCGGTGATTCGGGCCGACGCCGGGATCTGCAGGTTGACGTCGCAGCGGCCGGCCACATCCTTCTTCAAGGCCGAGAGCGGAATCGGCGGCGGCGCCTCGCCGCGCCCGCGGCCGCCGCCTCGCCCGAAGCCCTGCGCGGCGACGATCTGATTGAGCTGGCACCCGCTCTCGCCGGTGAACCCGCTGAACTTCGCCTGCCGGATCGCCACGTCGACCGGCCCGTTGTTGGCGACGATGAGCGAGAGCCGCGCGCTCTGTCCAGGGACGACGACGCCGTCGTTCGACAGGGCGTCGATGCGCAGGCCCGCGGCGATCAGGATCGCCTGCTGGAACTCGCGCTCCTTCTGCCGCAGCCGGAACTCGATCTCGAATTTCCCGGCCTCGTCCATCGTCATCGCGCGCAGCTGCGCGCGGAGTACGCGGACCGCGTGAAGGCCGGCGAGCAGCGGAGCAACGGCGCCGCTGTCGTTGCCGGCGTCGAACCGCTGCTGGGCGGAGCGCACGTGCGACGCGATCGCTGCGAGGCCTTCGACGAGATCCTTCGGCGGCTTCGGCCCTGAGTACTGCGCGAGGGAGGCGATTGACGAGTCGATGCCGTCGGTCAGCATCTTCTCGTCGCGATCCTTCTGGCCCGGGATCGTCGTTTCGGTGAGGGAGTAGGCGCGGGTTGAGGGGCCCGGCAGCGCGAGCAGCTGCGCCATGCCCTGGCACTTGTGCATGCTGCGCGCCTCGGTGCCGATTTCGGAATATGTCCGGCCGAGCAGCTCGTCGTACACGGATGTGTTGGTCCTGCACAGCTTCGCTGTGCCCCCTTCAGGCGCCGGGCCGAAGCCGGCCGACCAGTAGTACTTCTTCGCCTGCCAGGGCCGCAGGCCTTCCTTGATTTGCTCGGGATATTTCGTCGCGTCGCCGGCCAGCAGATACGCGTCGTGAGAGATGACCGCGGACGCGTTGTGGTGAAGGCCTCCGTTGTTGCCGACGGGCGTCATCCCGAAAATCACATCAGGACGAATCGTCCGGATCATTCGGACGTAGTCGGCCGTGATTTCGTCTTTCCCCCACTTCTCGAACGTCTCCTCGATGCTGAACGAGTAGCCGAAGTCCACGGCGCGCGTGAAGTACTGCTCGGCGCCGTCGAAGCGGTGCAGCGCCAGGAGCTCTTCGGTCCGCAGCACGCCGAGCCCCTCGAAGATCTCCGGGCCGATTTCGTTCTGGCCGCCGTTGCCGCGCGTCGCCGTCACGAGCGCCGTGCGATACCCCTGGCCGCGGTTCAGCATCACCAGCAGCCCGTTGTCCTCATCGTCTGGATGCGCCGTCGCCTCCATCACGATGCCGACGTTGGCGAGATGGCGCAAAGCGAGGCCGAGCGCCACGTGGCCATGCTGTTCGTCGACCGGCACCACACGCATCTGGGCGCCAGGGACGACGAGCACGGCTGCCGCCAGGCCCATTGCGAGAACGACAAGAACGGCGCGTCTCATTGGTGTGATCTTATGGCAGGACGGGGGGGATGGGCAGGACGGGCGGCATGGGCGGGATGGGCAGGAGGGGCAGGAGGGGACGTAGTGCAAGGCTTCAGCCTTGCCCCCCGTACGGCAAGCCTGAAGGCTTGCACTACGACCCCAGAATCTCGTCGTAATAGCCCTCGTACATCGGAATGATCTTCGTGTCCGCGAACGAGTTGGCCGCTCGGCGGCGGGCGGCGGTGGTCATCTGCTGGTGCAGCTGGTCGTCGGTCAGCAGACGGACGGCCGCGCTGGCCATCCCGGTGAGGTCGTCTGGAGCGCGCAGGAATCCGGTCACGCCGTCCTCGACGAGTTCCGGCACGCCGCCGACGCGGGACGCGACCACCGGCACCTCGCATGCCATCGCCTCGAGCGCGGCCAGGCCAAAGCTTTCCTGCGCAGACGGCATCAGGAAGAGATCGGATGCCGAGAGCAGCGGCACGACCTGCTCCTGGTCTCCGAGGAAGCGCACGCTGTTCAGGCCGTACTTCCGCGTCAGGCGCACGGCGTCGCTCATGTCCGGGCCGTCGCCGACCATCAGCAGGTGCGCGGGCACCTCGGCGCGAATGCGTCTGAAGATCTCGATGACGGCCGCCACGCGCTTCACGGGCCTGAAGTTCGACACGTGGATGACGACCTTCTCGCCCGCCGGCGCGAGGCTCGCCCGCAGGGCGCTGCGGTCGCCCCGGCTGTGGGACTCGACGTTGACGAAGTTCGGGATCACCCGGATGTCGCGCTTCTCGCCGAATTCGCGGTACGTATCCGCCTTCAGGCTCTGGGAGACGGCGGTGACGCCGTCGGAACGCTCGATCGAGAAGGCGACGATTTCCGAGTACGACCGGTCCGATCCCAGCAGCGTGATGTCCGTCCCGTGAAGCGTCGTGATGACGCGCGGGACTTTCCCGCCGTTGGAGGCGCCGAGAATCTGGCGCGCCAGATACGCGGCCGTCGCATGCGGCACCGCGTAATGCGCGTGGATGATGTCCAGCCGCTCGTCGCGCGAGACCTGCACGATCTTGTTGGCCAGCGCGAGCAGGTACTGCGGCTCGCGGAAGAGCGGATACGTCGGCGCTTCCACGCGATGAAACCACAGGCCCGGCTGATAGTCGCCGAGCCGGAACGGCGTCTCGCTGCTGAGCACGTGCACGTGATGCCCGCGCGACGCCAGCATCTTGCCGAGCTCGGTCGCGACGATCCCGCTGCCGCCGATCGACGCGTAACAGATGATGCCGATGTTCACGGTCGTCTGAACAGGCTCGGCCGCACCACGGGATCGCGAACGACGAAGCCCTCGGCCCAGGCGCAGCCGGCCAGCGCGCCGAACTGCGCGTCGCGGCTCTCGATGAGCTGCCGGAAGAGCGGCGTGTTCAGGCGCGTCGATGCGGCGCCCTGCGTCGGAGACGTGAACTGCGTGACGTGGCAGTCGAGTGCGCGGCGCTTCGTCTCGTAATGCTCGGACACGTCAACCACGAACGACGGCCGGTCGGCGTCGTTGATGAAGTAGTAGCAGATCCATTCGGCCTTCCACGCCTCGCCCTCGGCCTTGCTGTATTTTCGCAGCCCGGCGTTGAAGACGCCTTCCGTCACCAGCGCGCTCGCGGCGACGTGATCGGGATGACGATCGGACCAGTGCGGCGCGGCGACCACGCGAGGCCGGTGCCGGCGGACGAACGACGCGACGGCGGCGAGATGATCGCCGTGCTTGCCGATCTCGCGATCGGGCAGCCGCAGGTTCTCGCGCCAGGCGGCGCCCAGCACCGCGCGCGCCGCTTCGGCTTCCGCAAGGCGCTGGTCGACGGTGCCGTTGCTGCCCATTTCACCCGCGGTCATGTCGCACAGGCCTACCGACGATCCCATCGCGGCGTGCCGCGCGATCGTCCCGCCCAGGCCGATCTCGAGGTCGTCGGGATGCGGGCCGAACACCAGGAGGTCAACGGTTGAATTCAAAGGCCTTGTCCGCCGGCTCGAGCTCGTCCAGGAAATACCGCAACAGAATGCGGCTGGCGAGATACGAGCCGGTCACGCTGTGGCTGGAATCGCCGAACGCAAAGAGATGATGCGGGAAGTTACGGTGCGTGCCGATGTACGGCAGGCCTTCCGCCGTCCGCGCGTAGTCAACCGCCCAGCCGTACGCGGGCTGGATGCCCGAGATGTCCGGATACAGCACCGACAGCTCGTACATCAACTGGCCCGTCCGCTGGACGATCACCTTTTCCCGCTGGCGCTCCGGCGGCGTCTCGGCATCAGCCCCCATCACCATCAGCCGCTCGTCGTCCAGCCAGCGGACGACGTGATACGGATCGGCCGAGTCGCGGACGACGGTCGCGCGCTTGCCGAGGCGGTTGCGAATCTTCGCGTGCACGGGATCCGTGAGCGCGACGTAGCACGTGCGAAACCAGAAGTGCCGCCGCAGGGACTTGTGAAGCGCCGTCGTCGGCAGGCCGGTCGCGACGATCACCTTTCGCGTCCGAATGCGTCCGCCGGCCGTAAACACGTCCGCGATCTTCCGGTTGAACGTGATCCGCCGGACCGGCGACCGTTCGAAGATGGTGGCCCCGCGCTCCTCGGCCGCGGCGGCAAGGCCAAGGCATGCGCGATAGGGATCGAGCGTCGCGCCGTCGCGCGCGCGCAGCGCCAGCGTGGACTGCGCCGCTGCGAGCGCGACCTCGCTGGTGACGACGCGGGCGCCGAGGGCGGGCGCGTCGAGGCCGGCGTCGAGCCGGGCCTTGCGCTCCTTCTTCAGCCGCACTGTCTGTTCAGGCGAGAGGGCAACCGTCAGGGCGCTCTGCCGCTGCAGGTAGCACTTGATGTCGAGCCGGCGCAGCAGGGCCGCGAAGTCGAGCGCGGCGCGGCGCCAGGCTTCGAAGCCGTGACGCGCGATGCGCACGCCGAGGAGGTTCGCCGCTTCGGCAAACGGCACGCCCGGGTCGTCTGAAATCCATCCGGCCGAGGCACTCGTGTGGCCGCGGCCGACGCGATCGGCCTCGAGCACAAGAGGTTTGATGCCGGCAGCGGCAAACGTGTAGGCCGCCGCACAGCCTGTCAGGCCAGCTCCAATGATTACGACGTCGGCTGTCTCGACGCCGGTCGTCGAACGAGCGCTGTGGCGCGGATACGAAGGAACGCGAGAGGCGGGAAAGCGATCACCCCAGGGTGCCCGTCCGTAACGGATCATCAATCCTTCATTCTATGCTCAGCGGCAAGGAGGGCCTTCTTGCGGGCGATGCCCCACCGGTAGCCGCCCATCCCGCCGCCGCTCCGCACGACGCGATGGCATGGGACGGCCAGCGCCACCGGGTTGAGCGCGCAAGCGTGTGCAACGGCGCGAACCGCTGAGGGCCTCCCGAGCGAGGCGGCCACCTCTTTATACGTACGCGTCTCTCCGTAGGGGATTGCCGTGAGCGCCGTCCACACCTGCCACTGAAACGCGGTCGCCTGCACGTCGAGGGGCAACTCGAGCCGCGGAAGGCGGCCGTCGAGGTGCTTGACGATCTGCCGCGTCCAGCCGGCGAGCCGGGCGCTGTCCGTGTGCAGCACAGCGGCCGGGTATTCGTTCTCGAGCGCGCTCACGAGCTCGGCGTCGCCGGCGCCCATGGCGACAGCGCACACGCCGCGCTCGGTCGCCGCCACCATCAGCCGGCCGAGGGGGCAGTCGACGACCGAATAGGCGATGGCCATGCCGGCGCCGCCTTTGCGGTACAGCGCGGGCGGCATCGCCAGCCGCGCGGCGGCCCGCTCGTAGAAGCGGCTGCTCGAGCCGTATCCGGCATCGACCATGGCGGCCGTCACCGGCGACCCCGATCGCAGGCCCCGTTTCACGCGCCGCAGCCGGCACGCGTCGGCGTACTCGCGCGGCGTGACGCCGACGATCCGCTTGAAATTGCGCTGGAAGTGATACGGGCTGCCGCCGAGCTTGGACGCGAGCCGCGCGAGCGGCAGATGGCCGTCCACGTTCGCGAGATATACGCACGCACGGCGGACTTTGTCGATCCACGGATCGGGGGCCTGCGCCAGCTCCGGACGGCAGCGGCGGCACGCCCGATAGCCGGCGCGGGCGGCGTCCGCCGGGCGTGCAAAGAACTCGACGCGATCGCGCCGCGGCCGCCGGCTGGCGCATGACGGCCTGCAGTAGATGCGCGTGGAGGTCACCGCGTAGACGAACGAGCCGTCGGCCTGCTTGTCATGCGCGAGCACGGCCTGCCAGCGCGCGTCTGGGGTCACACCCCCGTTTGCCCCGTTTACAGAAAGTGACATGTTCAGCATGCAGGCAGTATGTCCGCCCGCCCGACCGCGCGCTATCCGAAGCTTGCGATCAATATATGGGATCATGTCGCCTGTGAAGGTCGCCGTCTTCGGCACCGGCGGGGTGGGGGGATATTTCGGCGCGCGGCTCGCCGCGGCCGGCGCCGACGTCGCGTTCATCGCGCGCGGCGCTCACCTCGAGGCGCTGCACACACGCGGGCTCAGGCTCGTCAGCCCGCTCGGCGACGTCCACCTCGAGTCCGTCCACGCGACCTCCGATCCTGCGAGCATCGGGCCGGTGGACGTCGTGCTTTTCACAGTGAAGCTTTACGACACCGCGGCGGCCTGCGAGCTCCTCCGCCCCCTCCTCGGCACAGACACGGTGGTCGTCACGCTTCAGAACGGCGTCGAGAGCGTCGACCTGCTCACGTCGGCCGTCGGCCGCGCGCACGTCGCCGGCGGGGTCGCCCACGTGTTTGCGGTCATCGCCGAGCCTGGCGTGATTCGCCATACGGCGCTGGACATGATTACGGTCGGCGAGCTCGACGGCCGGGTAAGCCCGCGGCTCCAGGCCCTCCACGACCTGTCGCGGGAAGCCGGCTTCGAGTGCAGGCTCAGCGAGCAGATCGAGACGGAGATCTGGCTGAAGTTCGTGCGGCTGGCGGCATTCAGCGGCATCACGTCGGTCACGCGCTCGTCACTCGGCGTCATCAGGGACGATTCCGACCTGTTCGCGATGCTGCAGGCCGCCGTCATGGAAGGCATGGCGGTGGCGCACGCCAAAGGCATCCGCTTCCCGCCCAACGCGCTGGCCGACATGTTCGCGCACATGGCGAGCATGCCGCCGCAGACCAAGTCGTCCATGCTCTACGACCTGGAGAACCGCCGCCGCCTCGAGCTTCCATGGCTGAGCGGGGCGGTCCTCCGCATCGGCCGTGAAGTCGGCGTCGAGACGCCGATCCACCGGTTCATCACGACTGTTTTGTCGCCGTTCGTTCAAGGGAGTGCTGCATGACCCGACGACCACTGCTCGCGCTCCTTTGTGCTCTTCCTCTCTTGTGCGCAGCCGCATGCCGCCAGGCGGAATCGAGGAGTCAGTTGAAGTATCCCGTAGCCCACAAAGGCGACGTCGTGGACGACTACGCCGGGACCAGAGTGGCCGACCCCTACCGCTGGATGGAGTCGCTCGATTCGAAGGACGTCGCCGATTGGATCGCGGCGAGCAACGCCGTCACCGAGCCGTACCTGAAAGCGCTGCCTCTTCGCGACCACTTCAACAAGCGCCTCACCGAACTCTGGAACTATCCGCGCGTCGGCGTGCCGGTGGTCGAGAGCGGGCACCTCTTCTACACAAAAAACACCGGGCTTCAGAAGCAGGCGCCCGTGTACATGCGCGCGAGCTTCGACGCGGCGCCCTCGCTGGTGATCGACCCGAACGTGATCTCCGCCGACGGCTCGCTCTCGCTCGCGCAGTGGATGCCGTCGCCTGACGCGAAGCTGTTCGCCTATGCCCTCGCCGAAGGCGGCGCGGACTGGCGCACGCTTCACGTCCGCGACCTGACCACTGGCAAGGATCTCGGGGACGAGGTCCGCTGGGTGCGCTTCTCGGATCTGTCGTGGTCGAAGGACAGCAAAGGGTTCTACTACTCGCGCTATCCGGAACCGCCGAAGAACAAGGTCCTCGAGGCGGCGCTCTCGGGCCACGCGATCTACTACCACCGCGTCGGCACGCCGCAGTCGGCCGACGTGCTGATCTACGAACGCAAGGATCTGCCGTCGTGGGTCATCGACGGCAGCGTGTCCGAAGACGGCCGCTACCTGTTCGTCGTCATGTCGGAGGGCGCCGAGAACCGCAACCGCCTCTACTACGCCGATCTCGGCAGCGGCCAGTCTCCGAGAATCGACGCGCCCATCCGTCCGCTCGTCGAGACCGACGATGCCGAGTACGCGCCCTTTGGAAACATGGGGGCGACCGTCTACCTCCGCTCGGATCGCAACGCGCCCAACCGCGCGATCGTCGCCATCGACCTCGCGCATCCCGCGCCGCCGGCCTGGAAAACGGTGGTGCCCGAGCGCAAGGAAGCGATCGAAAGCGTCGCGCTCGTCGGCGGCCGCATCGTCGTGCAGTATCTCGCCGACGTGCAGAGCCGGCTGGCGCTGTTCGATGCGAAAGGCGCAGCCCAAGGCGAGATTGCGCTCCCGGGCCCGGGGGCGGTTGGCGTCGTTGCCGGGCGGCAGGACGCGCCGGACATCTGGTACAGCTTCAGCTCGCCGCTTACCCCGTCGACCGTTCACAAGTTCGATCCGTCGACACAGCAGAGCGTCGCGTTCGAGCCGGCGATGCCTCCGGTGGACCCGAGCCTGTTCGAGACGAAGGCGATGTTCGCGACGTCGAAAGACGGCACGCGTGTGCCCTTCTTCCTGACCGCCAAGAAGAACCTGCCGCTCGACGGCAACAACCCGACGATGCTGTACGGATACGGCGGCTTCTCGATCAGCACGCTGCCGACGTACCGGCAGGACGTGCCGGCGTGGCTCGAGCGCGGCGGCGCCTGGGTGACGGTGAACATGCGCGGCGGCGCGGAGTACGGCGAGGCGTGGCACAAAGCCGGACGGCTGGAGAAGAAGCAGAACGTGTTCGACGACTTCATCGCCGTCGCTGAGCACCTCGTGAACGAGAAGTACACGTCGCCCGCGAAGCTCGGCATGATGGGCGGCTCCAATGGCGGCCTGCTCGTCGGCGCCGTGATGGAGCAGCGGCCGGAGCTGTTCGCGGTGGCGCTGCCGGCGGTCGGCGTGATGGACATGCTGCGGTTCGACAAGTTCACCGGCGGCCGCTTGTGGACGAACGAGTACGGATCGGCGTCGAACCCGGCGCAGTTCCCGTTCCTGATCAAGTACTCGCCCGTGCAGAACGTGAAGCCCGGGACGTGCTATCCGGCGACGCTCATCACGACGGCCGATCACGACGACCGCGTCGTCCCCAGCCACTCGTTCAAGTTCGCGGCGGCTCTGCAGGCTGCGCAGGCGTGCGCGAAGCCCGTGCTCATCCGGATCGAGGTGCAGGGATCGCACGGCTACCGCCCGACCGACAAGCTGATCGCGGAGCGCGCGGACGAGTGGGCGTTTGCGGCGGAAAACATGGGTGTGCGGTGAGTCGCTCCAGCGAGTGCCCGCTCCTGTAGTGCAAGCCTTCAGGCTTGCTTCTACGGGCAGGGCTCGAGCCCCGCACTACGTTAGAATTCCAACGATGATGGTCCGTCGGCTGGTCGTGGTGGTTTCCGCTGTTGCACTGCTCACGGCGCCCCTCGCCGCACAGCAGCAGCCCGCACCGGACGCGACGCTCGAGCAGCTGCTCGCGCGCGCTACGTACTACGTCCTCGACTTCGTCGAGAAGCTCTCGAACGTCGTCGCCGAAGAGCACTACACGCAGGATTCGAACGTCATGCTGATGACGGCGCCCATTCCCGCGCTCGGCGGCCGCGGGGGCGTCCCCTCGTCGGCCCCGCGCACCTCGGCGAGGCATCGCGAGCTGAAAGCGGACTTTCTGATCGTCAAGACGAACAAGGACTTCTGGCAGCCCTTTCGCGACGTGTTCGAAGTCGATCACATCTCCATCCGCGATCGCGAGGAGCGCCTCGCGAAGCTGTTCCTGAACAACAAGGCTGGCGACGACGTGAGCGCGCGCGCCAAGGCGATTTCCGACGAGAGCGCCCGCTACAACCTCGGCGCCGTGCAGCGGACGATCAACAACCCGATCTTCGCGCTGATCTTTCTCCAGCCCGACGTGCGCGATCACTTCCGGTTCACGCTGGGCAAACCGGACCGCCGGATGGGCGACAACGTACGCGTCGTCGAGTACGTCGAGGACATGCGGCCGACGCTCATCGTCGGGCTGCCCGGCCAGGAGATGCCGGCGTTTGGACGCTTCTGGATCGAAAGCGACACGGGACGCGTCGTCAAAGCGGAGGTCCGCGTCGAGCAGCGCGGAATCAAGGCGAACCTGACGACCGAGTTCAGAAGCGACGAGCGCCTGGGCATGGACGTGCCGTCGGAAATGCGCGAGGACTACGACCTCGACAACAGCCGCGTCGTCGGCCGCGCCAGCTACACGCGCTTCAGGAAATTCGAAGTGAAGTCGAGCGAGGAGCTCTCGCCCCCTGCCGCCGACGCGCCGCCTACGCCGGCCCCTGCTCCGCCGGAACGATAAACGAATACTGCAGCTGATCGACGATCTGCCCATCCTTGATGGCGCTTCGGCGCAGGTGGGCCTCGACGGTGTACCCCGCCTTCTCGAGCACGCGGCACGACCCGCGGTTGTGCGCGAACGGCAGCGCGTAGATGCGCGTCAGCCGGCACGTCTCGATGGCGTACTTCGTCATCGCGACCAGGGCCTCTGTGACGATTCCCCGTCCCCAGAACGGCTCACCGAGCCAGTAGCCGATCTCGGCCGAGACGCGTTCGACGTCCGTCAGGACCGTGAATCCGATTCCGCCGACTGCCTCGCCCTTGACGTCAATCGCGAACGTGGTCGGCGGCTGCTGGCTTTGCGCGTAGCGCAGGAACTCGCGGCCCGCGCGCCGCGTGTATGGATGGGGAAACCGGTCGCGAAGGTTCAGCCAGATCTTGCGGTTGTCGGCGTAGGTGACGAGCGCGTCGAGGTCGTCAGGCCGCCAGAGGCGGACGTCGCATTTGCTGAGGGCGAGCAGCACGGCGTAACACTATCTCACGCGGCTGCGGTATTCGGGCGCTACGCTTCCTCCCACCGGAAACGCGTCACAGCGACCAGCCCGAACAGCGCGGCGAATGCGAGGAGCACCAGCGTCGGGGCCACGGCATTCGCCAGGCCGAGGCCGCGCCACGTCATCGCGTCGAACCCGTCGACCGCCCAGCGGGCCGGCACCGCAAGCGTGATCATCTGCAGCCACTTCGGAAAGAGAAAGCTCGGCACCCACGCGCCGCCGAGCATCACCATGACGAGGACTGCAAGGGTACTGATGCCGCGCGCCGCCCCGGGCGTGCGGCCGAGCGCGGCGACGAGAATGCCGAACGTGGCGGCCATCATCGAGCACGCGATCGCCACCATCAGGAAGCCGGGCACGCTGCCCTCGATACGCACGCGAAAGACCAGCATCGCGAAGCCGAACGAGACGAGGAGCGTCATGAGCGAGATGATGCTGGCGCTGACGGCCCGTGCGCCGAGCAGCATGTAGCGCGACACCGGAGCGCTTCGGAACCGGCGCCACAGCCCGCGCTGCCGTTCGGCGAGCATGTCGATGCCGAGGTTGAGCGCGGCGAACAACAGAAACTGAATGCCCATCCCTGCGAACGAGTGCGCGTAGCCGTTGTAGGGCACGCGATTGCCCGCGGTCACCTGCTCTTCGTGCACAGTGTACGGCACCGAAAACACGAAACCGGGGCGCACCGCGCTTCCGACCGACTGCATCACGAGCTGCATGAGGACGCCGCGCACCATCCCGACCTCGATGCCACGCGAAGGGTCGGAGAGCACGTTCAGTTCCGGCCGGCCGCCTGAAGCGCCCTGGAAGAACGCGCGGCCCGCGCCCTCGCCGAATCCCGGCGGGACCACGACCGCCATGCTGACGGTTCCCTTCCGCACCAGCTCGCGCGCCTCGTCGGCCGTCGTGACCGTGAGCAGGAGGTTCTGGTCCTGCTGGGCCCTCGCGACGATCGTCTTCGAAATTGCGCTGCCGTCGAGATCGGCGAGCGCGACCTTGATGTGCAGCGGTTCGTTCGCGCTGCGCCCCATGCTGTTCGTCATCGACCCGATGAAGGAGCCGATCACGATTGGCACGGCGAACGCGAAGATCATGGCGCGCCGGTCGCTTCGAAAGAGCAGCAGGTCCTTGCGGACCATGGCGATGAATGCGGTGAGGCCCATCAGTCGCGCAGGCTCCTTCCTGTGAGCGTGAGAAAGACCGACTCGAGGGACCGCTGCCCGCCGGTCGCGCCGATGCCGGCGTAGAGGCCGTCGAGCGTGTCGTCAGCTACCACCGTTCCGTGATCGACGACGACGATGCGGTCCGCGAGGCGCTCGGCTTCTTCCATGTAATGCGTGGTGTAGAGCAGCGCCTTTCCGCGGCGCTTCAGCTCTTCGAGGTTGTCGAAGATCGCATTGCGGCTCTGCGGATCGACGCCGACCGTCGGCTCGTCGAGGAGAAGGATGTCAGGGTCGTGCAGCAGCCCCGCGGCAAGGTTCAGGCGCCGCTTCATGCCGCCGCTGAAGTTCTTCACCTTGTCGCGCGCGCGATCGGCAAGGCCCACCATCGTCAGCGCCGACGTCATCGCTTGTTCGAGCGCAGCACCTGAGAGGTTGTAAAGCGCGCCGAAGAAGCGGAGATTCTCCCGCGCGCTGATCTCGTCGTACAACGCGAGGTCCTGCGGCACGAGACCGATTCGTCGCTTCGACGGATCCGTGTCCCCTGCGAGCGGCTTTCCGGCGATGAGCACCTCTCCCTGATCGGGGGCGATGAGGCCGGCGATGATGGATACCGTCGTGGTCTTCCCGGCGCCGTTCGGCCCGAGGAGGCCCGTGAGGCGGCCCGGCTCGACCGAGAACGAGACGTCGCCGACGGCCACGAGCTGCCCGAACGACTTACGGATGTGGCGAACCTCGAGCATGTTCAAGCCTATGCTGGCACGGCTGGGTCGGGGCGCTGCGGCAACGTTGACGAAGGGTCGATTCGCTTAGACGAACGGCTTTTTTGAGGGGTTCACCGCGAATACCAGTGCCCCTCCCGCAACCAGGATGGCCCCCACAATTGCGAGGCCCGCCGAAAAGCTGCTCGTCGTTTCACGAACGTAGCCGACGATGTTCGGCCCGACGAAGCCGCCGACGTTGCCGACCGAGTTGACGAGCGCGATGCCGGCGGCGGCCCCGATGCCGGCAAGAAAGGACGTCGCGAACGCCCAGAACGGCCCAAGCATCGACGCCAGGCCGAGCATCGCGAGCGAAAGGAGCGCGATCGCCGATACGGCGCCGTGAACGAAGCCGGCGAGCGCCAGCGACACCCCGCCCAGAGCCGCCGAGAGCGCGATGTGCCAGCGGCGCTCGCCCGTCCGGTCCGAGTGCCGTCCGATCACGATCATGCCGACGGCGGCGACCGCGTACGGGATCGCGGTCAAGACGCCGACCATCACGTCGCTCGCGCCTGAGGCCGCTTTGATGATCTGCGGCAGCCAGAACGACATCGCGTAGAGCTCGACGGGAATCGTGAAATACACGGCCGCGAGCAGCCACATCCGGCCGCTCGTCAAGGCGCCGCGGATGCTGTGCACGCTCGTCTGCTGTGCCGCCTCCTCCGCCAGCTGCGTCGTCAGCGCGAATTGTTCCGCCGGCGTCAGCCATCGTGCCTCGGACGGCTCTTCCGGCAGCGTGCGAAGGACGACGACGCCGAGGAGGACTGCGGGCAGTCCCTCGACGACGAACAGCCATTGCCATCCGGCCAGGCCGCCGGCGCCGTCAAGCGACAGCAGCACGCCTGAAACCGGTCCACCGATGATGCCGGCGATCACCACCGCCGTCATGAAGGAGGCGATGGCCCGTGCGCGGTCGCGCGAGGGAAACCAGCGCGTGAGGCAGTAGATGATGCCGGGAAAGAACCCCGCCTCGGCGGCGCCCAGCAGGAACCGCAGCAGGTAGAAGGCCGGCGCGCTGCGAACGAACATCATGGCCGCCGACACGAGGCCCCACGTGACCATGATGCGCGCGATCCATCGCCGCGCGCCGACGCGCGCGAGGATGATGTTGCTCGGGATCTCGAACAGCGTGTAGCTGAAGAAAAAGATGCCTGCACCCAGGCCGAAGGTGACGTTCGAGAAGCCGAGCGCCGCGTTCATCTGGAGCGCGGCGAAGCCCACGTTGATCCGATCCAGGTACGAGACGACGTAGAGCACGAAGAGAAATGGAATGAGCCGCCGCCGGGCCTTCGCGACGGCTGCCGCAGTTGTTGCGACCATGACCGCCCGCTACTATACGGGGCGTGCCGAGCCGCGTCATCAGCGCCCCCCAATCGCGTGCGCGCGTGACGGTCGCCTGGTTCACGTTCCTGCTGGCGTTTGTCACCTACCTCGATCGCGTCTGCATCTCCGCGGCGGCGCCCTACATCAGCGACGAGTTGCATCTCACGACCGGGCAGATGGGCGTGGCCCTGAGCGCGTTCGCGCTCGCGTACGCGGTGTTCGAGATCCCGTCAGGATGGCTGGCCGACACAATCGGGCCGCGCAAGGTGCTCACACGCATCGTGCTGTGGTGGTCGGCGTTCACGATGCTGACGGCGGCGGCACGAGGCTATGTGTCGCTCGTCGCGATCAGGTTTCTCTTTGGCGCCGGCGAGGCTGGCGCGCTGCCGAGCGCGTCAAACTCGGTCGCGAGGTGGTTCCCGCTCTCCGAACGCGGCAAGGCGAACGGCGCGCTCCTCTTCGGCACGCGCGTCGGCGGCATGGTCGCGGTTCCGCTCGTGCTGCAGATCATCAGGCACTGGGGCTGGCGCGCGAGCTTCGTGATCGTCGGCGTCGTGGGGCTCGTGTGGGCCGCGGCGTGGTACGCCTGGTACCGTGATTCGCCCGCCGAGCATCCGGCCGTGTCGCCGTCAGAGCTCGCCTGGATTCGGAGCGACGGAAGGCGGGACGGGCTGGATGGGCGGGAGGGGCAGGAAGGGCGGGAGGGGCAGGATAGGCAGGAAGGGCGGGAGGGTTATGGCCACGCCGGCACGCCGTGGCGCGCGCTCGTGGGGAGCGCGAATCTGTGGGCGATCTGCGCGATGTACTTCACGTACGGCTATGGCCTCTACTTCTACTTCACGTGGCTGCCGACGTACCTGATTCGCGAACTCGGTTTCTCGATCACGAGCGGCGGCCTCCTTTCCGGCCTGCCGTTTCTTTTCGCCGGCATCGCGAACCTCGTCGGCGGATGGCTGACGGACCGGCTCGCGCGGACGCGAGGCCTGCGCGTCGCGCGCTGCGGCCTGGGGTTCGCGTCGTTCTTCACCGGCGCCGTGCTGACGCTGGCGTCAACGCAGGTGCCACAACCCGTCGCGAAGGCGGTCCTGCTCGCCGCCGCTCTGGGCACGGTCGACCTCGCGCTGACCGCCTGCTGGGCCGTGTGCCTCGACATCGGCCGCGACCACGCGGGCGTCGTCACAGGCTGCATGAACACGTTTTCGAACCTGGGAGGCGTGCTGACGCCGCTCGTCGTCGCGTACGCGGTCGGCCAGTGGCAGTCGTGGACGATTCCGTTCTACGTGACCGCGATCGTCTATGCCACCGGCGCGCTCATCTGGCTGGCGATCGACCCCACGCGGCCGATTGTGGTGTAACCCGGCGGCGAGGCAAGGCTAAAGCCTTGCACTACCTGGCGCGTTCTTCCGCGCGATGGCCTGACAGGATGTTGGCCATGCCGCGGTTGCCCTCGTGGCAGCCGACCTCGAAGATGGGGCCCGCGGCCTTCTCCATCGGAATCTCGATCGTCCACGGGCTGGTGAAGACACTGGGATCCTCGACGGTCGCGCGATACAGCAGCGTCGCGGCATCGGTTCGCGTGAAGCGTTCGACGATGCGAAGGTTGGCGTCGCTCAGCCCGTTCAAGTAGCCGACGCCGAACCGGCTCTGCGCGTTGAACTTGAAATTCGCGGACTCCACGACGAGCGTGTCGCCGTCCCAGCGGCCGCGCGGCTCGCCCGTCCACTGACGCAGGCGCGAGGCGAGCGGCGGCCGGCCGTCCAGCGGGATGATGCGGGCGTCGTGGTTCATTTCCACGAGGACGATCACGTAGCCTGGCGCCTGAACAATCCGATAGTTGTTGTTGTACGGCTCCGGCAGCATCGGCACCGTCGCGCCGAACAGGATGCACCGCTCCGTGAGCCAGCGATCCTCGGGGCCGTCGGCCGGGCTTTCCACGGCGCGGCGTTCGCGGGCGGCGACGAGATCGGCGGCGGCCGGCGTGAGCGCCGGAAAGCGTCCGTCGGGAGGGTCGACGATCAGCGACGTGCGCCGCGTCTTCACCCCGTGCGTGCCGCGTTCGAAAAACGCGTCGTTGTACGCGCCGACCTCGCCCGCGCGAAGCGGCCGGTCGGCGTTGGTCTGCGCCACACGCTGCTTGTCGAACGCGCTGGCCTCTTCGGGCGTGAAGAACGCCTTGCCGGCCAGTTCGGGCGGGCGCTGAAGCGGCGTGAGCGTGGCGTTGCTCCAGAAGCCCTGCAGGTCGGGATCGCCCCACGCGGTGCGCGGCGTGCGAGGAGCCTGCGCGCGGACGTCTGCGAAAGCGGCCGCAGCGAGCAGCGCAATGGCGGCGGCGGGCCAGCGGCGGATCATCGCAGCGTCCGGTAGACCGCTTCCACGAATTTGTCGGTGGTCCACTCCCCGCTCGTCGCGCCGTAGCGCGGATCGTAGTCGCGCGTCGGGCGCGCGGCCTTGATCTGGTCGAGCGTCATGCCGTTCGCGGCCATGGCCTGAATGCGGTCGCGGACGATCGTCACCATGTCGCGGTACTCGAGGACGTCGAACTCGTCGGAGATGCGGCCGTGGCCGGGCACGATGAACGTCCCGCCTTCCTCGTGGTGCGCCGGAACGGCGAGCTCGAGGACGAGATTCAGCGCGTCGATGACGCCGCGCACCGAGCCGCCCTTGTCGATGTCTATCACGGGATAGCTGTCGGTCCGGTAGACGTCACCGGTGGCGATGACGTCGGACCGCCGGAAGAAGACGATGCTGTCGGCGTCGGTGTGCGCCGCCGGCACGTGGTACATGTAGATCGGCTCGCCGTTGAAGAAGAACTCCTTCTCGCGGCCGACGAAGGTCTCGGTCGGCTGCGCCGTAATCGGCATCTTCGCCATGCGCTTCAGGACGTTGTCGTGCGCGATGATCTGCACGGCGCTGTTGGTCGCGCCCGGCGTGTTGATGATCTCCCACGCCGCCGCCGACCCGAGCGCCGACGCCATGTTCTGGTTCCCGCCGATGTGGTCCGCGTCCGCGCTCGTGTTGAGGAGATATCGCACGGGTTTGGGCGAGATCGAGATGCGCTTGACCTCGTCCAGGATGCGCTGAGTGGCCGCCGCCGACTTGCTGTCGACGAGCAGCGCACCCGATTCGCCGACCTGGACGACCACGTTGCCGCCCGCGCCGGCCAGCAGGTGGACGTTGCCCTGCACGCGCAGCAGCTGAATCGCCCCTGTGTCCGGATTCGGTGCCTGGCTCACACGTGGGGCTGCCGCCGTGCTGGCGGGGGGCGTGCGCCCGCCCTTCAACCCCGCGAGGTACTCGGGATAGCTCGTCTCCGGCCCGCCGCTCGCGGAGGTCGCCGGCACGTGCGTCGCCGCGAGGTACTCCTTGATGAACGCGTTCTGGCCCGGCAGGTAGTGCGGCACCGACACCTTCGACTTGCCCGCGATCTCCTCAACGTACTCGCACGGCCACAGCCACGGGCCGTTGTCTTCGACGGCAATCTGAAAATCGGTCGAGCGAATCAGCGGCTCGGCCAGATACACCGGATCGGTGATGATCGCGAGATGCGTCAGGTAGTTCCCATGCCTGACGAAGTGCTCCACCATCGTGGTCTGATCGCTCTCGGGGACGCCGTTGCGGCGCAGCCAGCCCTGCTTGAGGTGCGTGGTCGTCACCTTCAGGATGTCGCCTTCCCAGACGCCCGTGGAAAAGCCCATGAACGTGTGAGGCGCGAAGGCAGACGGGTGTGGACGGCCGTCCATCCAGATCGTGCGGGTCTGCTCGTACGTGCTGATGTAGTTCTTGAGCGCGATGACCTGCTGCGTTTCGGGATCTTTTTCTTCCCAGATCCGGAGACGCAGCGGGCCGTGGAAGATGTACGGCGCGACGTGCACGCGGCACTGATGTTCCTGCAGCGTGAGCCGCGACGCGTCCCAGCTTTCGGCGAAGAGCCGCGCCGCGTCGTTGATCGGCAGGCCCGTGTAGTCGCCCAGATCGGGGCCCGGTCCGCGATCCGGCTGGTCCTCATGCGTCCGCGGCTGCCAGACGCCGGAGAGCTGAATCTGCGCTGACGCCGGCATGCTAGCGCCGCAGACGAGAACGAGAGCACCGACGACGAACCGCGGCAATCTCACGGCCGGCCTCCTCCTGGCAAGCCTGAAGGCTTGCACTACGACACAAGCCTCTACGACAGCGTTTGCTTCTTGACCTCCGCCGCCATCTCCTCGCGATACGCCTGGAGCTTCGCGCGAAGATCGGGCCGCGACGTCGCGAGGATGGCGACGGCCAGCAGGCCCGCATTCGCGGCGCCCGACGCGCCAATCGCGACGGTGGCGACGGGGATGCCCTTCGGCATCTGGGCCGTCGAGAGCAATGAGTCGAGCCCTGACAGCGCACTCGTCATCGGCACGCCGATCACGGGGATGACCGTATGCGCAGCGACGACGCCGGCCAGATGCGCGGCGCCGCCGGCGCCGGCGATGATGATTTCCATTCCACGGCCGATAGCCCCGGACGCGTACTCGGCGACGACCGACGGCGTGCGATGCGCGGACATGACGCGGCTCTCGTGAGCCACGCCGAACTTCGTCAGCATGTCGGACGCGGAGCGCATGGCCTCCCAGTCCGACTTGCTGCCCATGATGATTCCTACCAGCGGTTTCGAGTCTGACATGGGCACACATTCTATTTGGTTCCAGGGTGCCAGGGGTTCCAGGGGTTCCAGGGGTTCCAAGGGTTCCAAGGGTTCCAAGGGTTCCAAGGGTTCCAAGGGTTCGGCAGGCGCCAGGTTCTATAATTCGCCGGTCCTCGCGGCGGATGGCTCTCCAGATTGGGGCTCGGATCGGCGTCCTTGAAGTCGTTGCGGCGATTGGCGCCGGCGGGATGGGGGAGGTCTATCGCGCGAGGGATACCCGCCTCAACCGTGACGTCGCGGTGAAGATCGTCTCAGACCTGTTCGCCGCAGACGCAGACCGCCTCGCGCGGTTCACCCGCGAGGCGCAGACGCTGGCCTCGCTCAACCACTCCAACATCGCGGCGATTTACGGGTTCGAGGAACAGGCCGGTGTTCGCGCGCTCGTCATGGAGTTCGTGGACGGCGAGGATCTCTCGCAGCGTCTCGCGCGCGGCCCGGTCCCGCTCGACGAGGCCGTTTCCATCGCGAACCAGATCGCGAACGCGCTCGCTGCTGCGCACGAGCAGGGCATCGTCCATCGGGATCTGAAGCCCGCCAACGTCAAAGTGCGGCCTGATGGCGTCGTCAAGGTGCTCGACTTCGGGCTGGCGAAGGCGATGGAGCCGCCCGGTTCATCGGTTGCGGTCTCGCAATCGCCCACCATCACCACGCCCGCGATGATGACCGGCGTCGGCATGATTCTCGGTTCCGCGGCCTACATGAGCCCCGAGCAGGCCCGCGGCAAAACCGTCGACAAGCGGAGCGACATCTGGGCGTTCGGATGCGTGCTCTACGAAATGCTGTCGGGTCGGCGTGCGTTTGACGCCGAAGACGTGTCGATGACGCTTGCCTCGGTGATGATGAAAGAGCCGGATTGGAACGCGCTGCCGGACGATGTGCCCGCGCACCTCCGGACGGTCATCCGCCGCTGTCTCGAAAAGGATCGGCAGAAACGGTTGGCTGACATCGCCGTCGCGCAGTTCTTGATCAACGAGCCGCCGGCAGCGGCTGCAGGCGCGACACCCGCCGTCGTTCAGTCAGCGCCGCTGCGGCGGGCGACGCTGACGCGCGCGCTCGCGATCGCGCTCGCAGCTATCGCCGCGGTCAGCGCGACGGCCGGAATCACCTGGTGGCTGATGCGCCCACCCACCCCACAGCCGGTGCGCTTCACGATCACGCCGCCATTGACGCAGCCGCTCACGGTTCAAGGCTTCCAGCGTGATATCGCGATCACTCCGGACGGCCGCACCATCATCTACCGCGTCGGGCCGGCCGGGACGATCGGCACACAGCTGGCCATACGCGCGCTCGATCAGCTCGAGGCGCGTGTGCTGCCCGGCATCACCGGCATTCGATCGCCGTTCGTCTCGCCCGACGGGCATTCGATCGGTTTCTTCGAAGGGGCAAACGGCGAGCTGAAAAGGGTGTCTCTGCAGGGCGGCCCGCCGATCGCGTTGTGCCGGTACGTCGGCAACCCGTACGAGGCGAGCTGGGCACCCGACAACACCATCGTCTTCGCCACGAGCGACATCACGACCGGGCTGATGAGCGTGAGTGCCGCCGGCGGTGTTCCGAAAGTACTGACCAAACCCGATGCAACGAAAGGCGAGGGCGACCACGTCATGCCGTTCGTCCTGCCCGGAGGGCGCGGCATCCTCTTCACAATCACGCGGCCCAACCAGCTCGACGCGTCGCAGATCGCCGTATTCGATCCACGGACGGGCGAGAAGAAGATCCTGATCCGCGGCGGCACCGACGCCCGATATGTCGACACGGGACACCTGATCTACGCCACGGCCGGCACCCTCAGGGCGGTGCTCTTCGACCTCGGACGGCTCGAAGTGATGGGCGAGCCCGTTCCCGTCCTCGACCAGCTCGCGACGTCGGGCACCACAGGGACGGCCGACTATGCGATCGCTCAGAACGGAACGCTCGTGTACGTGCCAGGCGTTCTCGGCAGCGGTGTCGCGCGCACCCTGGCGTGGGTCAGGCGCGACGGTCGCGAAGAGCCGATCAACAACGCCCCGGCACGCGCCTTCGTCTACCCTCGCGTGTCGCCCGATGGAACGCGCGTCGCGCTCGACGCGCGCGACCAGGAAAGCGACATCTGGATCTGGGATCTCAAGCGCGAGACGCTTGCTCGTCTGACATTCGATCCGGGTCAGGATCAATCTCCCGTGTGGACGCCGGACAGCCGAAGAATCATCTTCGGGTCCCCACGCGGGGGCGCTCAGAATCTCTACTGGCAGGCGGCCGACAATACGGGAACCGTCGAACGCCTGAACCCGAGCCCCAACATCCAACTGCCCTATTCCGTTTCTTCCGACGGCAAGTACCTGGTGTTCGGAGATCTGTCTCAAGCAACGAATCAGGACATCGGCGTCCTGACGCTCCCGGCGGATGTCGTGTCGGCGGCCACGCCTTCGGCGCGACCTCTGATTCGGACGATGTTCAACGAAGGCAACGCCGAATTGTCGCCTGACGGCCGCTGGGTCGCGTATCAATCGAACGAATCTGGTGCCAACGAGATTTACGTCAGGCCGTTTCCCAACGCGGACGCCGGACGCTGGCAGATCTCAAACGGCGGCGGGACGAGACCGGTCTGGGCGCGGAACGGACGCGAGCTGTTCTTTTACTCGAACACCGCACTCATGACCGTCGCGACGTCATCGTCGGGAACGACGTTCTCCGCAGGCCATGTCACGAAGCTCTTCGACACCGCGCCCTATTACTTCCTCAACGCGGGGCGAACCTACGACGTCGCGGCCGACGGTCGCTTCCTGATGATCAAGACCGCCCAAAGCCCCAACTCCACCGCGTCCAGCTTCGTCGTCGTCGAGCACTGGACCGAGGAACTGAAGACGCGGACCGCCACGCAGTAACGCCCGCCCCGTTCTCACGAGAAGTAAGCGTGAATCATCGCGACGATGTGCTCGCAGACGATGCGGCCGTGGAGCCAGCACGCCATGCCGACGATGCCCGATGTCAGAATCGCAATCGCTTTCACCATGTGTCCTCCTCGACTCTCGACGGACGTCACTGTCCGTCGAGATCCTCGACCCTGAACGCTTAGCGGCCGAAATGGACGATCCCGTGTTCTCCGCGCTCGGCGGTCCACGGAATCGTCTGATCGTGTTTCCTCACGACCTCGTGCGCGTCGTTGTAGTCGACGAAGTGGGCGTTGAGCGTGCCCGCCATCGTGTCGTCCGGTCTGAGCGTGCCGGTCGAATCGACGTGGACGGTGAAATTCCCGCCGCTCGAATCGCCGGTAAACGTCAATGTGTCGCCTTTCAGCGCTCCCGTGAGCTTGATGGGATCGCCATGCGGCCAGTCGAGGGTGCCCGTGACGGCATCCTTCTTCTGTGAGAGCTGGAGCTTCAGGCCGAAGTGCTCGACCGTGAGCGTCCAGATTCCTGTGACGGACTTCCCTTTTGCCGCCACAGACGCGGCAAACGCCACGGTGGCGGCACACACGGCAAGGGCGAGGATCGCGCGCGTCTTCATGTTCTTCATGCTCCTGTTCGGGCTCCTCAGACGCGAGAGCTTACACGGGCACAGATGAACCCGCCCTGAACACGGCGTTCAGCGGCCGTTCAGGTTCAGGTGCGATATCGTACGCACCACCGATGCGCGTGCTGGTCGCCGAGGACGAAGACGCTCTGTCGCAGCAGCTCGCCGCCGCGCTCGGCGCCGCCGGCTACGTCGTCGACTGCGCGCGTGACGGCACGCGTGCCGAGTTTCTCGGCACCACCGAACGCTATGACGCGGTCGTCCTCGACCTGGGGCTGCCGTCGATGGACGGCCTCACGCTGCTGCGGCGATGGCGCGACGGTGGCATGTCGGCGCCCGTGCTCGTCCTCACGGCGCGCGGCAGCTGGCACGAGAAGGTCGTCGGCATCGACAGCGGCGCCGACGACTACATGTCGAAGCCCTTTCAGATCGAAGAAGTGCTCGCGCGTGTTCGCGCGCTGATCCGGCGGGCCGGCGGCCACGCCGCGCCGGCGCTCCGAAGCGGCGCGATCGAGCTCGATCCACGCGCCGGACGCGTGACCGTGAACGGCGCCGCCGTCCGCCTCACCAGCCACGAGTTCCGCGTGCTGTCGTACCTGATGCACCATCGCGGCCGCCCCGTCTCGCAAAGCGAGCTCGCCGACCACATCTACGCGCGCGACGACGACCGCGACTCGAACACGGTAGAAGTCTTCATCGCGCGGCTGCGGCGGAAGGTCGGCGCCGACGCCATCGAGACCGTGCGCGGCCTGGGCTACCGCATGGAGGGCGCGTGAAGTTCCGCTCGCTCCGCGCCCGCCTCATCGCCGGCGTCACCATTTGGACGTTCGTCGTCCTGGTCGCCATCGCCTGCCTGGCGTTCACGCTCGTGCTGCACTTTCCGCGATCGACGCTGCTCATCCACAACAGCATGGTGCTGATGGCCGGCGCCGTCATCGCCAGCGCCGGCGCGTTCGTGATCCGGCGCGGCCTGTCGCCGTTCCGCACGCTGCGCGAGCGCCTGATCGAGGTCCGCGAAGGCCGGAGCGCGAGGTTGAGCGGCGAGTACCCGACGGAAGTCGTTCCGCTCGTGGACGACCTGAACGCGTTGCTCGACGAACGCGAGCGGCGGGTCGCACGCGCGGTCGCCAAGGCTGGCGACCTGGCGCACGGCCTGAAAACGCCGCTTGCGGTCCTGGCGAAGGAGATCGATCAGACCGAAGCCGCCGGCCAGCACGAGCTGGCCGAAGCGATGCGCCTGCAGGTGGAACGGATGCGCCGGCACGTCGAATGGCACCTGGCGCAGGCGCGCGCGACGGCGGCAGGGTCTTCTTCGGGAGCACGCGCAAACATCGGCGAGTGCGCCCGCGCGCTCGTGCGGACGCTCGAGCACCTCTACGCGGATCGCGCGCTTGCCATCGCGGTCGAGGCGCCGCCCGACGCGACGGCACGAGTGCCCATCGAAGACCTCGAAGAGATGCTCGGCAACCTGCTCGACAACGCGTGCAAGTGGACCAGGTCGCGCGTCTTCATCACAGTCCGCGTGGTCAGTCTGGGGGCCGGCGACGGCGCGCCATCGCCGCGCATCCTCATCGACGTGGACGACGACGGAGTGGGGCTGGATCCGTCGATGCGCGAGCAGGTGCTGCGGCGAGGTGTGCGTGCGGACGAGGCAGCGCCGGGCTCCGGGCTGGGCCTCGCGATCGTGCGCGAGCTGGCCGAGGCCTATGGCGGGTCGGTGGCGCTCGAGCCATCGCCTCATGGCGGCGTCAGGGCGCGATTGACCCTGCCGGCCCAACATTCGTCCCACGATTCGTAGCGCCGAGCTTCCTGCCGGCGACGGCCTCCGCGGGCCGGCGGTAGAATCGCTGGATATGAAGCTCGCGATCTTCCTGACGGTGCTTTCGCTCGGACTGATGGCTTCACCGTCCGGCTCCGCCCTCGCACAGGGCTCCGGCGCGGCGAGCCCCCGCATCGAGATCAAGTACACGCAGTTCAAGCTGCCGAACGGGCTAACGGTGATCCTGCACGAGGATCATGCGGTGCCGCTCGTGTCGACGAACATGTGGTACCACGTCGGTTCGGCGCGCGAGAAGCCGGGACGCACCGGGTTCGCGCATCTGTTCGAACACCTGATGTTCATGGGGTCGGGCCACGTCAAGCCCGGCGAGTTCGACGACCTGCTCGAAGGCGTCGGCGGCACGAACAACGGGTCGACGGAAAACGACCGCACGAACTACTGGATCAACGTCCCGTCGAACGCGATCGAGCTGGCGCTGTTTCTCGAGTCGGACCGCATGGGCTATCTGCTCGAGTCGATGACGCCGAAAACGGTCGACGCCCAGCGGGACGTCGTCAAGAACGAGCGCCGTCAGAGCTACGAGAACCGGCCGTACGGCCAGGCGCAGCTCCTCCTCGGCGAGCTGCTCTACCCCGAAGGCCATCCGTATCACTGGCCCGTCATCGGCTACATGCCCGATCTCACGGCCGCCAGCTACGACGACGTGGTGGACTTCTTCAAGAAGTACTACGGGCCCGCGAACGCCAGCCTCGTCGTCGCCGGCGACATCGATCCGGTGGCGACGCGCAAGCTCGTGGAGAAATGGTTCGGCGACATCAAGCCGGGCGCGGCGGTCGAGAAGATGGCGGCGCCACCCGTGGCGCTGACCGGCGTGACCAAACGAACCATCACGGACAAAGTCCAGCTGCCGCGGATTTACGTCGCGTGGCTGACGCCGCCGCACTTCGCTCCGGGGGACGCCGCGCTCGACATGGTGGGCGACGCGCTCGCCGGCGGCAAGAACTCGCGGCTCTACAAGCGGCTCGTCTACGACATGCAGATCGCGCAGGACGTCGCGGCCTACCAGGCGTCGCAGCAGCTGTCGTCGTATTTCCTGATTCAGGCGACGGCGCGGCCCGGCCACACGGCCGACGAACTGCTCAAGGTCATCGACGAAGAGGTCGCGAAGCTTCAGAACCAGACGCCGCCCGCGCGCGAAACGCAGCGGTCGATCAACACGATCGAAGCGTCGTTCTTCAAACGGCTCGAACAGGTCGGCGGGTTCGGCGGCAAGGCCGACCAGCTGAACGCGTACTTCACTGCCACCGGCAACCCGGGCTACTTCAACGAGGATCTCGCCCGATATCGAGCGCTCAGCCCCGACGACGTGCGTGCCGCGGCGGCGCGCTACCTGCCGAAGGATCGCCGGGTCGAGCTGACGGTGGTTCCGGAAGGAGCAACGCGATGACGGGCGGGGTTCGAAAGGTTCTCGGGGTTCGCAAGGTTCTCGGGGTTCGCAAGGTTCTCGGGGTTCTCGCGGTTCTTGGGGTTCTCGCCGTTCACGTCGCGGCGCAGGCGCCCGACCGGAGCCATCCTTTCCAGCACAGTGGGATCCGAAGCTTGGAATTCACGTGACTTGAAGTCGCGGC
>JADMIO011305966.1_pt1 | contig 147603 bp, 123 predicted proteins | sample 8958161 | NCBI WGS metagenome assembly JADMIO01 (sample SAMN16585339, study PRJNA669376) | soil metagenome | isolation source: Crop rotation soil | place: USA: Cullars Rotation, Alabama | collected 2011 | reverse complement strand
CGCGACAACTTGTCCACGTGGAATTCTAAGCTTAGGATCCCAATGTGCTGGAAAGGGACATAGAACCGCAGCTTTGCTGGAGTACGTTTAGTACTGTTACGGAGAGAGATAAAGTACTACAACCCTAGTTCACATTACCCCCGGTCAGTGCCAACTCGCCTAGCGATTTAAACTCTTAGGTATCATTCGATTGCAGACGGAGCCGGCCTCGAGCCCTTCGCGCGACAGCTAGCTTGGAGTCGTGACCAGTTCTTGGTCGCTGACGTAGGCCCTCGAACCGTGTCTGGCTTTGCAGCTCACCGGGTAAATCGCCGGTATTAACCGGCGGAACCGGCGATAAGGGGCGGTCTATCGTCGCGTGATTGTCACCGAGCGCCAGGAACTATTGCCCGCCGCGTCATAGGCGCGCACCGTGAGATAGTTCGTCCCGCGAATCAGGGGGATGTCGCGCGCGGTCCATTGCGTCGTTCCTTCGGCGACGGTTTCGACCCCGCCTTTAGGCTGCCACGTCACCCGGGCGATGCGAACGTTATCGGTAGCGGTGCCGGAAACATTGATGCTCGCCGCGGTTGTGATGGTGGCGCTGGTGGTTGGCGCGACGACGGTGAGGGATGGCGGCAAGCTGTCGCTGGTGGGGGATTCCGGTGTCGGTGTCGGGCTCGGAGCCGGTGTCGTCGGCGGTTTCGGCGCTGGCGTTGGCGCAGGGGTCGGCGCCGGAGTCGTTGGGTTCGTCGGTGTATTCGAGGTGGGCGTTGTCGGTGGCGTGGGTGTTGGAGCCGTAGGCGGTGTTGTCGTCCTCGCGGCATAGAGGCTTTGGATTGCGGAGATATCTTCCTCGGTAAGGGTGGTGGCCCGCTTGTAGTAGGCATACATCACCGCGCTTGGACGATCCGAATGCCCGAGCCCCAAAGCATGCCCCAACTCATGCAACGCGACGCTGTAGAAGTCGATGTCGGCTCCGACCTTCCAGTTCTCGTCTTCGTCGAAATGGAGATCCCCAGCGATCGGCTCGGGGTTGGGAGGATTCGGATAGAAAGTATGGGCCAGCACCTTGCCCTGCCCGTCGAAAGGATAGGCATCGCCATGCGCACCGGCGCCAAACAACACGTTCAGCCGCTTCAACGCCGTAACCGCGCCGCCTTCGGTGAAGTTCACCTGCACATGGGTCGACCACTCCGCCAACGCCCGCGCGAACTCCGACTTGATCTGATCCGGCGGCAACTTGGCCGACAGCGTTTGGAAACCGTACTGCAAGGTAACGGCGCCCGCGCCCGAGCCATCCCAACCTTCGCCCACTTTGGCAACAAATTCGCCGACCATGCCCAAAGTGGTCGTAGCACCAGGGCACCCCAGAACAGGCGCCGCTTGCACAATGTCGCTCGACGCCGGATAAATCCAAGCCACCTCATCGAGCGCCGAAAGTTTTTCGGCCACCTGCCGGTTCCCCGCCACAAGCAATTCGCCGGGCCGCAGATCGGGGCGCTCTTCCACCAGGCCATTCGCTCGAAAAACGAACGTCCGGGCATTGTTCAAATCGACATCGGGATGAAAGGTGACCAGGAAGTGATCGAAGTCGGCGGGCAGCTCGGCGCTAATCTTCGCTTGGAGTGCAAACGAAGGCCCCCAGAACTCAGTGTCAAAGTTCCCTGGCGCAGATATGAGCGTGCCATTGGGCGGCACGTATTGCAGATGCTTTACATCCGCGAGCGCAATCTCCGGCAGCTTGACCTGCCCGGTATCGGCGTCGCCAATCTGCTGGGCTTCGAACCATGGCAGATCCTCAATCCGCACAATTCGGTGGACACGGCCATCCGCACCGGCCACCGTTGCGGGGCTTGGGGCATTACCCCCTCCCTGGACATCCTGCGCCATCTGATTGACGGGCACCGTCTTGCCCTTCACCTGGAAAAAATCCTGTGCCTGGGCGTTCGCCACCAATATGGAGGTAACCAACCAGACACAGCTTGCCTGAGCCGGGGCAAAGCGCCCCCGGCGGCTATCGCCGATCTGCTGCATGAAATCCCTTATCGGATTGAAGTGAGAATCCGGCCTGAGTAAAAGCACTGATCTGTTTGGCAGGTAAACCGCAGTGACTCTCCTTCGCACCGCCCTAGGCAGCTCTGCCGCTCTGATCCTCCAAGTAGTGATCCTGCAGGCCGCCTCTTATCGGGTCGTCGATTTCGCCGGAGGAGGGAAGGCAGGCGATGGAGGTCCGGCGCTTGCGGCGCGATTCCTCTCGATCGAAGGTGTCGCGGCGGCCGCGGATGGCTCAGTATACGTTGCCGATCCGGCTGCGAACCGCGTACGGCGGATCAACTCGGCGGGCACGATCGATGCTTATGCCGGTGCGGCGGGGCTGAGGAACCCGTATGGCCTTGCCGCGGACAAGCTTGGCAATCTCTATATTGCGGACTATGGCAACGGCCGAGTGCGTAAGGTGTCAGCCGATGGGACGGCGACGACGGCGGCCTCGGGGTTAAAGGGTCCTCGCAATGTGGCGTTGTCGGCCGTGGGTGTTTTGTATATATCCGACTTCGATGCAGGCAAAGTCTACGAGCTTCGCCCCGACGGCACATTGGCGGCGCTGCCGATCAATGGACTCGGGAATCCGGCGGGGCTCGCGGTGGATCCGGCGGGCGTGCTCTATATCGCGGATGCTTCGAGCGGCGTCGTTCATCGTTACACTGGCGGCAAATCCGAGATCTGGGTTCGCAATCTCGATACACCCACGGGCCTGGCGGTGGGATCGAATGGCACGCTGTTCATTGCGGGGCCACGACTGGCATTTACTATGGCTCGCACGGCAAGCGGGCAACTGATCGTCGCCGGCCCGGCGGCTCGCGATGCGACTTCCGATTCGCAAGGCGGCGTGCTGCTGGCAGCAGGACGCCAGTTGCTGCGCATTCTTCCGTCGGGCGCCGCCGCGGTAGTCGCGGGGAGCATCGCGCCGATCGCCTCCGAGCAAGCAAAAGACACACTGTTGAATGGTCCGATTGGAATCGCGACGGATCCGTCGGGCAACCTCTACGTCGCCGAAGAGGGTGCAAGCAAAATCCGGCGCGTCACTACGGCGGGCGTGATTCAAAGCGTGGGGGATGCGGTATCGATTCAAGATCCTGTAGCGCTGGCGGTGAAGCCGAGCGGCGGACTGCTAGTGGCCGAATTTGAGCCGAAGCGGGTGCGCGGCATTCCATTGACGGCAAACGGGACCGCCACGACCGTGTTGGCCGCGCCGAATGTGAGCCAACCGCGAGGCATCGTGGCCGATCTGCTGGGGAACGTCTTCGTGGTCGACAGCGGTTCTGGCCGCCTGCTTCAAATATCACCGGGGGGCGTGGTTTCGGTGATCGCCGAGGGCTTCTTGTCCCGTCCTTCCGCGATTGCGCTCGACGCAGACGGGGCTCTGCTAGTCGCCGATTCCGGCCATCATCAGATTCGCCGCTATGAACCGTGGACACGCAATTGGCGAACGCTGGCGGGAAATGGCACTGCGGGTGACAAAGGGGACGGTGGCCCGGCGACGGGCGCACAATTGAACTTTCCCGTAGGTCTGGTTGCTGCGCCGGACGGTTCGATTGTCATCGCCGACACCTTTAACCACCGCGTTCGCAGGATTGCGCCGGACGGAACAATGGAGACCCTGGCCCAAGCGCCTGATCTCGACACGCCATCTGGAGTGGCCATCGGAATTGCGGGCGAAATCTATGTGGCGGACCTGGGCCACAATCGCGTGGTACGGCTCGAACCGATTCCCGATTCCGCGCCACCGGATACGAGCACACCGGCTCCCGTGGAATTGCAGATCCTGCACGCGGCGACCGGTCTCGCGGAGGGGCTCGCCCCCGGCCAGCTATTCCTCATCAGCGGAGCCCCGCTCAGCGCTGCTCAAGCGGATGGCGTCCAGCTTTTTCTAAACGGACGGCAGGCGGCAATCCTGGAGATTCGGGGAGATGTGGGCTATGCGGTGGTCCCCTCGTCGGCAGCCGGGGCGCTTTCGGTGGAACTTCGATCGAAGGGCGCAACCATCGGGACCGGCACGGCCACCGTAGTAAGCAAGTCCCCCGCACTTTTCCGCAACGCCAATACTGGAGTTGTTTTGGCAAATGACACGCAGGGTCCAATCCTATCCTTCGAACCGGGAAGCATCGTGACGGTGTACGGAACCGGGGAGGGATTAATGCCCGGCGCCGTTCGGCTCGTGCTCATCACTCCGGCCAATGAGGCCGACTTGGAAATCCTGTATGCCGGTTCAGCACCGGGCATGCTGGGGGGACTCCAAATCAACGCGCGGGTTCCCACCGCTATACCGCCAGGACTATACCCCCTCCAGCTTTGGGTGGGGGATACCCCGGCCCGGGGCACGGTGCAGGCTGCGATTGAATAGGCGGATTAAAAAGTGAGGAAAAAACCCTACCGGTCTAGGGGTTTCCGCCTGTAGTAAGCGAGTCCAACTTTCCCTACTATGACAGCGGGGGAAAAGGCGGCCATGCACTGTATGCACTGCGGCAAGAAGCTGCCGCTGCTGCGAAAATTCAACGGCGGTGAATTCTGCTCCGAGCAGCATCGCGCGGCATATGCCAAAGAAGCAGACCGTTTGGCGCTGCGGCGGCTGATTGAGACGCCCGCCTCGCCGACACGGTCTCTGAAGCAAACCCCTGCCAACAAGTCATTCCAGGAAACGCTCCAGGAGCGCCCCAAGAATCCGCCGGTTCACACTTGGCTGTTCCCATTGAAGCTGTCGGATGCACGAAGCGGCGGCCGCAACTTGATGTCGAGCGTCCCCGAGCTCGGCGTGATGGGCAAGGATTTGGCGCTGGGCTATTTCCGCGGAGCCAAACCGCGTGCGCGTTTGTGGCTCCCAGTGTCGTCGCAATCGGCAGCAACGCCCAATTCCGCGTTGCTCAGTATGGCAGCTGTTCACGCGGCCATCGAAGAGCCCGCACCGGAATTTCAGCGCCTGGTGAATCATCCCCAGATTCAAGCGGCGGTGGAGCCGATAGATTGGCAACAGTTGGCGGAAGAAGCAGAGGAATCCGTAAAGCGGATCGAAGCGGGTCCGCCGACGGCTGGTTTGGTGGCGCTGCAAGCTGCCTTGGAAAACGAAGCACTGTCGGCCAAAGAGCTGGTAATGGCGCACGTCACCCATGTAGCCGAAGCGCCGATGATCGAGACCGCGTTCCCCCAACTACGGTTCCGAACATCGAATTCGATATCACAGGGCGCTACATCGGGAGCCGAGCCATCGCGGCAGCTGCGAGTCCGTCCGGTAACGCGTGCCAGTGAGCCGCCCTTAGCTGGATCGACCGGGCCCATATGGATTGCGGCACGGGCGGGCAGCAGGACGGGAAAGCTCGACGTAGCTGAATTACCCTCGGTGTTGACGCGATGCCCACAGTGGCCGAACTCGCAGTCGTTGCGGATTGCCGTTCGCGGCATTCCGGTCGCCGGTGAGACGCCTCTGATCACCTTTCGGCGGGCCAACGGGGTCTTTCGTCCCTATGTCACCCTAACGGGCGAGCCGCTCGCCTCCGTTCGTCTCGCCTATCCTTCAATCGCGGGGCGCGGCACAAGTCTCCCTTCCTGCGGGGGAGTGGATCTTCCTTTGCCGGCCATTCGAGGCGTGCAGCAGCGAATTGACACGGAACTGGCAGTAGCCGAACACAGCCAGCCTTATCTCGAACCGCCACGTTCGGTGCCGTTGGCTGCGCCCTTGCTCGATCCGCCGCTGTCTACGTTGCGTTCACTGGCGGTGAATGCGAGAAATCCGGTGGATTCGCGCCGGCCTTTGCAGCTAGCGCGCGAGGCAGAAGATTACGATCCGAAAGTCCTGGCTTTCCCTGCTGTTGCGAGTTTAGACGGCGCGGCGGCGCCTCAGCCGGGGCGGCTGTTTGGCGGCCCCTCGCAAGCTGCCGGCCGTGTGGCCTCGCCCGTGATTCGGGAAGAAGGCTGGCCGGCATCGATAGCTGTCAATGAAGTGAAGCCGGCACTTCCTGGCGACTCGGGTTATCAGCCCACCGGTGGAAGCGCCCAAGCCAAGGCGAAATCGGATTCGTCGACGGTGGGCATGGCCACGCGGCTCTACAATTTGCCGCATGACCGGTTGCTTCCTCGAGACAGCGCGCGCCGGCCGCATTGCGAAACGGCGCCGTTCCCGCCGAAGGGATTCATCATTCTTTCGTCGTCGCGGATGAAGCTACGCACGCAGGAAAGCAGCCTGCGCCAGCGCTTTCAACTGGCATTGCCGAAGTTGCCTAGCTTCGGAGCCGCACCCAAATGGGGCGCGGGACTGGTAATGGTGCTTGCGATTGCCGGATTTCTTTTCACGGTTACACCGAAGGCCTCCGGCACCATTGCCCCGACCGAGCCGTCACCCTGGGCGAGCATTCAGCAGACCATTTTGAAGCGCGCCGCCGTGGCCCTTACGGACGATTTCCGCAGTGGCTTGGGCGATTGGGCGGGCAAAGAAGGCTGGGGAAAAAGCTGGTCATTTGATAACACAGGGTTTGTCCGTACGGGTGCCCTCGCCTTATATTCGCCCTCGCTCGACCTGAATGACTACCGATTTGAGTTCTTAGGCCAGATTGAAAAAAAGGCCCTATCGTGGGTGGTGCGTGCTGCCGATCTACAAAATTATGAAGCCGTGCGGCTGGAACTGACCGGCGGCGGTCCTGTACCCCGAGCATCCGTTGTGCGGTACCCGGTTGTAGACGGGAAACGGGGGAAGGAAACGCGAACGGAATTGCCGATGTCGGTGACAAATGACACCGTCTACCGGGTTGCCATGGAGGTTCATGGCGAGGATCACGTGTTAATGGTTCAGGGCCAAGTGGTCGATTCCTGGTCGGAAGATCGGTTGAAGCGCGGTGGGATTGGCTTTTTCAGCGGCGCTGGTGAGCGGGCGCGGCTGCGATGGATCGGTGTTTGGCATCAGTACGACGCGCTCGGACGGCTGTGCGCCTATCTCGCGCCCAGGCAGGCCGGCGGCGTTCAGTAAGGGATTAGCTGATTCAGAGGGGCGTTTTGATAAACGCTGCTGGCTAGAAGCAGCGGGTGGTGAGGCAGTTTTTTGGCAGGGAGCGGGCCGGCAGGCCCCCAGAGGGAAGCGCGATGAGTAAGAAACGAGAGAGCGAATCGAGAGTAGATCCGGCAGCCGCGAGCCGGGCCTTGGGCAAAGCGGTTGCCTTGCACCTGGAAGGAAAGCTCAAAGAAGCTTTGCAGGAGCTCGACCGCGCAATTGAACATGGCGAGGGCACGGCCGAAATCCATTCGGCGCGCGGCCACGTGCTGTTCGAACTCGAGCGGTTTGAAGACGCAGCGAACAGCTATCTCAAGCTGATCGAGCTGAATCCGCGGCATGCCTCGGCGACATTCAACCTGGCGGTTTGCCTCGAGAAGCTGGGCCGGTGGGGCCAGGCTGCCGAGAACTTCCAAAAGGCTTTCGAAGCAGATTCGAAGCGCATTGACGCAGTGGTGGGGTTGGGCGTTTGCCTGCTGCACCTCGACCGGCCGCAGAATGCACTCGATAGCTTCGAGCGGGCGCTTGCCAAGGATTCCAACAACGATACAGCGGTGTTCGGCAAGGCTGTTTCGCTGCAACTGACAGGCAAGCTCGACGAAGCCGCAGCGGTTTATCAATCGGCGCTCGCAAAGAACCCGAGTTCGGAAGATGCTCTGGTTAATTTGATTTCCATCGGTATTTCCCGCAAGGACACGAATACGATCCGCGAGTATGCCGAGCGCCTGTTGACCTTGCGTCCTTATTCACAGGCGGCGGTTGAGGGACTGGCGACAGTAGCTTTCTCCTCTGGTGATTTTGAAGCGGCGGCCAAGTTCTGCGCGAAGCTGGTTGAATTCACCCCAGACAGCTTCGAGCGGTGGTTCAACCTCGGCGTTGCTTACCAGCGCACGGGGCGGCTCGATCAATCGGCCAAGGCTTATGCCGAAGCGGTGAAATATCGCACGGATTCCAAGAATGCCTATGTGAATCTCGGCGTCGTGTTGCACGAAGTCGGCGATCACAAGGGCGCCCGCGAAGCCTATGAGCGCGCTTTGAAGCTGGCGCCGGATGTTCCGGCCGTCATCTACAATCTCGCGCTGCTGCATGAACAGCAGGATTCAACCTATGACGCCGAGAAGCTTTACGAGAAGGTGCTCGGGCTGAATAGCGATTGGGAAGATGCCTGGTTCCGTCTCGGCTACCTGCGCCTGCAGCGCTCGGAGTTCCGGGGCGCGATCGAAGCGTTCGAAAATTGCCTGCGCAAGCGCAACAAGTGGCCCGAAGCCCAAGTGAATCTCGGTCTTGCTTATTGGAAGATGGGCGACCGCGACTCGGCTGGTATTACTTTCCAGGGTGCCCTTGAAGCGGATCCGGAATCGGTGGACGCGCTGCGCGGTCTGGCTGCGCTCGCCATCGAGAAGGAAGACTACCACATGGCGCTCGATTGCCAGGAAAAGCTCATCCAGCGCGGCGAGCGCTCGCCTGAGCTGTTCTACAACACCGGGCTGCTGCTGCAAAAGAGCGGCCAGATCGACGACGCCATCCGCCTCTATCGCGAAGCAATTTCCGAGCGGCCGGACTTCCCGGAAGCGCTGCTCAACTTGGGCCATGCCTTGAAATCGCAGGGACATAACGACGAAGCCCGTATTTACTGGAGCCAGGCACTTTCGTCCAAGCCGGAACTGGCGGCCGGGTACTTCGACACGCAAGAGCGCGCTTAAAAGAATCTACCTCCAACTGGATGCCCGGCGGCTTCGGCTGCCGGGTCTTTTTGCGTTTGGGGGTAAGAACTCCGCTTACTGCGTGCGCGGTTCTGAAACGTGGCACAACAGTCGACAAGTCGAGAACGCCACACGCAGTTGGCGGTGTCGATCATCACCGGCGTGTTAGGCGAGTAACAGTTCTCGACGCGAAGGCTCGATTTCAGGGCTTGGATAAGTCCACATGATAGGATGAGAGTTCCCCTACATGCAGCGGACGGTTCCCGATATTTTGGCCCGTATTGCTGGCCACAAGCGCGAGCAGTTGGCTAGTAAGCGGGATCAGCGCGCCATGTGGGAAGCCGCCGCGGAGACTCAGAAGACGAGTCGCCGGGATTTTCGAGCAGCGCTTCTCGCACATCCGCCGGCCGTGATCGCTGAGGTGAAGAAGGCGTCGCCGAGCAAGGGGTTGCTGGCCGCGGACTTCGATCCATCGTCGATCGCCTCAACCTACCAGCGTGGTGGAGCGGCGGCCGTTAGCGTTCTTACGGATGAGGAGCATTTTCAGGGCTCTCTCAGCGATCTGCGTAGTGCCCGTCAAGCGATCCAGCTGCCGGTATTGCGCAAGGATTTCACGATCGACGAGATTGATGTGATTGAAGCGGCGGCAAATGGAGCCGATGCGTTTCTTTTGATCGCGGCACTGCTCACGACATCGGAGATGCGGCGGTTCCGGGATGTGGGCGAGCAATATGGCTTGACTGCACTCGCTGAAGTTCACAACGAAGAGGAATTGGAGCGAGTTATCGATTCCGGCGCGGATGTGATTGGCGTGAACAATCGCGACTTGCACAGCTTCGAGGTGAATCTCGACACTTCACTTCGCCTGGCGGAAAAGATCCCCGCCAATGCGGTGCGTGTCGCGGAAAGCGGTATCCACTCCCACGCTGATGTGAAATTGCTGCGAAGCGCCGGCTTCCAGGCCTTTCTCGTTGGCGAACATCTGATGAAATCGGCCGACCCGGCATTGGCGCTACAGGCGTTGCGAGGGATAAGCGCATGATCATAAAAGTTTGCGGCATTACGACGGTGGAAGATGTGCATGCCGCGGTCAACGCGGGCGCTTCGGCATTGGGATTCAATTTCTGGCCGCGTAGTCCGAGATATCTCAATCCGGAGTTGGCTGGACCGGTGCTGTCGGCGGTGCCGAAGAGCGTATGGAAGGTCGGCGTGTTCGTCGACGAATCGGCTGATGAAGTCTCCCGCATTGCCAAGCACCTGGCTCTGGATGTGGTGCAACTGCACGGCAGTTCGCAGGCACCGGCGAACCTGCGCATCTGGCGGGCGAAGAATGTAGCGGACGATTTCGATCTCGACCAGCTTGCGGGCGGCGCCGAGGCGTTCTTATTCGACGGTCCGGCGGGGGATCGACATGGCGGTACGGGACAGCGGTTCGACTGGAACAAATTAGAGGGCGTGCAGTACAAATTTCTGCTGGCCGGCGGGCTTGACGCTTCGAATGTCGGCGAAGCGATCCGGCGGCTTCATCCGTGGGGCGTTGACGCCTGTTCGCGCCTGGAATCCGAGCCGGGCAAGAAGGACCATGTTCGAATGGCCGCGTTTATTGAACGTGCGCTCGCGGAGGCCAAGTAGTGCCCAAACCCGTTTTGTTGATGCAAGCGTTCTTATTGAGGCGGACCGATGGTTAGTTTCGAGCCGGACGCACACGGCCATTTCGGCCCCTACGGCGGCCGTTATGTTCCCGAAACTTTGATGGCACCGCTTGCCGAGGTGGAAGCGACGTGGCGCGAAATGCGCGACGATCCGGAGTTCAACGAGGAGCTCAAGGATCTGCTGCATACCTATGCGGGACGGCCAACGCCGCTCTACTACGCCAGCCGGTTGACGGCGGCTCTCGGCGGGGCGCGCATCTATTTGAAGCGGGAAGACCTGCTGCACACAGGCGCGCACAAGATCAATAACTGCCTGGGCCAAGTGCTGCTCGCGCGCAAGATGGGCAAGCGGCGCATCATTGCAGAGACCGGCGCGGGGCAGCATGGCGTGGCAACGGCTACCGTGTGCGCCCTTTTCGGTATGGATTGTGTCGTCTACATGGGCGAAGAAGACATGCGGCGGCAGCGGCCCAACGTGTTTCGCATGCGATTGCTCGGCGCCAAGGTTGTCGGCGTTACGGCGGGAAGCAAGACGCTGAAGGATGCCATCAGCGAGGCAATGCGTGATTGGGTCACCAACGTCGATACGACGCATTATCTGCTCGGCTCCGCGCTGGGTGCGCATCCCTATCCGCAGATGGTGCGCGATTTTCACCGCTGCATCGGGATTGAGGCCAAGGCGCAGTTGTTCGATCGGTTGGGCCGCGCGCCCAATGCCGTGATTGCTTGTGTCGGCGGCGGCAGCAATGCGATTGGGGCGTTCCATGCCTTTATTCCCGACGAGCGAGTGAAGCTGGTGGGAGTGGAAGCCGGCGGACGCGGTCCGGCACTTGGCGAGCACGCGGCGCGATTTGCCGGCGGCGCGCTGGGAGTGCTGCAAGGAACACGTAGTTATGTGCTGCAAGACGACGATGGACAGATTGCTTTGACGCATTCCGTTTCCGCCGGTCTTGATTACGCAAGCGTGGGTCCCGAACATGCCTTGCTTCACGACGAACGCCGAGTCGAATACACTTCGGCGACTGATAGCGAGGCACTTTCCGCGGCATTGAAGCTATCGCGGCTGGAAGGCATTATTCCCGCGCTTGAGTCGGCGCATGCCGTTGCGGAGGCGATTCGCCGGGCTCCGCAGGAAAGCCCCGACAAGGTCTTTATCGTCAACCTCTCCGGCCGCGGCGACAAAGACATGGGTATCTATCGCGAAAATTTCCCCGAGCTTGACCAGGACGATGCGGCGGAGCAAATCGGGAAATGAGCCGCATTAGCGAGATGTTCGCGAAAAAGCGGGCAAACAAAAAGACCGCGCTGATCCCGTACATTACCGCTGGCGATCCGTCGCCCGATCGCACGGCGGCGATTGCCTGGGCGCTGGAACGCGGCGGCGCGGATCTGCTGGAGCTGGGAGTTCCCTTCTCCGATCCGGTTGCCGATGGTCCGGTGATTCAAGCTGCTAGTGAGCGCGCTCTGCGCGCAGGCACTACGCTCAAGCGGGTGCTCGATATCGCACGTGAGATCCGTACGAAGTCGCAGATTCCGATCGTGCTTTTCGGCTATATGAATCCGATGCTGCGCTATGGATTTGAAAAGCTTGCCGAGGACGCTGCGGCAGCGGGAATTGATGGCGTGTTGATTACCGAGCTCAGCGTCGAAGAGGCGGAACCGTATCTGGTTCCGTTGCGCGACGCGGGATTGGACACCATATTCCTGGCGGCGCCCACGTCAACTCCGGAACGTTTGGAAAAGGTTTCTAGGTTCAGTACGGGGTTCGTTTATCTGGTGTCGCGCATGGGCGTAACGGGTGAACGGCAGCAGCTTTCGACGAGTGTTGGTCCGCTGGTGGAAGCAATGCGGGCGCAGACGAAGTTGCCGCTCGCCGTCGGTTTCGGTATCTCGCGGCCTGAGCAGGCGAGAGAGACCGCGAAGATCGCGGATGGCATCGTCGTAGGCAGCGCTATGGTGCGGCTTGTTGAAAAGTATGGCAGGTCACCGGAATTGGAAGCGCGCGTGGAGCAGTTTACGCGTGATTTGAAGTCGGGCATGGAAGCGGATTAACGGAGCAGGCATGACGCAGGAAGACGGCCTGGCGCGCATCGACGTATGCCGCAAACGGATCGACGAAGTGGACATCGAAATTACGGCGCTGCTGAACGAGCGTGCGCGAATGGCGGGTGAAATCGGCAAAGTGAAGCACGCCTTTCAAATGGCGGTCTACGCGCCGAAGCGTGAAGAGATGGTGTACGCCAATATTTTCGGCCACAATAGCGGTCCGCTGCGCGACGATGCGCTGCGGCGGGTGTATGAACGGATTATCGACGAAATGCGCAATCTAGAAAGACAACAAGGCCCTGGAGAGCAAGACGGCACGCAGCCCAAAGGCGGCGCAGCATGATTGTCGTGATGAACGAGGGCGCGACGGAGGACCAGGTTCAGGCCGTCATCGACAAGTTGATGCGTCTGGACTTCAACGTCCACCGGTCTACCGGCGTGGCGCACACAGTGCTCGGTGGCGTCGGTCCCGAAGATGCGGTGGAACCCGCCGAGATCGCGGTGATGCCGGGCGTGATGGATTGCCGGCGCATCATGTCGGCGTATAAGCTCGCGAGCCGAGCATTCAGGCCGCAGGGGACCGTTGTTCGCATCGGTGATATCGAGATTGGCGGCGGACGTGTTGTAGTGATGGCCGGACCCTGCAGCGTGGAAAGCGAAGCGCAGATTGAGGAGTCGGCGGCTCTGGTTGCTGCCGGAGGGGCTCGCGTGATTCGCGGCGGCGCGTTCAAGCCGCGGTCGTCGCCTTACAGCTTTCAGGGCATGGGCGAACAAGGTCTGAAACTGCTTCGGGCGGCGGCGGATCGCCATAAGCTTGCCGTCATCAGCGAGGTGATGGATTCGACGCAGATCCCGCTGCTGGCTGAATATTCCGATATTCTTCAGGTCGGTGCGCGCAACATGCAGAACTTCAATTTATTGAAGGAGCTGGCCAAGCTACGGAAGCCGGTGATGCTGAAGCGAGGCATTGCAGCAACGGTGGAAGAGGTTTTGCTTTCGGCGGAATACGTTCTTTCCGGCGGCAACTATGACGTGATCCTGTGTGAGCGCGGAATACGCACGTTCGAAACCTACACGCGCAACACCATGGATGTTTCGGCAATTCCTGTGCTGCAGAAGCTGTCGCATTTACCTGTCGTCGGCGATCCATCGCATGGAACGGGGAGACGCGACCTGGTGCTTCCGCTGGCGCGCGCCGCCGTGGCAGCCGGGGCCGACGGCATTATCGTCGAAGTCCATCCGGATCCGGATCGCGCGCTGAGCGATGGAGCACAATCGCTGAAGCCCGAGCAATTCTCCGAAATGATGCAACAACTGCGGATGATCGCACCGGCGATCGGCCGGAGCCTTTAGCCCACGTCCATGATCCGCTCGGTGGCCATCTTCGGCGTCGGCCTTATTGGCGGGAGTTTCGGCCTCGCGCTGCGCAAGATTGGGTTCGCGGGTGACATCGTGGGAGTCAGCTCTCCCGGAACAATTCAGGATGCTATCGCCAAGGGTGCTATTGATCGCGGTGTATCCGCGGAATTGGCAACAATAGAAGCGGATCTGATTTATCTCTCGCAGCCCATTTCCGTTATTCTCGATTGCCTGCCGTCCTTGGATGGCGCAAAGCCATCGTCACTGATCACCGATGCGGGAAGTACCAAGCGGCAGATTGTCGAGCGAGCTCGCCGTCCGCAACGTGCGGCGCAGTTTCTCGGCGGACATCCGATGGCAGGGAAAGAAGTGCGCGGTGTGCAGGCAGCTGAAGCGGAGCTATTTGCCGGGCGCAGCTACTTCCTGACACCGATGGAAAAGGGCGATGAGAGCACCGAAGCCGCGCTCGAATTTCGCGAATTACTGGGCAAAATGCGATGCAACGTCCACATAGCGACGCCCGCCGATCATGACCGTACTGTAGCTTACACATCCCATCTGGCGCAGCTGGCTTCCACGGGGCTCGCAAGCCTGATCTCCGAGGATCTTGGGGATGATGCCATTCCAGGTGCTGGACCAGGGCTCCACGATATGACCCGCCTTGCCGCCAGCAGTTATGACTTGTGGGCGGATATCCTCGCCACAAATACCGGGGAAATCGACGCCGCACTGGCCCGCTATATCGATCACCTGACAGATATTCGCAAATCGCTGGGCAATAATCTGCAACCCACGTTCAAAATTGCATCAAATTTCGCAAAATCGTTGCGGAATCCTCCGACCTCCAATAGAATCTAGTATTCCATCAGCAGTCCAAAGGGATTGCAGAAAATATTCGTCATCGTACGCATGGCATTATTGCGCATACCCGGTGAGATGTCCGCACGAGGCCGGACTATTGATGCAACGCCGGGGCAGGTGTTGCTAGACGGTGGCCACAATTCCGATGAAATTTTTATAATTAAAAGCGGATTGGTCCAGATTGACCTTAAATTCGCCGGTGACGCCAAGTCGATTCGCATAGCGGGCCCTGGAGAATTGGCTGGTGAAGACGCGTTTCTCGGCGAGCCTTACCGCCAGCGCCTCGAAGCATTGACGCCAGCGCGTGTGCTGGCCCTTAGCATCTCCGATGTAGGGAACAGTCTGGCGGCCAGCAGTTGGCTACTGGGCCAGTTGACACGACAGTCTCGCCAATCCGATCAGGAACGCCATTGGATGCGAATTCATTCCGTTGATCACCGAGTGCAGCTACATCTACTCGCTCTGCATGACAAGAATGAGGGTAGCGAAATCCCCATCAGCCAGGCCGATTTTGCCCATGTCGTTGGGGCCACGCGCGAGACGATTTCGACGGCGCTCAATCGGCTAGCACGATCGGGCGCCATTGGACTCTCCCGGCGCTCGATCACGATTCTAAAGCCTGAGCATCTGGAATTGCAGCGCGAGCTCAGCGTTTAATCAGGGAACTTTACTGATCCGAAACGGGCGGACGCAACGGTGAGCGGCCCAACTGCTGGCCCAAATACTCCAATACCCGAGAGTCGGTTCGATTGAGGCGAATGGCCGTGGTTCCAAATTGCGGCTCGTTAGGATTCAAGCGCTTGTCGACTAGAATCAACCGATCCTGAATGGCGAGCGTCAAAGCGGATTGCCGTGCGGAGACATTGGCCGCCCAGGCTAACTTGCGGCCGGCAAGAAAGCCATCGCGGAACCATTTGAACCCAATGAAATCGCCTGATCGGGAGCGCTCGGCGTCGTCGAGACAGCGAATCAGCTGGCGTTGAATCAGATCCTTTTCTGAAGCAGGTACTTTATCATCTTGGTCCTCACTCATCTTGCTACTGGGCCCGAGTCTCAGGTGGGACAACGTACGCCTTCTTGAGATAGCCCGCGCACTCCTCGGCGACAGCGGAGTGCGGTGCATATGCTTCGGCGGCGCGGTACGCCTTCAACGCCTCGGCACGTTCACCCTTTAGATCGAGAGTCTGCCCGAGTCGCATCCACGCCGTGACGCCGGTATTTGGATCGAGGTCAGCAGCCTTGGCAGTCACGCGGCGAAAGCCAGCTAGCGCGGCATCGTAATCGCGATACCAGAACTGAATCGTCGAGCGAAAGTAGACGATCTTCTCTTCCGCGAGCGCATCATAGCCGGCGGTTCCGGCGCGTTTCAGCCGCGCCACCTCGGCAACAGCAGCGAGCGCGCGATCCTTGTCGCCCAAATCGCTGTACATTTGCGCCAGTTCCAAATGGAAGAGATAGTTTCGCGGGTATCGGTGGATCAGGTCCGTCAGCAGAGTGACGGCTTCCTGCAAACGGCGGTCCCTGCGATAGATGGTCGCGAGCAGAACCTTGGCATCGTCGCGGTCCCGGTCGCCCTCGCGCGCCACTTGCTGCAATCCACGAACGCCACCGTCCTTCGATCCATGAAACCCCGTGAGAAAGCCAAGCAACCGATAGTGCCACGAGAGGCTGCCCACGATATATTCGTGTGTCGAGGGGATGAGATGCGCGTCCATGCGCTTGGGGTTGAGCGCGAGTACCTTCTGGTGAGCCTTCCGCGCCTCGGTAGCATCTCGAAGGGCGTCCATCCACGACTTCGTGACGAGAAATCGATAGTTGGCTCGCAACCCATAGGCGACGCCCTGCGCGTAGTAGGCATCTTCATCATTCGGATTCGCGGCCACTGCCCGTGAGGTCAACTTCAGCGCCGTGTCGATCGCCTCGAAGAACCGGCGTTGATCGGCTTCCGATGGGTTCATCTTCTCGCGCCGCAGAAACGCGTTGCCGCCGGTGACGAGCTCGGTCTCGAGCGCGCCGGCGCGCAGCATTTCTCGAAACAGGATGCTCTGAGCCACGTGATTTTGGAGGTTGGCGTCCTCGGGATGGGTTGCGGCGAGCTTCGAGAAAATATCTAGCGCCGCAGTGAATTCAAGATTGTAGAAATGATCAAAGGCGGTGTCGAGGGTAGGGGTTTGCTCCGCCGCAATGACCGCTAGCGACATCGCCAACGGTATAGCAATCGCCCATTTCACGTTACTATTCTATGGGTAGAAGACTCCCTTATGACACTGCATACCTGGGCCCTTTTTGCGCTCACTGAGACCGTATTGTCGCTGACCCCTGGCCCAGCCGTGCTATTCAGCATTTCTCAAGGGTTGCGCGGCGGGGGGCGCAAGGCAATTTGGTCAACTATCGGGATCCTGTCCGCGAACCTGTTCTACTTCGTGCTTTCGGCCACCAGTTTGGGCGTGGTGCTGGCGGCGTCCTATCGGCTGTTTCTGGTGATCAAGTATGCCGGCGCGGCTTATCTGGTTTGGCTGGGCGTGAAGGCGCTCTTCAGCAAAGAGGAGTCGTTGCGAGCCAAACAGGCGGCTCCCGACCGGCCCGCGAAAATCTACGTCAAAGGTCTCGCGCTGCAGCTTGCCAACCCCAAAGCGCTGTTATTCTTTACCGCCATTCTGCCGCAGTTCATTGACCCGCGGCAGCCGGTGGGCCCCCAGATTGTGATTCTTGGCATTACTTCCATTTTTCCGGAGTTCTTTATCTTGATGGCATACGGAATGTTGGCGGGGCGCGCCAAAGAGCTTGCGAGCCAGGCGAAGTTTGCGCTGTGGGGAGAGCGCGTGGGAGGCGGATTGCTGATCACCGCTGGAGCTGGTTTGGCATTGATCGATCGAGATTGAGGCGGCGGCATTCGGCCGGGCACGGCGAAAGCGCCCGTGTTAACCTGAAAAACCATGGCAAGCCGCAGCATCAACAAGGTCATTCTCGTCGGCCATCTGGGTAAGGACGCCGAAACGCGTTTCACCACCGGGGGCCAGTCCGTTACCAACTTTTCCGTGGCCACTAGCCGCCGCTGGAAGGATCAGCAAACGGGCGATTGGAAGGAAGAGACCGATTGGCACAATGTGGTGCTATGGCGGGCGGAAAACCTGGCAAATTACCTCACCAAGGGGAAGCAGGTTTACGTGGAGGGGCGGCTGCGGACACGCTCCTATGACGATAAGGATGGCAACAAGCGCTACGTCACGGAAGTGATGGCGGACGATGTCCTGCTGCTCGGCGGACGCGGCGAAGGCGGAGGTGACTTTGGAGGCGGCGCGGGCGCGAGCGAAGGCGGCTATGGCCAATCGCAGCCGGTTTCCATGCCCCGGAGTGCGCGGCCAGCGGGTGGCGGTGGCGGCGGACGACAGCCTTCGCGTGACCCCGAACCATTCGACCAAGGGATCAGTGACGACGACGTACCGTTTTAGAGCTGGTTCAACCGCCGCTGAGTCTCGGATTCTTCGCCAGGCGGTGCAGATTGACTATTTCACCGTCGGATACTTGATGCCGAGCTGTTCGAGATAGGTGTCATACTTCGCCGGATCGTAGTAGAGCTTCTGCATCTGCGGACGATACTTCTCCATCGTTTCCTGATTGATGGTAATCACGGGCTTGTCTTCTGGCCGCAGGAAGGTTTGATACTTCGCGTTTTTGGTTTGAACGTTGCGGAAGTAGTCCCAAGCTTTGTCGACCAGCTCGGGATGCAGCAGCAAATCCAGCATCGTCATGGCTTGCACCTTGGCTCCTGCGATAACGCCTTTGTGCGCGATGGGGGTGGCCATGGAAATCGCATTCGCCCAGTTGTGTCCAGGAAGACCACTGATGTTCGACGGGTAGCGCAACGTGATCGTCGGCACGTTCCAGGAAACGTCGCCGATATCGTCGGATCCGCCGCCGCGCGGGCCCATCGCCGCGTCGTTTTCGTTCTCAACGCCTTCGGCCGGATGCACCAGCTCGGGCAACTTCGATGCGAGGCCCTGCTCGGGCACTTTGATTTCATGCTGGATACCGCGCGCCAGCTTCTGATCATCAGACGACCACTGCGGCAGGCCGACTTTCTTGATGTTCTCGTATGCCGCTTCGGCGATGGGCCGATTGAAATGGCCCGCCCAGGCGGAACCGAGCAGCCGGGACTTGAATGTGGTGCCGGTCATCAGCGCGGCTCCTTTGGCCATGTCGTCGGCCATGTGCCATAGATCCATGACGTGGGGGTAGTCCGCCTCGCGCAGGTAATACCAAACGGAGGCATTGCGGGGCACGACGTTCGGCTGATCCCCGCCGCCGGTGACGACATAGTGAACGCGGGCGGCTTGACGTAGGTGTTCGCGGCGATAGTTCCAGGCGATATTCATCAGCTCTACCGCATCGAGCGCGCTGCGCCCGAGCCAGGGACGTGCGGCTGCATGGGCCGTTTCGCCTTCGAATTGATACTCGAGCGAGACGATCGCCGTCTGGTTCGGCGGCTGGCCGTAGTTCATACCGAAGTTACTGTCGACGTGAGCGAAAAGCACGGCGTCAACGTTCTTGAACACCCCTGCACGCACGAAGTAGGCTTTGGCCGCACCGAGCTCCTCGGCTACGCCAGGCCAGAGTTGGATAGTGCCGGGCAGCTTTTCGCGCTCCATCACCTTCTTCACCGCGAGAGCTGCGATGATGTTGAGCGGCACACCGGAATTGTGGCCTTCGCCGTGGCCGGGTGCGCCCTCAACCATTGGATCGTGATAGCCGACGCCGGGCTTTTGCGAGGCCTGCGGAATGTCGTCGATATCTGAACCGAGAGAGATCACGGGCTTGCCCTGACCCCAAGTTGCCACCCAAGCCGTGGGAATGCCCGCAACGCCGCGTTCGACCTTGAAGCCTTCCTTCTCGAGGATCGCCGTTAGGTATTTCGATGTTTCCGTCTCCTGATAGCCGAGTTCGCCGAAGCTGAAGACGCTGTCGACCATCACTTGGGCCTGCTTCTTCATGGCGTCGATCTGGCCGGTAAGATCGGCCTTAAGCGCGGCTTCGCGATCCGGAGTGACGCGGGGTTGGGCGGACAGAAAGACCGTGGGGACGAAAAGCAGGACGGCTAGTCGCATGGCTCATTCTATCGAAATGGCAGATTTGCGATTTGCCGGTCTTTATAATGGAGGTATGGCCTCTTTGGTCACTCTCGGAGCGCCCGCAAATACTTTCGACGCCGCTGGGCTCGATAGTAAACAGGAGAAGCTGTTCTCGCTGCTGCGGGATTTAGGTGATGTGATTGTCGCTTATTCGGGAGGCACCGATTCGGCCTATCTGGCTTGGGCCGCGGGGCAAACCCTTGGTGACAAAGCCGTTGCCGTAACTGCTGATTCGGCTTCCCTGCCCCGATCGCACAAGCGCGATGCAGCGGACTATGCCGAACGCGCCGGATTCCGGCACGAGTTTATCGAGACGCACGAATTCGACAATCCCGAATACGTTGCCAATGGTGCCGATCGTTGCTTTCACTGCAAGGACGAGCTTTTTTCCCGCCTCGACCAGCTTGCGGCAGAGCGCAAAGTGCCGCATGTGGTTTATGGTGTGAACGTGGATGACCTCGGCGACTACCGCCCAGGGCAGAGCGCCGCTAAGATCCATCAGGTGAAAGCTCCACTGGTTGAGGCCGGCTTGCGCAAAGCCGAAATCCGCGAGCTCGCGCGCCGCGCGGGACTTCCCTTTTGGGATCGGCCTGCAGCGGCGTGTCTCAGTTCACGCATCCCTTATGGAACACCAGTGACGCCCGAAACCATTCGGACCATTGAAGATGGCGAAGAAGCGCTGAAGTCTCTCGGCTTTAAGCAATTCCGCGTCCGCTTCCATGGAGAGCTAGTTCGCATCGAAATTGCGCGCGATGAGATGGAGCGCGCGCTATCAATGCAAATGGCGGGGCGGCTGACTAAGATCTTTAAGCCTTTAGGATTTCACTATGTCACGCTTGATTTGGAAGGTTATCGGCAAGGATCGCTCAACGCCGGTTTGACCGATGTCACAAACTAGCGGCTATTTACGGTATCTTCACACCTTGCTCTTTTCCCGTCTCTGTTAACTCGGTATGTAACGCGCTCCGAACAAATTTCTTGCCATCCCATCGCATCGTAACGACGTCAACTGCGGAGACGCAGCAGTGAGCGTCTCCATCCAGGTAGTGTGCATTGGGGTATGTAAACTCAAGTTTCTTGGCATCAAAGCCCATCCGACGCGTAGACTTCCAATCGCCGAAATGCAGATCCCAGCTTATGCGTTGGAGCAATTCTAACTTTCCGAATAAGACTCGATAGACTTTCGCCACTCCGAATTGATTTGAACTACCGCCCACTGCCTCCTCAAAATACTCAACCAACGCACACTCAGGCATGCAACTCGGCGATACAAAATATGAGACCGATTCTAGACTGACGCTACCAAAGCCAAAACCTCCGCGCCCTTTGGACTCCCAATGGCCATTCTTGAGACGAATACCTTGCTCATATCGAGCATTCCGGAAGTCAATCCTGCGAATCGTAGTGGATTGGCAAACCGCTATTGGGATGACGCAGAGATAGATTATTGCCAAACACCGAAGCTGCATACCTCGATTAAAGCAAAACGGCGGACCCAAAGGCCCGCCGTTTCCACTACTTCGATATGAGTTGTACTTACTCGGCTTCGCCCATCGGCTCTTCGGCGCCGAGGGGTTCTTCGCTCAAGCCGCCCGCGAAGATGTTGCGGGTTTCGTCGTCGTAGCCGGGGATACCTTCGCCGATTGCTGCTTCGCTCTCGGGCAGTAGCTCCTCTTCCACGATGTCCTCGCCCGCGATCTTCACGCTGCGGTAGTATTCGAGGCCGGTGCCGGCGGGAATCAGGCGGCCCATGATGACGTTTTCCTTCAAGCCGCGCAGGTAATCCACCTTGCCGTTGATCGAGGCTTCGGTGAGTACGCGCGTGGTTTCCTGGAATGACGCCGCCGAAATGAACGAGTCGGTCGAAAGCGACGCCTTGGTGATGCCGAGCAGGATGCCCTGCCCCTGCGCCGCCTGGCCGCCCGCGGCGATGACCCGCTCGTTTTCCTCGCGGAATTTGAAGCGATCCACCACCTCTTCGGGCAGGAATTCGGTGTCGCCGATGTCGGTGACCTTCACCCAGCGCATCATCTGGCGCGAGATGACTTCGAGGTGCTTGTCGTTGATGTTGACGCCCTGCAGACGGTAGACTTCCTGGATTTCGTTCACCAGGTACTTCTGCAGTTCCTTCTGGCCCTTGACGCGCAGAATGTCGTGCGGGTTGAGCGGGCCGTCCATCAGCGGTTCGCCAGCGGTGACGCGCTCGCCTTCCTGCACGCGGATATGAACGCCGCGCGGCAGTGCGTATTCGCGAATCTCACCGTCGTCGCCGACGATCTGGATCTTACGCGTGCCCTTCGAGATTTCACCGTACTTCACAACGCCGTTGATTTCAGCAATCACGGCCGTTTCGCGCGGTTTGCGGGCTTCGAACAATTCGACCACGCGCGGCAGACCGCCCGTGATGTCCTTGGTCTTGGTGGTAGCGCGAGGAATCTTCGCCACCACGTCGCCGGCGTGCACCTCTTCGCCATCGCCAACCATCAGGTGGGCGTGGGTCGGCATCAGATACTTCTTCTCATCGGCCTTGGTGCCGCCTTCCGGATGAACAATGATGGACGGCAGCTTCTTTTCGTCGGGCGTATCGATGACCACCCATTGCGACAGGCCGGTGATTTCGTCGACCTGCTCCTGAATGGTGAGACCTTCGAGCAGATCGCGGAACCGGATAGTGCCGCTGATTTCCGTAAGGATCGAGAAAGCGAACGGATCCCATTCGAGCAGCACGGCGTTTTCGGTAACCGGGGCGCCATCGGCGAACAGCATCTTCGCGCCGTACACCACCGGATAGCGCTCGCGCTCGCGGCCCTTGTCGTCCACGATGGCGAGAATGCCGTTGCGGTTCATGGCGATGGTTTCGCCCTTGGCGTTTTGAACCGTGTTGATGCCCAGGTACTTGATGAAGCCGTTTGACTTGGCTTCCTGCGTCGACTGTTCCGCCGCTCGCGTAGCCGCGCCACCGATGTGGAACGTACGCATGGTGAGCTGCGTGCCGGGTTCGCCGATGGACTGCGCGGCGATAACGCCGACAGCCTCGCCGCGTTCGACGAGCCGGCCCGTGGCCAGGTTACGGCCATAGCAAAGCTCGCAAACACCGCGGCGCGATTCGCAGGTAAGCACCGAGCGAATCTTCACGCGCTCGATACCAGCCTTTTCAATCTGCGTCGAGAGTTCCTCGGTGATTTGGTGGTTGGCGCCCACCACCACCATGCCTTCATAGTCGCGAACGTCTTCGAGCGCCACGCGGCCGACGATGCGGTCCGCCAGACGCTCGATGGTTTCGCCTGCTTCCATGATGGCTTCGACTTCAATGCCCTCGGCGGCAGCGCAATCATACTCAGTAATGATCACGTCTTGCGCGACGTCGACCAGGCGGCGGGTGAGGTAACCCGAGTCGGCCGTCTTCAGTGCGGTGTCGGCCAAGCCTTTACGCGCGCCGTGCGTCGAGATGAAGTATTCGAGCACGTTCAAGCCTTCGCGGAAGTTCGCCGTAATCGGCTGTTCGATGATTTCGCCGTTCGGCTTGGCCATCAAACCGCGCATGCCGGAGAGCTGGCGGATCTGCTGGCGCGAACCGCGGGCGCCCGAGTCGGCCATGATGTAAATCGGGTTCAGGTAGCGGCCCGACCGGTCATCATCTTCCATGCTCTTGAACATTTCGTCCGAGACGCGTTCGGTGGTCTTCGACCAGATTTCGATGACCTTGTTGTAGCGTTCGCCGTGGGTGATGGCGCCCTCTTGATACTGGGTCTGCACTTCCATCACGGCGCTTTGCGATTCGGCCACCAGCGAATGCTTGTTGGCGGGCACCACCATGTCGTCGATGCCGATGGAGATACCGGCGCGCGTGGCGTAGAGGAAGCCCAGCGACTTGATCTCATCGAGCATCTGCACCGTGGTGTGCAAACCAAACTGCAGGTAGCAATATTGTACCAGCTGCGCCATGCCCTTCTTCTTCAACAGGCCGTTGATATAGGGCATGCGATCCGGCAGCACGTCGTTCAGAATGACGCGGCCGACGGTGGTATCCATGTACTGCTTCACGAACTCAACGGGTTCGGAATGGATGATGTTCTGGCTGTCGTAGGCCTTTGTGAGATCGATCACGCGGCCCGTGTAGCGCAGCTTGATCGGCGAAAGTGTTTCCACTTCGCCCATTTCGAGCGCGATCAGAACGTCGTCAATCGAGGCGAACGTGCGGCCCTCGCCCTTCGTGCCGTGGCGCGCCTTGGTCAGGTAATAGAGACCAAGCACCATGTCCTGCGTCGGAACCGTGATCGGCGTGCCGTGCGCGGGCGACAGGATGTTGTTCGAAGCGAGCATCAAGGTCGAGGCCTCGATTTGCGCTTCAGGCGACAGCGGAATGTGAACGGCCATCTGATCGCCGTCGAAGTCAGCGTTGAACGCCGTGCAGACCAAGGGATGGATGCGCAGGGCTTTACCTTCTACCAGCACTGGTTCGAAGGCTTGGATGCCGAGACGGTGAAGCGTGGGCGCGCGGTTTAACAGGATCGGATGGTCGCGAATGACTTCTTCGAGGATGTCCCAAACGACCGGATCCTGCTGTTCGACCAATTCCTTGGCCTGCTTGATCGTGGTGCAATGGCCGCGCTGTTCCAGCCGGTGATAGATGAACGGCTTGAAGAGTTCGAGCGCCATCTTCTTCGGCAACCCGGCCTGGTGGAGCTTCAGTTCGGGACCAACGACGATGACGGAACGGCCCGAGTAGTCGACGCGCTTACCGAGCAGATTCTGGCGGAAGCGGCCCTGCTTGCCTTTGAGAGTGTCGGAGAGCGACTTCAGGGGACGGTTGTTCGCGCCGCGCAGCACGCGACCACGGCGGCCGTTGTCAAACAACGCATCGACGGCCTCCTGCAGCATGCGCTTTTCATTGCGGACAATCACGTCCGGCGCGTGCAGTTCCATCAGCTTCTTCAACCGGTTGTTGCGGTTGATGACGCGGCGATACAAATCGTTAAGATCGGACGTCGCAAAACGGCCGCCGTCCAACGGCACCAGCGGACGCAATTCCGGCGGGATAACCGGCAGCACGTCGAGAATCATCCAGTTCGGCTTGTTGCCCGACTTACGGAAGCTCTCGGCAACGCGCAGGCGCTTGGCGTACTTGATCTTCTTCTGCTGCGATTGCTCGGTCTTCATCCGCTCGCGGATATCGAGCGACAGGCCTTCGCAATCGACCTTCTTGAGCAGCTCTTTGATGCCCTCGGCGCCCATGATCGCCGTGAATTTGCCGGGAAATTCCTGCTCCAACTGGCGCTTGCGCTCATCGGAAAGAACTTCACCCTGCGAAAGCTCGGCCACCTCGCCCGGATCGACGACGACGAACGCTTCAAAGTAGAGCACGCGTTCCAGGTCGCGCAAGGTGATGTCCAGCAGGTAGCCGATTCGGCTCGGCAGGCCCTTGAAGAACCACACGTGAGAGCAGGGGCTAGCCAATTCAATATGGCCCAACCGTTCGCGGCGCACGCGCGCCAGCGTTACTTCGACACCGCACTTGTCGCAGATCACTCCGCGGTGCTTCATGCGCTTGTATTTGCCGCAGAGACATTCCCAATCGGTAACCGGTCCGAAGATGCGCGCGCAGAACAAGCCATCGCGCTCGGGTTTGAACGTGCGGTAGTTGATGGTTTCGGGCTTGGTCACCTCGCCATGCGACCAACTGCGAATCTTCTCCGGCGACGCGAGCGAAATGCGGATCGAATCAAAATCCGCGATTAAGTTCGCACGATCGTAAGGGGATGAACGATACATATTAATGCCTCCTTTTCCGAAGATCTTTAAAACGCGTTAGTCAGCAGCCAAAGCGGTGTCGGGCACTTCGCCCGGCCGCTTCATCAGCTCGACGTCGAGACACAGCGATTGCAGCTCGCGAATGAGCACGTTAAACGATTCGGGGACGCCCGGCTCGGCGGCCGCTTCGCCCTTCACAATCGCTTCGTAAATCTTGGCGCGGCCATAGACGTCGTCCGACTTGGCCGTTAAGAGTTCCTGCAGCACGTATGCCGCGCCGTAGGCTTCGAGCGCCCACACTTCCATTTCGCCGAAGCGCTGGCCGCCGAATTGGGCTTTGCCGCCCAGGGGCTGCTGCGTAATTAACGAATACGGTCCGATCGAGCGCGCGTGGATCTTGTCGTCCACCAAGTGCGAGAGCTTCAACATATAGATGATGCCCACCGTCACCGGCTGTTCGAACTCGGTTCCGGTCATGCCGTCGATCAGCTTCACCTTGCCCGAGCTCGGCAAACCGGCCGCGGCCAGCTCGCTCTTGATGTCCTTTTCGGTCGCGCCGTCGAACACCGGCGTGGCGTACTTCTTGCCCAGCCGCTGCCCGGCCCAACCCAGGTGCGTTTCGAGAATCTGGCCGACGTTCATACGGGACGGAACGCCCAGCGGATTCAAAACGATTTCGACCGGCGTGCCATCCGGCAGATACGGCATATCTTCTTCCGGCACGATGCGCGCGATGACGCCCTTGTTACCGTGGCGGCCGGCCATCTTGTCGCCGACGCTCAGCTTGCGCTTCATGGCGATGTAGACTTTCACCAGCTTGATGACACCGGGCGGCAGTTCATCGCCCTTCTTCAGCTTGGCCACCTTCTCTTCGGTGATCTTTTCGAGCACCGCGATCTGGCGCGACGTCATCTCTTCGATTTCGTCGATCTGCTCGCTCGCGCGCGGATCGCGCTTATCGAGCTTCAGCCGCTTCAGGTCGCGAGCGCGCAGCCGCTCGACGATCTCGCGGTCCATTTCGGCGCCCTTGGCCACCAGCTTCTTGTTGGTCTTTTCGTCGTGCAGGTCGGCCTGGACGACTTCGTTGCCCAGCAGAGCGAGCAAACGCTTGGCGCGCTCGTCGTTCAAAATGCGCCGCTCGTCTTCCATGTTGCGGTGCAGCCGTTCGATCTGCGATTCCTGAATCAGCTTGGAACGCTCGTCCAGTTCGGCGCCCTTACGCGAGAACACCTTGGCGTCAACCACCACGCCTTCGATACCCGGCGGGCAGTAGAGCGAAGCGTCTTTCACGTCGCCGGCCTTTTCACCGAAGATCGCGCGCAGCAGCTTTTCTTCCGGCGTCAGCTGGGTTTCGCCCTTCGGCGTCACCTTGCCCACCAGAATGTCGCCCGGCTTCACGGTGGCGCCCACGCGGATGATGCCGCTCTCGTCGAGGTTCTTCAGGAACCCTTCAGCGATGTTCGGGATATCGCGAGTGATTTCCTCGGGGCCGAGCTTCGTATCGCGGCCTTCCACTTCGAACTCTTCGATGTGGACCGAGGTGTAGTAATCCTCTTTCACCATCTTCTCGCTGACAACGATGGCGTCTTCGAAGTTATAACCGCGCCAGGGCATGAAGGCCACCAGCACGTTGCGGCCCAGGGCCAGTTCACCGAGATCCGTGCAAGGCCCGTCGGCGAGCACGTCACCCTTCTTCACTCGCTGTCCAACCGCGACGATCGGCTTTTGCGTGATGCAGGTGTTCTGGTTCGACCGTTTGAACTTGGTCATCGTGTAGATGTCGGCGCCGACTTCGCGCGACATCTGGCCTTCGTGGGCGCTCGAACCGTCGACGCGAACAATGATGCGCGTTGAATCGACCGAGTCCACTACACCGGAGCGCTTACAGATGATGACTGCGCCGGAATCGCGCGCCGTCACCTTTTCCATACCGGTGCCAACCACGGGAGAATCCGCCCGGAGCAGCGGCACGGCCTGGCGTTGCATGTTCGAACCCATCAGCGCGCGGTTGGCGTCGTCGTTCTCGAGGAACGGGATGAGCGACGCGGCCACCGAGACGAGCTGCTTCGGACTGACGTCCATATACTCGATCTCGTCGCGATGTTTCAGCACGAAATTACCGGTCTGGCGCGCATTCACCAGGTCGTTCGTCATCATGCCGGACGCATCGAGCGGCACGTTGGCCTGCGCAATGGTGTACTTGTCTTCTTCCCAGGCCGACAGATAATCGCTGTGCGGCTCGAACTCGATCGCCTGCTTCTTGGCGCCGAGCTTGTCGTTGGCCTTATCGCCTTCGCCCCGCGGCATCACATCGCCGACCTTATAGCTGGAATCGCCCGGATTCATCACCTTGATTTCGTCGACCACGCCGCCTTCGGTAACGCGGCGATACGGGCTCTCGATGAATCCGTAATCGTTGATGCGCGCAAAACAGCTGAGCGAGGAAATCAGGCCGATGTTCGGGCCTTCCGGCGTTTCAATCGGGCAGATACGGCCATAGTGCGTCGGGTGCACGTCGCGGACTTCGAAGCCCGCGCGCTCACGTGATAGACCACCAGGCCCAAGGGCCGAGAGACGCCGTTTGTGCGTAATTTCGCTCAGCGGATTGGTCTGGTCCATGAACTGCGACAGCTGCGACGAACCGAAGAATTCGCGGATGGCGGCCATTACCGGCTTGGCGTTCACCAGGTCGTGCGGCATGGCCGTCGACATTTCCTGGTACACCGACATCTTTTCCTTGATCGCGCGTTCCATGCGGACCAAACCGATGCGGAACTGGTTTTCGAGCAACTCGCCCACCGCGCGAACGCGGCGATTGCCGAGGTGGTCGATGTCGTCAACCCGGAGTGGGGAATCCGGCTGGCCGGCGTAGCGGCGGAGCTTCAACAGATAGGTGATCGTGTTGATGAAGTCGACCTGATCCAAGGTTCGCTTGTCGAGCGAGCTCGCTTCAGCGCTGTCGTGGATTTTGATGTTGAACTTCATGCGGCCCACGCGCGAAAAATCGTACTTGCGCGGATCGAAGAACATGCCCTGGAACAACTGGGTGGCAGTATCGACGGTCGGCGGATCGCCCGGGCGCAGCTTGCGGTAGATTTCGAGCAGCGCGTCGTTCTGGCTCTTCACCGCATCCTTCCGAAGCGTGGCCGAAATGATGTTGCCGACGTCGTCGCGGTCGGGGAAGAAGATTTCGACGGACTGAATGCCTGCGTCGACAATCTTGGCGATCGAAGCCGGGGTCAGCTCCTGATTCGCTTCGGCGAGAATCTCGCCGGTTTCCATGTCGATGACGTCGGCGGCGACAAAGGCGCCTTCAAAATCGTTCGGGGCAACTTCCACCCATTCGATCTTCGCCTTCGTCAGATCGCGGAATACGCCCTTAGTGATCTTTTTGCCCTGGGTGACGACCGTTTCGCCCCCCTTGGTGATGGCGTGCGACAGGCGCATATCGATCAACGACTCGCTCACCTGCAGCATCAGCTTGCCGCTCTTGACCTTCAGTTCGCTGGTTTTATAGAAGGCCTTGATGATCTCGGAGTCGGACTTGAAGCCGAGGGCACGGAGAAACACAGTCCCATAGAACTTGCGCTTGCGGTCAATGCGGACATAGAGCAGGTTCTTGGTGTCGTATTCGAACTCCACCCACGAGCCGCGGTAGGGAATAATCTTACCCAGGAAGTAGCCCTGGCTCGCGACGCGCTCGAAGAACACGCCCGGCGAACGGTGCAACTGACTGACAATCACGCGCTCGGTGCCGTTGATGATGAACGTGCCGTTGTCGGTCATCAGCGGAATTTCGCCAAAGAAAACTTCCTGCTCTTTGATGTCGCGGACTGTCTTCTGACCAGTCTCTGCGTCTTTGTCAAAGACGGTTAGTCGAATCGTGACTTTTAGCGGCGCCGCATAGGTCATGCCGCGCTCTTCGCACTCCGGCACGTCGTACTTCAGCTGCAGGCCAACCGGGTCGCCGCAACGGTTACAGAACGTGACGATGTTCTTGTTGAACGTGCCGCACTTGTGGCAAAGCACTTCGCCCGTGTGAAAGGGGTCGGTGCGAATGGTCGCGCCGCAATGGCGGCAGGTCGACCGCAAGTGATGCAGGCCCTTCAACGAGCCGCACTTACATTCCCAGTTCCCGATCGCGTAATCGACAAAGTCGAGCTGCGACAGCCCGCGGAAATCGGTAATGGGGAAAACCGAAGCAAACACACCCTGCAAACCCTGGTCATCGCGCTCGGCCGGCAGAAGATCCATCTGCAGGAAGCGCTCATAGGATTTCTTCTGAACCTCGATCAGATTCGGAATGGGGATCGAAGTCTTGATTTTCGAGAAGTCAACGCGTTCGCGGATGATGACGCCATTCGATGAATTCATTCTTCGCTCCTACTCGCTCGTTTCGGCCGGCTCTCCGGCCTTGGACTGGACTACCAACGACTCACGCGGACTTACTGGACTCGCACCGCGTGGGGAGTGCACTGCAATAGCGGATTAGCGTCTTTGGCTTGACGGCCAAAAGATTTTGTCAGAGACTGTCGATGAGAAAGACAAGCACGACGAGGAAGACAGGTACAACTCGCTTGGGCGTCCCATGAGGACACGGGGCCGCGGCATGGGCAAAAATGCGAATAAGCGGATCCATGGTGCACACCATGACCCGCTACGGTGAGTAAGCTCACAAGCGAAATTCCCGGACTCCAGCCTTTTGACAAATTAATTGTAACAAACGCCTTTTCCCTCCGTCAAACGACCGCTGGAACACCAACAATCGCCTAGCTTTAAGGGTTACCCGCTGACAACTAGTACTGGGATTGAGGCCCTACTGCACTGGACTCGGACCCATCCCGGACACCACCCTCGCTCCGGACATTTCCGAAGCGGGCATCATCGAGCGACGTTTGCTACTTAACTTCGACTTCAGCGCCGGCTTCCGTGAACTTCTTCTTGATTGTCTCGGCTTCGTCCTTGGTTACGCCTTCCTTGATGGTCTTCGGAGCGCCATCGACCAGGTCCTTGGCTTCCTTCAGACCGAGGCTAGTGACTTCGCGCACCGCCTTAATAACGTTGATCTTGTTTGCGCCGGCCGACTTCAGAACAACCGTAAACTCGGTCTTTTCTTCCGCCACAGCCGCTGCCGCGCCGCCGCCGCCGGGAGCCGCTACAGCAACGGTCGCCGCGGCCGCCGATACGCCCAGCTTTTCTTCGAGCATCTTCACCAGGGAAGAGGCCTCCAGAAGAGTCAATCCTTGAATTTGATCTGCAATTACGCTGATGTCCGCCATGGTTCTTACCCCAAACTCCTTCTTCTGAATCTTTACCGCGCCACCGATGGGCGCAAAACCTAAAAAATCTTTGGCGCTGAGCTCGTCTTCGAACTACGCGCTGAACTTGTTTTCTTTTACGCCCTGGTCGATTACGACAGCCAGATCGCGGCCCACTGCATTCATCACCGTTACCAGCTTTTGCGCCGGGGCATTGATGACATACAGCAGCTTCGAGAACATCTCTTCCTTCGACGGCATGGTCGCCAGCGCCTCGATATCCTTGGCCTGGAACACCTGACTGTCGACCACTCCACCCCGGAAGGTGAACGTCGGAACTTCTTTGGCGTAGTCGCGCAGAGCTTTAGCGAGCGCCACCGGGTCGGTCTTCGTGAAGGCAATGGAATTCATACCTTCGAGACCCTTCAGAATCGGCTCCGAAGGAGTGCCCTCGCTGGCAATCCGCGCCAACGTATTCTTGATGACCTTGTACCGGCCACCGGCGGCGCGCACCGTCTTGCGCAGCTTGTAATCCTGATCGACGGTCAGCTTGGAAAAGGCAGTGAGGAACACATGCGGCGTCCCATCGAGCATGCCCTTCAGCTCGGTTACTTCGTTTGCTTTTTGCGCCCTGGTCTTCATGTTAGAGTGCCGCCTTCACAGTGACGTTGTACGGCGTTACATCCAGCGGAACGCCCGGCCCCATCGTCGAGCACACCGTGGCGCTCTTCACATACTTACCCTTGGCGACCGACGGCTTGGCCTTCACCACGGCATCAATCAACGCCTGCGCGTTTTGCAACAGCTTCGGCGTATCGAACTGAACTTTCCCGACCGGGGCATGAATGACGCCCGTCTTGTCGACGCGGAATTCCACTTTACCGGCCTTAATCTCGTTGACAGCATTGGCGATATCAGTCGTCACCGTGCCGGTCTTCGGATTGGGCATCAAGCCGCGCGGGCCGAGGACCTTACCGAGACGCCCAACCGAGCGCATCATGTCCGGCGTCGAGATCACGGCGTCATAGTCGATCCAGTTTTCCGACTGGATCTTCTGCACCATCTCTTCACCGCCGACGAAATCGGCTCCAGCTGCTTGTGCTTCGGCGTGCTTCTCGGCGCCGGCGATAACCAGCACCCGAACCTTCTTGCCTAAGCCGTTCGGCAGCACCACCGTGCCGCGAACCATCTGGTCGGCGTGCTTCGGATCGACGCCCAGGCGCATGTGCACCTCGACGGTCTCATTGAATTTGGCGAACTTGATTTTCTGCACCAGCGGCACAGCTTCGTCGAGCGTATACATCCTCGCTTCAACTTGCTTCGCGGCGGCGCTAAACTTCTTACCGGGTTTCTGAGCCATGTTTTGACTGGTCCTAACGGCCGGGCCTGCTCTCTCATAAAGAAGAGCTTCCCAGCCTCCCAAGTTGGATGCGGCTCTCCCGGAGGGGAGAGACAACTTTTCCACTATACACACAAATCGGTAGTGTTGCAACAACTCCCTGTGCGTCCTTCGCAAGGTGCACCACACTGGTGCACCTTGGTATCCTTGGGATATGGCTAACAGATCGCGTGCGCCAAAGTCCGTTCGGCAAAGTGTGACAATCCCCGCCGCTCTCGCGGCCGATGTGCGCCGTATCGCCGTCGAAAGGCACGTCACAATGAGCCGCGCGCTTGTCGCGCTGGCCGAGCGCGGTGTTCAGGCCGAAGTCGAATCCACCGAGCGGCTAAAAGGTGCATATCACCGATTTTTGGAGGAACACGAGCCCGCTAAAAAGAACGAGGCCGGTAAGGAACTGATCCGCACGATTTTCGGGGAGAACGCGATTGCCGAAGATCCAGTTCGTTGATCTCCCACGCGCCGTTTGGTACCACCTCCTTCAACGCGTCGATGAACGTGGAATATCTTTAACTGACCTGGAACAACTGCGAACCTGGGCACGCTCAGGCCCTACCGCGCCGGATGGGGATTGGTACAAGGATTTTGGATCTTTCGTTCTTTGCGGATCCGGCCGGTTTCCCAAAACCGTGCTCGAGAAGGGAATGAAGCCGTTCGGAGACCAAATCCTCTAATCACCTTGCCCGCCCGCGCTACAGTGGTTACATTAGCTTATGTGCGGCATAGCCGGGTTCCTGACACCCGAATTTGAGAGCCGAGGTGGCAATGGGCGAGCCATCGTGGAGCGGATGACCTCAGCCCTGCGCCATCGCGGACCTGACGGCTCCGGATTCCATTGCTCCGGCCCGGCATTTCTCGGTCACCGCCGCCTCGCCATCGTCGACGTCGCCCACGGCCAGCAGCCTCTTTATACAGAAGACCGCTCAAAAGTCATCATCTATAACGGTGAAGTCTTCAACCATGCCTCGGTTCGCGCTGAATTGCAGGGCCTGGGCCAGCGTTTCCAGACCAATTGCGACACCGAGACCATGCTGCTTGCGAGCGCACGCTGGGGTATTGAGGGCGTGAAGCGCTTCCGTGGCATGTTCGCCTTCTGCATCTGGGACGAACAGCGCCGTCGCCTTTTTGCCGTCCGCGACCGCCTCGGCATCAAACCCTTCTACTACTTCTGGGACGGCCGAACCTTCGCCTTCGCCAGCGAAATCAAAGCCCTGCTCGAACACCCCGCCGTCTCCGCCGAGCCGAACGATGCGGTGATGAACGAATATCTCGCCTTCGGCTACGTCAGCTCCGAGCAGACCATGTTCAAAGGCATCCGCAAATTGATGCCCGGCCACTGGCTGGAATGGTTCGAAGACTCCCAAGGCAAGCCTCAGCTAAAAATCGAGCGTTATTGGGATGTGCCGCCCGCCGAAAAGGTCGAGCACAGCGATGAGGAATGGGTCGCGGAGACGTTGCGGCGACTGGATGAAACGGTCCAACTGCGCCTGATGGCCGACGTTCCGCTCGGCGCCTTCTTAAGCGGCGGCGTGGATTCGAGCGCCATCACGGCTTTGATCCAGCGCCATGCCGCGGGGCGTGTCAAGACCTTCTCGGTCGGCTATCGCGAAGAGCAATACAGCGAACTCACCTATGCCCGCCGCGTCGCTGAGCAATTGGGCACCGACCATCATGAGGTCGTCATGGGCAAGGAAGATTTCTTCGGCGCGCTGCCCGGCCTTGTCTATCACGAGGACGAGCCCATCGCCTGGCCCTCCAGCATCTCGCTCTACTTCGTTTCGAAGCTCGCCGTACGCGACGTGAAGGTCGTGCTCACCGGTGAAGGCAGCGATGAGCTGTTTGGCGGCTATGTTCGCTATCGCCGCAATCAACAGAACATGGCCGCGGCTAGCATCTACGGCTATGTCCCCGCCCCGTTGCGGAATGCAATCAAAGGCGCCGCGCTCAACTTCCCGTTGATTGGCCGCGATCGCCGCCGCCAGATTGGCCACACCTTTATCGGCCGCGACCTGACACTCGAATCGCTGTATCTCGATAACTTCTACACGGCATTCTCCGCCGCCGAGCGCGAACGCCTCGCCCGTTCCCCCGCCGGAAATGCATACGCAACCTATCTCAGCTATTGGGACAAGCGCCCCCAGGATTCGCTCCTCGGCCGCATGCTCTACGCCGATCAAAAAACCTACCTCGTCGAGCTACTGATGAAGCAGGACCAGATGAGCATGGCGACCTCTATCGAAAGCCGAGTTCCCTTCCTCGACCACGAATTCGTCGCCTACGCCGCCACTGTGCCGGATCGCCTCAAGATTCATAACGGCGAGCAAAAATACATCCTGAAGAAGGCCGTCGAAAGCCTGCTGCCGCGCGACATTATCTATCGCGAAAAAATGGGCTTCCCTACGCCTCTTCGTCAATGGCTGCGCGATCCGGACATGAAACCGATGCTGACCAAGCTCGCCGCGCGCGATAGTTTTATCTCCCGTTGGGTACACCCCGAGGCCGTCCAGCAACTCGTCGGCGGCCACCTCGACGCATCCATCGACGGCACCGATCGCATCTGGCGTCTTCTCAATCTTGAAACCTGGGGCGGCATCTTCTTCGGCAAAAACGCCCTGCGCGAGCGGGCCGCGGAGAGTCTCCACGCGGCGGCTGCGGTCTAGCCGCTGATGGCCCTCGCGATTTTCCTCGTCGCCGTCGCATTCACTGCATACATCCTTTTCCTTTGGCCGCTGCTGTTACGCGTACTCGCAGCAGCGCGCAAGCGTTCGATCGCGCTCTCAGAAAATTTTCGACCCTCGGTGACTGCGATTATTGCCGTCCATAACGGGGAACAATTTCTTGCCGCGAAACTACGGACGATCCTCGACAACGGCTACCCACGCGAAAAGATCCAAATTATCGTCGCCTCAGATGGCTCGACGGATCGGACCGCAACCATCGCCCGTGAATTTGCCGATCAAAATGTGAACCTGCTCGAACTCCCACGAGGCGGCAAATGCGCGGCGCTCACTGCCGCCTTCCCTCACGCGACCGGCGAGATCCTCATCCTCACCGATGTCCGCCAAACACTCAACCCCGGCAGCATCCAAGCGCTGATCCGCAACTTCGCCGACCCGCAAATCGGCACCGCCAGCTGCCATCTCTATATTCACGACGGTACAACCAACGCCGAAGCGAATCTCGGCCTCTACCGCCGATTCGACGACTGGATCCGCAACTCGCTTTCCGCTATCGATTCCATGTTCGGCGCGGCAGGAGCCTTCTACGCCATCCGCCGCTCGCTCGCGGAGCCCATCCCCTCCGACATCCTGCTCGACGACATGTACCTGCCGCTCACGGCTTTCCGTAAGGGCTACCGCTGCATTGTCGAACCCAAGGCGATCGCCTGGGACATTCCCGCAACGCTGGAAGTCGAAAAAGGCCGTAAACGACGCACCATGGCTGGCAACTATCAACTGTGGCTCCGCTGCCCGTGGCTGCTCACGCCCGCCAATCGCATGTGGCTTCACTTTCTCAGCTACAAGGTCGGGCGCTTGGTCCTCCCCGAGCTTCTCGCGATCATCTTGCTCACTTCATTCTTCATCCCCGAACCATTTCGAATCATCGCCCTAACCCTCCAGGCCGGGTTCTACGCCTTGGCGCTTCTCGATCCCGCTCTGCCCAAGTCATTCCCCGGGAAAAAGCTTTCCTCCTTCGCAAAGACATTCCTAACGATGATGGTCGCCGCCGTGCAAGGCCTGAAGGTCCTTTTCGTTCCCGCCCAAAGCCTATGGAAGGTCACCGGCGCTGCCGAACCAATTGCCAATCCCCAATCAGCCGCCCAGAGCCGCGAACGGTAGCTCATATGCTCCCCATCCCTTAGTCTTCGTCATCGCGGCTTTCCAATCGCCGCCGGGATATACGGAAGCGCAATTGCTTCCCATCGGGATGACGGGAAATTCGCACGAGCGCGCCGGGCGGCACGTTGCCATCCGCCACCAAGGCAGCCAGTGGTTGAAATAGCGTCCGATGCAGCACACGCTTCAGTTCGCGTGCGCCGAATTCTTCACTGGCCCCAATATCCAGCAGAAATTGCCGCGCGGCCTGCTCAATCGCGAGATCAAACGCACGCGGACCGAGGCGCGTCGCAATCAACTCGGCGAATCCGACGAGTTGCTGCTGCAGAATCTCGCCCAGCGCGTTGTCAGTCAGTGGCCGATACGTAATGACACGGTCGAGGCGGTTGACAAACTCCGGTGAGAATCGCCGTTTGAGCGCATCCATGCCGATCGCGTGCATCTTTTCGGATTGCTTCGCCGCATCGTCCTTGCGCTCCATGAATGCCTCGAAGCCATACTCCGGCCGCAGCGTTTTCGCCATTTCGCGAGCACCGAGGTTGCTCGTAAGGAAAATCAGCGACCGCTCGAAGTTCACGGTCGAGTTGTCGCCAAGCCGCAGCGTTGCCTTATCGAGAATGCCCAGCAGCAGCCGCGACAGCGAAGGCGCGGCCTTTTCCACTTCGTCGAAGAGCACGATCGACAGGCTGGAATCTTCGCTCGTTACCGCGTTGAGCCGCTGCTGCGTCAGCATCGGCTGCGTCTCACGATGGCCGAGATACCCAGGAGGCGCGCCGATCAGCTTAGCGACCTCGTGCTCCATCTGAAATTCGCCGCAATCGATCTTGAGGATCCGCTTCTCATTCGAATGCAGCACGGCGGCGAGGCTCTCCACCGTGCGCGTCTTGCCGGTGCCGGTTGGCCCCAACAGCAGGAACACGCCCGCGGGCCTGCCCTCCGCCGCCAGCCCCGCCTCGTACATCTGGACGTACGGGACAACCGCATCCACCGCCTCTGGTTGGCCGACGAGCAATTCAGCAAGCTCGGCACGAAGATTTCGCCCCCCAGGAGGGCGCCGTGATCGTAAAGTGCTATTCATGGGCGAGGGCAAGTCTAGCAGCGGCAAACTTGCTTCCCGTGCACGCCACGAACGGCCTAACCGGGCTTGTCGTTCAAAACAAGCCGTTTAAACGCCCGGAGACACTTTGGGTTGGGGTGTTAACGCGAACTTGGAGGACCGCTATTTGTGGCGGTAGACGATGCGGCCCTTGGTGAGATCGTAGGGCGACATCTCGACGGTAACGCGATCGCCAGCCAAAACGCGAATGCGATTGCGGCGTAATTTGCCGGCCAGGTGCGCAAGCACCATATGATCGCCTTCGAGTTGGACACTGAAGGTCCCCGCGGGGAACTTTTCGACGATCGTGCCGTTCATTTCAATACAATCTTCTTTACTCATCAACCTCCCGGATTGCCGGCGGCGCGCCGAATAGGCGAATGCCGACGATCCAGTATACCCTTTACCCGAACTGCGCACAGTGCCGCTTACAAGCAAGAGCATCTGCGCCGTTGGCCGCCTGCGGTAACATGCGATATGGGCGCAAGCCAACCCAGAGCATGCCAAAATCCCTATTCGGCAATACGAATGTCCTGGTTACAGGCGCGGGCCGGGGTATTGGAAAACGGTTAGCCATCGGATTCGCGGCAGCCGGCGCTAGCGTCGGTCTATTAGGCCGCAGTAAACCAGAACTCGATCTCACCCAACTGGAAATCGAACATGCCGGCGGCAAGGCCCTGCGTCTGCGCGGCGATGTTCGCAATCCTGAGCAAGTAACTGCTGCTGTGGAACGCATGAAGGCGCAGTTTGGCCGGGTGCACGTGCTCATCCATGCGGCCGGCATTCAAGGGCCTATCGGACCGTTCGCCGAATGCGACGCGAAAGCATGGTTCGAGACGCTTGAGACCAATGTAAAGGGCACGATCCAGACCTGCCGCGCCGTGCTGCCTGATATGGTGCGCGAGCGAAGCGGCAAGATCATCCTGATGAGCGGACGCGGCGCGGCCGAACCCTGGCTGAATTTTTCCGCCTACGCCGCATCGAAAGCAGCGGTCACGCGCTTTGCGGAAACGCTGGCCGAAGAGGTTCGCAACAGCAACGTGCAGGTAAACTGCCTCTCGCCGGGCGGAACGTATACGAGTATGACGGACGAAATCTTGAATGCACGAGCGGTCATCGGCACCAAAGATTATGAGGACGCCCTGCAGGTTCGGATCACCGGCGGAGCGCCGGCGGAAAAGCAGATAGCGTTGGCGCTGTTTCTCGCCTCCGAGCGATCGAATCACATCAGCGGCAAGCTGATCCACGTGAACGACGACTGGAAAAAAATGGAAAAGGCAGTGGTGAATCCGCTGCTTTATACACTGCGCCGCATGGTCCGCAGTTAAGCCGCGCAGCTAGACGGAAATCCCAACAAGCTCGCCTTCGGACATGCGCTTCAGCTGCCCGCATGCGGCATAGATGTCACGGCCGCGCGGCTTGCGGACGAAACACGGCATGGAACGCGAAACAATCGAATGAAATCGCGTGACCCGCTCGGGATCCGGTGTCTCAAAGGGAATTCCAGGACCCGGATTCAGTGCGATCAGGTTGACCTTTGCCCGCAACTGGCCCAACAACGACACCACCCGCCGTGCATCAGTTTCCGTGTCATTGATCCCACCGAGCAGAACATATTCGAACGTGATGCGCTCGCCGCTGCGAAGCGGATAGGCCTTGCATGCTTCGAGAAGGTCCGCCAGCCGGTACTTCTTCGTGATGGGCATGATCGCCGTGCGCTGCTCTTCACTCGACGCATTGAGCGAGATCGCCAACTTTGGCCGGATGTCCGCTTCGCCGAGCTCCGCGATGCGCGGAATGATGCCCGACGTCGACACGGTAATGCGGCGCTCGCTCATGCCCACGCCGCGCTGGTCGCACAGGATGCGGGTCGCCTTCAGCACGTTTTCGAGATTCAGCAGCGGCTCACCCTGGCCCATCATCACCAGATTCATTTGCCGCGCAGCAGGATCGAGCCCATGACGCCGGGCGACGAAAAGCACCTGGCCGACAATCTCACCAGCCGTCAGATTGCGTTCGAGGCCCATCTGCGCTGTCAGGCAAAACTGGCAGTTCACCGGACAACCGACCTGCGTCGAGATGCAAATGCTGTCCCGCGTCTCGTCGGGCATTAACACGGTTTCGACGGTGCGCCCATCGCCAAGACGCAGCAGATATCGCACCGTGCCATCCGTCGAGGTGAATTCGGATTCGGCTTCCGGCAACCCGAACGAAAGTTCACCGGTTAGTCGCTTGCGCAGCTCAGCAGGCAGCGTCGTAATCTCGTCCCAGCCGCCAACGCGCGTTCGATAGACCGCCTCGTAGATCTGGCGTGCACGGAACTTGGGCTGGCCTTCGAGCAGTTGCTCGAGGTCGGCCAGTTCCATTCCCAACAGCGTAGGCGCCAACGTCCGCACGATTCCAGGCTAACAGGAAGCATGTACCCTGAACAGAATGCCAGTTGCTCGCGCCAAAGGCACGGTTCGGTGAGCCAGCCAAAGCCGCTGCCGTCGCGGTCGGAGATCATTGCCATCCTCGGGCTGCTCAGTTCGCTGGGCCCATTGGGCGTCGATATGTATTTGCCTTCACTGCCGACGCTCGAGCGGGTATTTGGCGCCACCACAGGCGAGGTGCAGCTGACGCTCTCGTCATTCTTCTTCGGGTTCTCCATTGGCCAGTCCGTAATCGGCCCCTTAGCCGATCGCTTCGGACGACGGCTGCCGGTTTGCGGCGGCGTGCTGCTTTTCATTCTCAGCTCGGCGGCCTGCCCCTTTGCGACTTCGATCCAGCAGTTGGTAGTGCTGCGCTTTCTACAAGCGTTGGGCTCGTGCTCGGGCATTGTGACGGCGCGTGCGATTGCCCGCGATGTCTTCACACCGGCCGAAACGCGGCGGGTATTCGCCACGCTCGTATTGTTTGTTGCCGTACTGCCGATGATCGCGCCGCTGCTTGGCGGGTACCTCGTAACCGCTTTCAGTTGGAAAGCAACCTTTGTCGTGATGGCTGGCCTGGCGACGGTGACGCTAGCCTTCATGTTGTGGCGGGTACCGGAGACGCTAAAGCCGGAGTATGTGCTGCCCTTGTCGGCGAAGCGGGTTGGGGCAATCTACGGCATCCTGGTGCAGGATCGCCTGTTCGTGCTCACATCGCTCGGCAATGGGGTCGCGATGGCCGGCATGTTCGCCTACATCGCCGGCTCGCCGTTCGTCTTCATCACGCTTTATGGGGTGCCTGCCAGCCGGTTCGGATACTTCTTCGGCATGAACGTGATCGGCATGGTTTCCGGTTCGCAGCTCGCGGGCCGGATCTTGCACAATGCGAATCCGCGCAAGGTGATGCGCGTCTGCGCCAGCGTGCAGGTGCTTGCCGGAATTGCGTTGGTCGCGGCGGCCGTCACGGGTGCAGGCGGCATCTTCGGTATCGCGCCATCCCTCTTCGCCTACATGTTCTGCATTGGCGTGCTGATGCCGACTGCGTCCGCGATGGCGCTGGCGAATCACCCGGAGATCGCAGGGTCGGCTTCGGCGCTTTATGGAACGCTGCAGTTCATTTTCGCCGCCGTTTCCACAGCCATCCTGAGCGCCATCGGCAATGGCAGCGCCGTTCCCATGGCGGGCGTCATCGCTGCCTGTGGCTTCATCGCGTTCCTCTGCACTCGCCTGCTGCCCGAGCCAACGGGCCTGGCTCATTAGATTGACGCATTAGAAAAGCACCGTCGAGGGATTGCCGTAGTGTTGCCAGGAAGCCGCCTCCACACCGGCTGCGGCGCGGCCCACAAGCATGGCTTCATGGAATGGGCTGTCGGCGGCACCGTAGAAAGCGACAGCAAATGCGGCGGCCGCGCCATCGCCCACGGGATGGGCAGTGGCGATCAGATTTGACACACCAAGCCCGAATAGCGCCTCGGCGAAACTGGGCACATCTGACGGCGACGGTGCAATGCGACCGGAACTACATGCATTCGAGAAGATAAACGCCGGCACGTGGTCGAGGCGCTCCATCTCGCGCGCGCTCAACAGCGATCCACCGGTGAATACCCATCCGGACGCGCCAGGATCCTCCGCCGAGTAAGAACAGTGCCCGGCGAAGTGCAGGATGTCGTATTGGCGCAGTAGTAGCTCACGCAAGACCGTGGCGCGAGAGGCGTGCTGAGGCCCAATCAAGGCTTTCACTTCCAGATTTCGTTCGGCAAACCATGCCCGAAGCGCCCTGCCCTCTTCGGCGGCCCCGGGCAGCGGCGCGTCCTCACATGTGTCAGCCACCAAGAGAACTCTCCGCACCTGGCGATCCGAAGTTCGAAAGGGGGCCCGCAGGGAGCGAAACTGCCTTGATACAGCAGGGTGCAAAAACTCCCAATGGATTTGAGCCGTAGCGCGGTCGCAAGCAACGACAACCGGGCCGGGCTGCGAGGCCGCTCGCTGCAGCTCGGCCGGGAGAAGCAGGCGGCGGAGGCACTCCGACCATTCGCTTGCATCTTCGCGGGAGTCAGAAAGCTTCGCGTTGATTTCCTTCACCAGGGCATGATCAATGGCAATCTCGCGCTCGGGGATGGACGCGTCGCGCGTCAACAAGGCGACACGATAGCCGATGCGGGTTTGCTCCATGCTGAGTCGCGCGATGGGTTCGGGCTTGGTGATAGCCTTCGGCTCAACAACCGAAGTCGAGGCAGTCAAAAGGGCAGCCGAGTCGAAACAGCTTGCCAGCTCGGCCGCTCGGTCGGTGTCCCGCTCGAAGAATGTTACCCGCAAACCCGCGCCGGCCAAGCCATCGCGCCAAATCCTCACCGCTCGCGATGCACTCAGATTTCCCGCACCCGCGCCGATCAAGGTTGCAGCGACGTGCACAATGCCAAACTGCGACGCCGTCCAAACAAGCCTCCGTACCAATATCGCCAACTGGTTCTCACCGAGGGTTCCAACCGGTCCCAGCCCCATCACAAGAAGGGGAGGCTCGCTTGCCGTAGCGGGAATATAGAAAGGTTCGCCTAGGGCATGCGGAAGCCGATCGGCCATGGCGCGAAGTGCAGGCCGCGAATCCATGAGATGCGGCGCCACTCCTTCGTAGTGAGCAACGACAATCGCATCCACGTCGCTCGCCGTTTCGAGCTCGCCGCGCCGAACTTGAATTCTTGAAGCTTTCGTGGCGGTGCGGGGACTCAAGAAACCGGCCATCTCACCGGATGCGGACAATCCCTCGCCGCGCGATACGACCGGTGTCTTTGAAAGCTTCTTTGTCGAGCCTGTCTCGAGTATTTCTTCGATAGCTTCGAGCACTTGCGGGTTGCCAGGAAGGCCGCCGTGCTCTTCGTCGGCGTAGTAGGTGGGCACTCCGTCGAGCAGGCCCAAGCAGTGGGGCACGGTGCCGTCGCCCTCTTGCGACCACTCGTAGCCTGCCCGCTCGCCGAGCCGAGCTGTATCGCGCACGCCCACAGCCGTGCTTCGCCCCGCGCCGGCGATGTAGATCATCCGTGCTGGATCCACAGGAAGCCGGGCAAGCCGCTGGTTCGCCGGGTCCATTTCCTGCACGCCCGCCCAGGCACGAATAATGGCGAGCACTTCATCGCGCGTATGGTGCAGGTCGATCAAAGCCAGCGGTGTTAGCAAGCTGTGCATACCATGCAGCAATTGCGGAATCGAATAGGATCCGCGATTCGGCGTGCCAAGCATGACGAGCCGCCCCTCGTGTTTCGGCCGCAATGCAAGGAACGCTCGGGCGACCAAGCCGCCCATGGAATGGGCCACCAGATGCACCGGCACACCCGAGGGGAACCACTTGTCGATTTGCGCCGCTAGAGCCTGGGCACTCTCATCCAGCGAAAGCCGCCAATCATAAGCGAAGGCCTGGACGTTCCAGCGTTCCGAGTGCGCCAGAATCTGCCGCCCGTAATAGCGCTTCAATAGTCCTTGCGCTTTGATCTTCGCTGCGCCGGGCAGCAAGCGAGCAAACTCCCCGCGCAGCAGGCTCCAGGGATTCAGCCAGATGGTCTCGCCGGCCTCCGCAAGGTGCGCGCCGAGAATGCCGTGGAGCACGACGACATTGCCCAGCTTTTCCGGCGCCGGTCCGCGCCGAAGTGCAGCCATCGCACGCAGTTCTTGTAGCTCCGCGCCGAAATAGTCGCGCAACTCCTGCTGATGCTTCTCATCGCGCAACAGCGCTGCAAACTCACCGGGATCGGCCGACTCCAACCGAAATAGAAACTCATTGTCCGCGATTGCCATTTGCAGCCAAGTTCTCGCGCTCGAATCCTGCCACCCCGGAAACTTGAGTCTCTCCGCGCACTTAGGCGCCGCAAAAACTTGTGACCGCTGATAATGAATCGTGCGAATCGGGATTACGTGTTATCCGACTTACGGCGGCTCGGGCATTGTCGCGACCGAGCTTGGCCTGGAACTGGCGCGGCGCGGGCATGAGATCCACTTCATCAGCTACGCGCACCCCATCCGGCTGGATGACGGCGAGGAGCGCATTCACTATCACGAGGTGGAAGTGGCCAATTATCCGTTGTTTGCCTACCCTCCCTACTGCCTGGCACTGGCTTCGCGGATGGCGGAAGTGGCCGAGCATGCTCGGCTCGACCTGCTGCACGTCCACTATGCGATTCCACATTCGATTTCGGCATTACTGGCGCAGCAAATGCTTGCCGCTTCGTGGAAACGACGGCTGCCGTTCGTCACGACGCTCCATGGCACCGACATCACCCTCGTGGGCCAGGACCCCTCGTATTTCGGCATCACGAAATATTCCATCGAGGCCTCGAACTCCGTCACGACCGTCAGCGGCTACTTGGCCAATAGCACGCGCGACGTGTTCGGCATCACTCGCCCCATCGAGACAATTCATAACTTCGTCAACTGCCGCCAATACCGGCCCAAGCCCAAAGCCGGGCCTCGGCGGACGTTGATGCATATCTCGAATTTCCGGCCGGTAAAGCGGCCGCTTGATTGCATCCATATTCTGAAGCAGGTTCTCAAGTCAACCGATGCGGAGCTGATCATGGTTGGTGACGGTCCGGAGCGCTATCCCGCCGAGCGTCTGGCCGTACAGCTCGACGTCGCCTCGCGGGTGAAGTTCCTCGGCAAGCAGGACCATATTGAGCGCCTGCTGCCGCAAGCCGACGTGCTGCTGCTACCCAGTGAACATGAAGCCTTTGGACTTTCAGCGCTGGAGGCGATGGCCTGCGGCGTACCGCCTGTAGCCACTCAGGTAGGCGGCCTGGGTGAGCTCGTAACTTCGGGGATGGATGGCTTTCTGGAGCCACTAGGCGGCATTGCAGCTCAAGCGGGTCGTGTGGGTGAATTGCTGGCGAACGCAGGGCTCTATGACCGCGTCTCGCAGGCCGCGCGACACACGGCGGAATCACGCTTCGATACGGAGCGGATTATTCCGCAGTATGAGCGGCTGTATGAATCGTTGTGCGCGGCCGAGGACTAGTCACTCAAGAATCAAGACCGGGCTCAATCGGACGGATTTACGAATTGGGATATACTCTGCCCCATGTTCCGCACGATGACGCCGGCTAGCGGAGGTTTCCAGCAATGACTCCGGTTCCCGTGCCTCCGCATATCGCCGCGATTGAGCGGCCGCGCGAAAGTCTGATGACGTACTACACGTTGAAGGCGATTGCAGCCCTCCTCGCCTTCCCGGTCGTGTTTCCGCTCCTGTATTTCCGTTATCACACCCTGCGTTACCGCTTCGACACCGATGGGATCCATATGAAGTGGGGCATTCTGGTTCGGCGCGAGATCATGCTGAACTACTCGCGGATCCAGGACATTCATCTGCAGTCGAACCTGGTGGAGCGATGGCTGGGGCTGGCGCGGATCGAGATTCAAACCGCAAGTGGAAGCTCGAACGCCGAGATGACGCTGGAGGGGTTGGAGGATGCCGAGGCGATGCGCGATTTTCTGTATTCGCGCATGCGGGGCACCCACCAGGCTTCAGCCGCGCCTCTTGAGGATTCGCTACCCGGGCTTTTGCGGGAAATAGCCAAGGAATTGCGCGAGATCCGGCTTCAGGTGGAACGTTCCGGCGGACGGACGGGCCCATGACGGCGTGGATCAAGAGTGTTGTCTTGAGGCTCGTCATGGTTCCGGCGGAGCCTCATGTGCCGGAGGGACTGCCCGAATCGGTTCGAGTGTTCCGTCCGGGGCGGAACTATTACCGGTGGCGGATTCTCGTGTGGGTGGTGGGCAGCCTTGGCCCGGCCTTGGGATTGACAGCAAATCTCGCGGTTGCGTGGTTCGCCAAGCTGCCTCCCACAGTAAGAACAATTTGGTTGACGGCTGCCGTGTTGGCTGCCGCTGCCTTTCTTGCAAGCCTACCGTTTACCTATCTCGTACAGCGGCTCAACTTTGAGATGCGGTGGTACATTGTCACCGACCGCAGCTTGCGGATCCGCGCCGGCATCGTCAACGTACAGGAACTGACCATGACGTTCGCCAATATTCAGGAGATTCGAGTTTCTTCCGGTCCACTTCAAAAGGTATTGGGCTTAGCGGACGTGGAGGTGCACTCCGCCGGTGGAAGCGCGGAGAGCGCGGCCGGGCACGTGGGCAAGTTCGAGGGATTGGATCAAGCGAATGCGATTCGCGACTTACTGGTGGAGCGTCTGCGTATCTACAAAGATTCGGGGTTGGGAGATCATGCAGGAATTGCCCCCGCGGAGGGCGCAAAACATGCGAACGATGCAATTGAGGAAGCCCGCCAAGTGCTCGAAGAGGCTCGGGCCCTTCGCCGCGCGTATGAGACCAGCAACGCTTAGGCCTTAGTGGCCGAGCGCCACCAGCACGCGTTCCGTGATTTCTTCGATCATCGCGGGCAGCGCGTGGTCGAGTGCGATCGTGATGGCGGCGCGGATTTGTTCGGGATCAACCTTGATAGCAGGGTTGAGGGCGTGGCGGTGTAAGCCGTTGAGTGGGTGGGGGATCAGAACGGGGTCAGGGGGCTCCGGCTCACCGAAGAGGCCGCGGGCGAATTGCGCCGCTTCGGCCAGGGGTTTTAGAGTGTCGACGATCGCGGTTGCTTCAAAGGGCTTCTTGATGATGGCGTCGCAACCTGCCTGGCGGCTTTCTTCTTCGTCGAAAGGTTCCAGGAGACCAGCTGTGAGGACGATGCGGATGTGACGCTGCTTGTCGTTGGACTTGAGCCGGCGGCAGAGATCGATGCCGGAGACACCGGGAAGAAAGACATCGGCCACAATGACGTCGGGGTCGGATTCGTCGATGAGGCGGAGTGCGGTTTCGCCGTCGAGCGCAGTGAGCACTTCGAAGCCTTCTTCGCGCAGAATGCGCTCGCCCATGCGCTGGGCGTGCGGGCTGTCGTCGGCGAGGAGGACCAGACTCATGGGTGAAAGATAGCCTAAAGTGAGAACCGCGCGCTTACGCACGCGGCTCTGTTTCCGATGGTGCGCGTTTAACCTGCTTGTCGCATGCTACCGCATGGTCCGTTCGAGCGTGGCGCTAACGGCATCAGTTCGTCGGTTTGACTCCGGGAGTGGCGGGCTGACGAGGTTGGTTTAGGCGCGAGTCCGGCTGCGTATCGAGAGCCGCCGGACCGGTGATGACTTCAGCGCCGACGTCAGCATTGGGAGCAGCGGTGCCGTTTTGCTGCGCCTGGGCGCGAGCGATTTCCTCCGGCGTCGGAATACTGACCGGGATCGAGGGGCGCAGCGGTTGCATCGCAGGCTCGCCTTGCTTGGCGGCGGCGGAAACATCGGGTCCACGGCTGAACATGCCGAGCGCAGTGCCGATGCGGCCAGGCTTGTCGTAGTTCTCCGCCTCGTACTTCATGCGCGCCACCTGCCGCGGATCGGCCTCAGGAATGTCGGCCTCCATGGCTTGCAGCTGTTTCTTGGCATCCTCGGCGCGAGGGCTTAAGGGATAGTCGCGCACAATGCGCTGGAATGCGTCGACGGCTTTCGGTTTCCACTTGGCAGGGAGCTTGGCATAGCTATTGCCGGCCATCCATAGCGCTTCGTCCGACTTGCTAAACAATGGATAAGCATTCACGGCATTTTCCAGCCGGTTGGCGGCCGAGGGGTAGCTGCGTTTGTTGAAAAAGAAGGAACCGACCATGAATTCGCCCTGGGCGAGAGTTTCCTGGATATTGCGCAACCGCTGAGACGCACGCGGGGCGAACTTCGAGTTCGGATACTGCAACAGCAGGTTGCGGCATTCATCTTCGGCACGTTGAGCCTGATGCGGATCGCGGTCCGGCTTTTCCATCTGCTTGTAATGGATCTCGCAAATCTTTTCCTGCGCTTCGGCCGACTCTTCCATGTTCGGGTAGAAGAGTTCGAAATCCTTATACTCGGCTTCGGCCTGGGCAAGCGCCGTGGAACTGCCTTCTCGCATCCAGCTGTCAGCGACGGCGAGCTTGGCCTTCGCCATGTACTCGCTGGTGTCGTAGGTGTTCATCAGCGTGTTCAGCGTCAGCCGGGCGATCTGGTAGCGGCCTTTTTCGATGTCGTTGACGGCCTTGTCGAACAGGATCTTGTCGGGCTGCTCGGAGTTGTTGGTGATCGGGTTTTCATACTTCCGGCGGCGAAAACTGCAGCCGGTGAGCAGCGACAGGGCGATCAGAAACAGAAGAATATTGCGCGGACGAAGCATTACTAAGCACATGCGAGCTACCTCTTACTTTAACCCAACCGAGGCGGTGAGATGACCACAACGGCGGGGATATCCGGTTTAGGGTAGACGCAGAGACGCAGGAGCCGGTTGCTTGCTTCCTCCCCAGTGTTGAAGATTTGATAAGCCATTGAAACAGAATGACTTATTTGTTCCACGCGAGGGCGGCAAGGATCAAGGCACTGAGGGCTAGAAAGCTGAACGCAGCCCCAGCGGCGTGGGAGTATTCCCACTGGCGGCGGAGTTGGACCCAGGTATCAGGCAAGATCGTCCAATTGTTGGTCTGGCGATTCACGGGAAAAGTGAAGATCCAGAAGATGGCATTGGCGGCGGCCACGCCTAGGAATCCGGTGAGGGCCAGCGGGAATGCGAGCCGGTGGCCGCGAAGAAGAATCGCCAGGACAAGATTGAAAAGGAGCGCACCGAAGACGACGAACCCGAGCAGGGACCAGCCGCGATAGATCTGCTGCACCGTTAGGTAATCCTGCGAGTTGAGCGCCATTTTGTTGGGAAGTTCGAAGAGATGGGCGAGCGCGGCCGAGGTATTGATCGCTGTCAGCAGGAGGCTAATGAAAAATACGAATTTCATGGGAGATAGCTCCTGAATGGGGGAGAGCCGGTTGGGCGGAGTTGTTTCGCTGATAACAGCTGCGGTTAGCGGCTCGAGGCGAGGATGTAGAAGCTGTTACGGCCGGTGCGGAGATCTTTGCCGTAAAGGACAGTGAAGCCGATACCGAGCACGCGAACCTTGGCTTGAAGACCGGTATCGACCATCCAAGAGGTGCGGCTGAGTCCGGTGATTTTGCCAGAGTCGAGGAAGGGACTGAGTTTGAAGTTGATGAGGCCGTCGTTGTAGACGACCTTGTCGATTTCCCAATTGGACAGGAAATAGTTGCGGCCCAGTGGGGCGCTGCCTTTGCGTCCGTCTGCGGTGCCGATATGGCCGCGCAGCCAGAGCCCGTTGTCGCGTTCCAGGCCGAGTTGATACAGCTCGTCGAGTGGCGCGGCGCCGAAGAGCTTGCCGGCGCGAGCCTGGGTTTGAATGGCGTAATCGTCGCCCTTCATTTGTGGGAACCAGACGGCGGAGATGCCGGTTTGGAGGCGCTCGAAGAGATGGCTGTCCCCGGTGAGGAATTTCCCGAGTTCGGAGGAGGCGTGAAAGGTGGACTCGAAACGGCGGGCCGGAAACCGCAGCACGGCGCGATTGAGCTGGGCGGTTTGCTTGAGTTGATAGCCGGTGGTCAACACGTCACCGGCGATGGGCGGGGATGCGGCGGGGAAGCTGCGGTGGGAAAACTCAGCGCCGGCCGACCAATCCCAGGAGCCGTACGTGGAGGTGATCGATGCGCCCAGAGCGGCTCTTGTTAGACCAAAGGTGCCCAGCGATGCCCGAGGGAGTTGCGTTGACGGGCGGAATTGCCAGTTCTCATCGCGGACGTCGGCGATGATTTGATACCGGCGGACTGGGTTCAGTTGGCCGGACAGTGTGACCAACGCGCGGCGCTTTTGGGTGTCCCAGCGGAGTAGAGAGGTGATATTGGTGGCCGAGCCATGGAGGTTGTAATACTCCGGATAGATGGCTTGGTAGGGAAGGCCGCGAAGTAAGGAAAGCGCAGCTTCCCATTTGGTGTTGCCGAATCCGTTGCGTTCGCGAGCGATCAGCGAGGCGATGTAGTTGCCGCCCGCTTGCGCGTCGAGCTCGATGCGAGCATCGGGGAAAATGCCGAGCGCGGCGATACGGGCGCGCGTGGTGTAAAGGTTGTCAAGACGCAGAGTGCTGGCGGGTGCGATTGCCGAGGCGTTGTCGAGCAGGACTGGATCAACGCGAAGGCCCGGCGGCATATCAAAGTGCTCGATACGGGGTTTATCGATGCGATTCCAATAGAGCAGAGTGGCGTCGAGATTGCCTTGAAGGAAGTAGATCGTCCCGAGGAAGTTCAGCGTGTAGGCATCACGCGGGCTCAAATGCAGGGCGTGCCGCAGCCAATAGGCGGCCTCGCCGTAGCGCTTTTCGCGAAAGGCTATGGCCCCGAGCTCGAGGGGTATCCGTGCATCTGTGGCGAGAACCTTCGCGGCCCGGAACAAGGGTAACCGGGCTTCCTGATACCTGCCGAGGCGCGAGAGCGCGGCGCCGGCATAATAATCCAGCAATGGATCCGGCGGAAGTCTCGCGGCGGCGTCAATAGTCTCTTGCCAGCGCTGCTGTTCAAACAGCGCCGCTATATCGGGCTGTTCTTGAGCGCGGAGGACGCACGCAGCAAGCACGAAAACTAGTGAGCGGACGATGAGGGATTTTCCTTGGGCAGGGCGAGCAGGGTCCAATTGCCGGCGGCTTTCCATTCCTTTTCGAAGTCGGCGCGGTGTTGCTTGAGCAACCGGCGCTGCGCCGGGTCGTGCTTCAACACGATGTTATTCTCCCAGTCGAGCCCCGTGATCACGACATAGTGAAAATCATCGCGTGCAGGCTGGAGAGCGACAATCAGCGGGCGGCCCTTTGCGAGATGCTCGCGCAGATCGTCCCAGGTGCCGCGGAGCGCGAAGGTTCGATAGCCGCTGCGCCGCAAATAAGCCTCGAGATCCTTGGTATAAATCCCATGGGCGTCGGCGGAGTAGAGTTCTTTTTGAATGGACTCCGCCTTTGCGGCCAACGGCTGGCCGCTTTGAGCCTGCCAATATTGCATCACCATGGCAATGCTGGCGGCGCCGCAAGCGTAGCGATCCTGCTTGACGAAGGGCACGTCGAGATAGACGCCGGACTCAGCGGCAATCAGCGTGCCCATGGCGAGAAGTGCGGCCGCGAGGCGCATGCTTTTAGCGGACGGCGACGATGATCAGAATGATGACAGCGATGCCGACCAAAATCAGCAGCAGATCGCGCTGGCTGAGATCGCCGGCCGCAAGATTCTTCTGCGCCGTATCGGCACGGGCGGCAAGCTTGGCAAGGTCCTCATCGTTCAACGACGAGATTGCCGTCTTGACCTGCTGCACGTCGACATGGGCGATGCGCAAGGCTTCCTGAGCTTGGGGCGTCGAGAGCAGGTTCGACAGCGTCTCCCGATTGTGCTGGCGCGCCTGCGAGGCAACAGCCATCTCCTTCTGCATCTCTTCGAGCGGCACGGGGGCATTTGTGGCCGGAAGGCAGGGTTGAGTCAACAGGGCCGCGGCGAGCACGGTGCAGATGGCTTTACTCGGATAGGTCATTACGATGAACGTTCCTCCAAAGCTCATAGAGGCCGGGGTCCGCATAAGTGTTTCGAATTCGTGGGCTGAATTCAGACACTAGTACCCAACCGTGCTCGCGGTGGGCGTGTGAAAGCAAAAAATCGTTGACAGCACCACCTGCCGGTGGTAGTCTGACTTACGAAAGGAGTTCATTGTGCCACAAGTTCGATCGAAATCTCGACCCAACACCCGGCTCTCGGCGCGGCGCAAGACTCTTTTCCCGGTTCTCGCCCGTGCCTAATTCTTAGGCAAACACACCCAAACAACTCAAAAAACTGAGGAGCAGTATGTCGACCAAGGAGTACTTGTGTCGCCATTTCTCGCGTATGGGCGCGCGCCTGAAGTTTCAAGGCATGGGCGCGGAACCGCGCGATCGATGGCGAGTTGCGCAAAAGTTGCGCATTGATGTAGCTCGGGATCGTAGCGGCGAATATTTCGATATTCGCTGTCAGGATGGAATCGTTCCCGAAGTTCTTGACGTTCAGCCGGGCATGCGTCATCTGGTTTTGATGGCGCGCGACGGCGGCGACAAGAACAAATTCCTGTTAGGACACGATGAGCGTCACTGGTTCGCCGCGGCAGTGCCGGGCGATTCGGTGCACGACGTCCGGACCGCAATTGCCAGTCTTCGACCCATTGAGATCGAAGGCAAGGTTGCGACCCGCCAGGGTGAGTGGTTCTTCGTCAAGTCGCCGGAGGTGCAGGAGCACCCGCGGTGGATTCTGAAGAACGAGCCGCTCAGCCGTGGCGCCGGCAGCAAGCCTCATGTCTGCGAAGAGATGATGCGGCAGGGCGGCGAGACGGTGCTCATTTCGAGCATGTATCGGACTGGGATCTCGGAGGAGAAGTATCGCCTCTTGTTAGAAACCAACCCGAAAGCTCGCGAGGTGAATTGGCAGCGTGTGGTTCGCGACGCCAGCGTGTACGCACGCGGCAATGTGCGCCATCGCGACCACAAGACCATCTATCTCGATGGTTGGCACCGTGTCTACATGAATCGGGAACGTTTCGCCAAGCACGCGCCGCTAATCGCGTTCTTGGACTAACCCCTTAACAGCATAGGCGCGCCGGAGTAATCTGGCGCGCTCTTCACTCGACATTTACGGTTCAAACAAGAAAGGGAACCCCTTTGGGCAAACAAAGGACGGCGGAGGTGCGCGTCATCGCGTCCTCGCAAAATTGGATTGAAGGCGCTGCGGTGCAGCAATTGGCAAAGACGGCCGAGCTCGCGGGCATGCGATTGGCCGTGGGTTTGCCGGACTTGCATCCGGGCAAAGGAAGCCCGATCGGCGCCGCATTCGTGACCGATGGATGGATCTATCCGGCGTTGGTTGGTAGTGATGTCGGCTGTGGCATCGGGTTGTGGCGCACCGGATTGAATGGGCACGCAATCAAGCGCTCTGCATGGGCTGATCGGCTGCGTGGATTGGATGATGCTTGGGACGGCGATGCCAAGCAGTATTTGAAGGCTCGCGGCATTGAGGCCGCCGGATACGAGCAGTCGCTTGGCACGATCGGAAGCGGGAATCACTTCGCGGAGTTGCAGGCGGTTGAGAGGATCGCGGACGAGACAGGTAGCGAGCGCCTGGGAATCGCAAGCGACGATGTCTATTTGTGTGTTCATAGCGGCTCGCGAGGCTTTGGCGATGCTGTTCTTCGCGATCATGTGGAGCGATTCGGGTTCAATGGTCTCGATGTGTCCAGTAAGGAAGCCGGCGAGTATCTAATCCGGCATGATCACGCGCGCGCTTGGGCAGCGGCCAATCGCGAGTTGATCGCCATGCGCATACTCGATCGGCTGAAGACCGAAGGCGAACGAATCGTCGATCTCTGTCACAACTGGGTCGAGCCGCGAGTCGTCGACAGCCGTACCGGCTGGGTGCATCGGAAAGGAGCCGCACCATCCACAGGCGGAGCGGTAGTCATTCCGGGATCTCGCGGCGCGTATACCTACGTCGTGATGCCCACCGATCCGACTGAACGCAGCGCCTTCTCCCTGGCCCACGGCGCGGGCCGCAAATGGTCGCGATCCGATAGCCGCGCGCGTTTAGAGAAACGCTTCACCGTGAAGGACCTAGCGCGAACCGAACTTGGCAGTGAAGTCATCTGCGAGGACAAGCAACTGCTCTATGAAGAAGCACCGCAGGCTTACAAGAACGTCGACGTGGTGATCGGCGATCTGGTCGCGGCGAATCTGGCAACTGTTGTCGCAGTGCTGAAGCCGCTGGTGACTTACAAGGTGCGGCGATGAAGCAAATGATGAAGCAGCTACCCAAGAAGGAGCTTTGGTTGCAAATCACGGCGGGGCAAGGCCCCGTCGAATGCGCTTGGGCGGTGGTGAAGGTGCTCGAACGCATTCAGCAGGAAGCAAATGCCGTATCAGTTTCCGCGCGGGTGATCGAATTGGAGCCGGGCGTTACCGGCGGTACGGTTCAGTCGGCTCTAGTCGCGATCGAGGGTGATTCCGTCAATGAGTTCGCGCGAGGGTGGCATGGCACGGTGCAGTGGATCACCCGCAGTCCTTTTCGACCTCAATACAAGCGCAAGAACTGGTTCGTCGGCGTGGACGTGTTGCAGCCCGTGGAGGAAACGCGCCTCGATGCCCGCGACGTGCAGTGGGAAACCATGCGCGCCAGCGGACCAGGCGGGCAACACGTGAATCGAACGGAGTCGGCCGTTCGAGTGACGCATTTGCCGTCGGGCATTCAAGCGAGCGCGATGGAAGAGCGATCCCAGCATCGCAATCGAAAGCTCGCTTTCGCCAGGCTCATCCAAAAGCTGGGCGATCTCGATGCAGAACGGCAAGGCGCGACGCGTGAGAAACGCTGGCGCGCTCATCACGACCTGGAAAGGGGGAATCCCGTGCGGACCTTTCGAGAGCCTTAGTGCTACTTCGCTTCGCCCAGCCCTTCCGGGCAGGCGAATTCGCGCAGTTCGTCTTTACCCGAGCCCGGCAGCGCCTTGCGATAGGTCTTGACCGTGGTCCAGGGCTTGTTGAACGCCTTCAGGTCAGTCACCGTAATCGTGTCTTCGAGCAGCGTCGGCTCGATCAGCCGAATACGCTCGTGAACCGTCATCGCGTCGCTGTGGGGCGTGAAGCCCTCGACGAAAGTCTGATCATGGATGGCGACGGTATCAACCACGAGTGTGCCGCCTTCCCAATGGCCCGTCGAATAGCCGGCGTAGGTCGGATCGTCGAGAATCGCCTGCGTCGGCTTGCGGCCGTCGAGGTAAACGCGGCGCAGTGCGTCGTTTAGTTCGCTGAAGAAGGTGATCTTGTCCTTATTCTGCATGATCTCCATGCCATAGGCCATGCTCATCATGGCCGGCATGCCGGGAGGCAGGCATCGGGCCGTGTAGTCGTATTGCGGCTCGCCGGCGACGCGGGTCTTGCTAATCATCTGCCATTTCGCCAGATATTCGGGCTTCAAATCGGGCGCGGTGGGACTGCGGCCTTGCGAGCCATCAGAAAGCGGCGCGGATCGAGTGGGCCGCGGCGGAGGGCCCTTGGGCACGCCGGCATTGGGCGGTGGTCCCTTGGGAGCGCCACCCTTAGGCGCACCGCCGCCGAAAGGATTCAGCGGATAATAGACGCCGGAAAAATCCGGAGTTGCGCTGCCCTGCTGCGCGTTGGCAATCACCAGCGCGGCCAGCATAACGCCGATGGCGCTCGAGAAAAAGGTCTTCGTTTTCGACATGATCGTTCCCCAATCGCCTATTCCGTAGCCGGCGGCGCGTTGGCGAGAATCGTGCCATCGGCTTTGGTGACACGGGCGACCAAGCTGGTCTTGCTGCCGTCTTTTGCCGGGCTCATGTCGACGGTGACACGGTCGCCCATCTTGAGAGAATTCCGGGTCCAACCGGCGCGCATCAGGACTCCCGGTGCACGGCCTTCGCACCCCCAGTCGATCTTCTTCCCGCCTTCATCCACCGTGACGATCAGCCAGGTATGCGGATTCGACCAGCGAAGTTCCTTCACCACGCCCGTGATCGTAATCACCTTTTCGACTTCGAAAGCGGTGTTGCTATGGTGAGGCAGCGCGGGCAATACAAGTAGAAGTCCGATCGCCAGTCCCTTGCCAAGGCTGGCTAATCGGCGAATGGAATACGCCATGGATGACACCCCCTAAGATGTCTTTCCACGTCATGATATGAAAGGCGTAAAGGGGAGTCAACGGTCGCTGGTACGACACTTCACTCCGGACGCAATGACGTCGCCGGGTCAACCCGCATCGCCCGCCGCGCTGGAAGATAGGTTGCCAGCACCACGACGGCGAGCAGCAAGGCCGCGGTGGCGGAAATCGTCAGCGGGTCGAACGGGCTGATCTGGAACAACTGGCTCTCAATGAATTTGGCTCCAGCGAGCGCCACTGCGATGCCGATTGCCGCGCCGAGCACTCCAAGGCGCATCCCATTCCCGAGAACCAACTGCAGCACATCGCCCGGCGTTGCACCGAGGGCGAGGCGAACGCCCATCTCTGCCCGCCGTTGGGTCACCGAATAGCTGATGACGCCGTAAAGCCCGATCGCAGCGAGGAAGAGCGCCAGCACTGCAAAGAAGGCCAGCAGCCGCATTCCGAAGCGCCGGGCGGCGAGGTCGCGCGAAACATAATCCTCCATCGGCATAAACGTATGCACAGCTTGATTCGGATCGGCGGCGCGTACGGCCCGTCGAATCGCATCGGATGCGCTCGCGGAATCGCCCGAGGTCTTGACCACGATTGAGGCGATCGGCCACCACCTTTGGTACATCGCAAAGTAATAGGCGCCTTTCCCGGAATCCGCTGCGAGGTTGGCGTGAATCACGTGCCCCACGACGCCAACGATGGTGTGCCAGGTTTGCCCCACTCGCAAATGCCGGCCCACCGGATTCTCGCCGGGCCAATACTGGCGAGCGAGATTATCGTCGATGAGCACCACCGGCTCTGTTCCCAGCCGATCCTGATCGTTGAAGTAGCGGCCCTGCTTCAATGGCACGGATAGCGCTTCCAAATAGCCAGGAGTGATGACGCGCCGATCGCCGTGCGGCGCCACACCGCCGGGAGCGATGGGATGCCCTTCTGCCTCAAAATTGCCCGCTTGATTGTTCCCGCTGAGCGGAAGCGAGTGGCCAATGCCAACGGCGCGGATCTGTTTGTCGGCGCGTAGATTTTCGACGATCGTCCGCTCGAAATCGATTACGCCGGGCGCCAGCTTGTATTTCTCGAGCGGCGGAAGCGTGAAAAACGCGGTCATCACGCCGCGGGAGTCGAAGCCGGGGTTGAGCTTCTGAAGGCGCGAGAAACTGCGCAGGAATAAGCCGGCGCCGACCAGCAGTAGTAGTGCGAGCGCGGTTTCACCCACCACAAGCGTCGAACGCAAGCGCTGCTTCATGGGTCCAAACGCCGCGGAGCGCCCATCGCTGGCGAGCCCGGTTGGTTGCTTCATCCGCAGCAGTCGCCACGCCGGAGCCAGCGCAAATAGAACACCCGAGAGGAGTGCCGCCGCGGCGCAGAACACCAATACCCGCGCATCCAGGTGCCCATCCAGGCCGGCGGCCACCTTTTCCGGGGCTAGCGCAATGAGAATCCGGACGGCGTAAAGCGCCAGCGCGATCGCTGCCGCGCCCCCAGCCATGGCGAGCAGCAGGCTTTCCGAGAGAAGCTGGCGAACCAACCTGCCGCGCCCGGCTCCTAGCGCCGAACGCACTGCGATTTCGCGGCTACGGGCCGATGTCCGCGCCACCATCATGCCGGCGATGTTGGAACAGGCGATCAAGAGCACGAAGCCGACGGCGCCAACCAAGAGCAAAACGGCAATCTTGTTATCTCCAGCGGCGTAGTCGGTAAAAGGCACGGCGGAGATGCTCCAGTCGGACTCGCGCGCGTAGCTGGATCCCTTGGAATTGGAGTTGCGCACACGATCGGTGAGCACGCCGAGCCAGGCATTGGCGCCCTGCTGGGAAACGCCCGGGCGCGTGCGAGCGATGGCGAGGACGCTGGTGTTGAAGCGATTGCGGGGCTCGAATAGTTCAGGCGTCAGTCCAGCGGGGACCCAGAGTTCAGCTTCCTGGGGCCAGCGGAAACGCTCCGGCATTACCCCAACGATCTGATGGGGTGTTCCATTCAGCTCCATGTTGCGGCCGATGACGCGCGGATCCGCCGCGAACAGGCGCGTCCAGGTGGCGTGCGACAGCATAACCACGCGGTTCTGCTTCGGTTGGTCCTCCTCCTTGGTAAAAACGCGGCCGAGCATCGGCTTTGCCCCGAAGACATCAAACCATTCCACGGAGACACCCGCGCCGCGCAGGCGTTCAGGCTCGCCGCCGCCCGTGTAGTTGACATCGCCGAAGTTGCCGTCGAGCACCGCCGCGCGCTCGAAAACCTGCTTGCTCCCCTGCAGATCCTTGAGCACCACCGGCGACGCGCCAAAGAAATCGAGATTCAGCTTTCCATGCCTCGTCCGCACCGTGACGACGCGGCTCGCGTCATCAATGCCCGCTGGCCGAAGCAGAAGCTGGCTCATGAGGCTGAAGATCGCCGTATTCGCTCCGATGCCGACGGCCAGCGTAAGTACGGCAACAGTCGCAAATCCGGGGCTCTTGCACAAACCGCGAAACGCGTATTTCAGATCGAGCAGAGATCCTTCGAGACCCGGAAGGCCGCGCTGGTCGCGATAGTTCTCCTTAATCGCTTCCGTGCCACCGAATTTCAGCAGTGCCGCACGCCGGGCGGCTCGAGGATCCATACCAGCGCGGATGTTGTCTTCGGTCAACAAATCCACATGCATGGCGAATTCATTGGCCAGTTCGCCTTCCTGCCGCTGCCCCGTAAAGGAACCGACAAATCGCCGCCAGGCACGCCGCGCGGATTTCATCAAGGCGCTCATAGAGTTTCTCTTTCCAATTGAGAGAATCGAGCCAGGATGTCGTTGGCGCGCTGCCATTCGCGTTCTTCCGCAGCCAGATCCTTCTTGCCAGTGCGCGTGATCCGGTAAAACTTCGCCTTGCGGTTGTTGTCCGAAACGCCCCACTCGGATTCAATGGAGCCTTCCTGCTCGAGCTTCAACAGGATGGGGTAGAGCGTTCCATGGTTGATGGAAAGCAGGTTTTCACTCGTTTGCTCAATGCGCCGCGCGATGCCGTAGCCGTGTTGAGGCCCGAGAACATTCAGCGTCTTGAGAACCATCAGGCTCAGTGTTCCCTGCCAGACGTCGGCTTTCTCATTCATATTGGTTTCCCAAAGGAACACTACCACAGCTCCTTTGGGAAAGCAATATGAATATCTCCTGCCCCCTTGACAATCTACAAGAGCCAGCGTAGTCTCTTGTAGAGAATCTAGGGGATGAGCGACCAGACGGATTTACTGCAAGGCACTCTCGACCTGCTGATCCTGCGCACCATTGCCCTGCAGCCGATGCATGGATGGGCGATCGCAAACCGGATCCAGCAAATCTCCGAGAACAATCTTCAGGTGCAGCAAGGCTCTCTGTACCCGGCGCTGCATCGGCTCGAACACCAGGGGTGGATTCGCTCGGAATGGGGCACGTCCGAAAACAATCGCCGAGCCAAGTATTACTCGTTGAGCGCCGCCGGGCGTAAGCAGCTCGCCACGGAGGCTTCCAAATGGAAGCGTCTATCGGCGGGCATCAATCTGGTGATGGAGAAAAGCTAGCCATGCGGCTCTGGAATCTCATCACGACACGGCTGCGCTCTCTGATTTTGCGAAATCGCGTGGAAGAAGAGTTGGACGAAGAGCTGCGATTGCACGTCGAGCTGGAAGTGGAACGAAAAATAGCCGGCGGGATGACGGAGGCACAGGCCCGCAGGGAGACACTTCGTGAATTCGGAGCGCTGGATCAGATGAAAGAAGACTGCCGCGATGCGCGAGGGTTGGGCGCGATCGAAAACCTATTGCGCGACGCGCGCTATGCACTTCGACGCCTGCGCCGGGATTGGCGATTCACCGCGGCTGCGATGTTGATGTTGGCCCTCGGCATTGGCGCCACAACAGCAGTATTCAGCATCGCCGATACCGTGTTCCTTCGGCCACTGCCCTATAAAAACGCCGACCGGTTGATGTGGGTCGGAGTTCAGTTCCGCGGTTTCGCGTTTGTTCCGTCGCCTGACTACATAGCCTGGCGTCGCGACAATCGGACATTTGACGCCCTCGGCGCGACGCAGGCCAGTGCTACGACTTCGATGCTGCTGGGCGGGGTCGATCCCACTCAAGTACATGCCGGTAAAGTTTCCGCGAACTTCCTCGACGTGTTTACAGTCAAGCCGGCGCTTGGCCGCTCATTCCGGCCCGAAGAAGAGCTGCCGAATGGACCCAAGGCCGCGCTGCTCACAGATCGCTTCTGGCGCGAGCATTTCCACGCCGACCGCTCTGTCGTGGGTGCTCCTCTTACGTTGGACGGCAAGCCCTATACGGTGATCGGTGTGCTGCCGGCCTCATTCAGCTATCCCATCGACGTAGAGATTGACCTGCTGACTACCCTGCCGATTGAGTCCACAGCCGGCCACCGTGATCGCGTGATAATGACCTGGCAGGTGTTCGGGCGGCTGAAGGCCAACGTGTCCATGCAGGCCGCGCGCGATGATCTGGAACGCCTGTTCGCCGCCAGCAAGGCCGATTTTCCGCAAATGTTTCGCGGCGACTCGCGGCTGGTCTTCCAAACATTGCAGGAGCATCGCGCCGGCAATGTGCGCACGCTGCTGTTTCTGCTGATGGCCGCAGCCGGATGTCTACTCGCCATCGCCTGCGCCAACGTGGCGAACCTGCTACTGGCGCGCTGGTCGGCTTGGGGCCGCGAACTCGCTGTCCGTGCCGCCCTTGGTGCCGGACGCGAACGATTGGCGGGCGAATTGCTCACCGAGATCCTGCTGCTCGTTGCCATGTCGACCGCCGCGGCGCTGGCAATTGCCGTGGCAGGTATTCGTGGATTCGTGTACTTCGCCGCCAATAGCTTGCCGAGACTGAGCGAAGCAAGTCCTGACATTCGCGTGTTCAGCATCGCATTGCTAATGTCGCTTGTGACGGCGCTTGCCTTCGGCGGGCTCCCGCTGTTGCGCGCCAGAGGCATCAATGTTCAGGCGGTGTTGCAAAAAGCGGCCCGCACAGGCATCAGCGGTGGCCAGCGCCATCTCCGGCGTGCCTTGGTCGCGGTCGAGGTTGGCCTGTCGGTGATCCTGTTGGCAGGAGCGGCGCTGCTTCTCGAAACTCTCTGGCATATGCAGCACGATCATCTGGGGTTTCTTCCAGAGCATTTGGTGACCATTTCCGTTCCGCTGCCGAGTGGACTGGTGGATGCCGTTCAGCGAAAGATGCTGATCGAAGAAATCCTGAACCTGGTTCGCCGAACCCCAGGCACCGAGGCCATCGCGCAAACGCAGTGCACACCGCTTTTCATGGGTGTTGGGTCAAGTACGTTCACACGCTCCGATCGCCCGAAGCCGGAAGCCTTTCATCTGGGTGACGGCATTGGCATCTGTGCCGCGGGCGAAGGCTACCTGGATGCCGTTGGCGCTCAGTTGAAGCGAGGGCGCTTCTTTCAATCGACGGATGCGCCCGGCACTGCCGCCGTCATTAATGAAACCGCTGCCCGCAAATACTTTCCCGGTGAAGATCCACTCGGCAAGCAGATACTGGGTAATGTCGGCATGGGTCCATGGAAGACCGTCGTGGGTGTGGTCGGCGATACCAAAAATCAGGGGCTGAACATGCCGGCACTGCCTCATGCCCTGCTCAATGACGATTTGGGGCCTGGCGAAGAGGAAAGCGGCCCCCTGCTCTTTGTCGTGCGCACCGTGGCTGGTGAGGCCGAGGTAGCCCGCGTGCTTCGCGAAGAGATGCGCGCAAATCATCCAGGGCTCTTTGTCAGGTTTCAAACGCTGGATGAAGCCATTGAAGAACTGAGCACCAGTCCGCGCTTCAACACAGTGCTGCTGGCAACATTTGCGGCCATCGCATTTCTAATGGCTATCGCCGGGGTCTATGGTGTGCTGGCATTTTCGGTGGCTCAGCGGCGGGCTGAGATCGGGATTCGCATGGCGTTGGGCGCATCGCAGCAGAGCGTGATCGGCCTGGTGATGAAGGATGGCGCTGGTCCTGTCGCAGTGGGAGTGGCTGCGGGCCTTGCTGGAGCGTTGCTTTCCGGGCGTGCGCTGTCGTCCTTCCTTTATGGTGTGGGTGTTGCGGATCCGGCCACGTACGTCGGCGTTGTCGCGGTGCTTGTCTTAGCGGCCGCACTCGCAAGCTTCGTTCCCGCCAGAAAAGCAGCGGCATTGGATCCGGGAATGATGCTGCGGCACGAATAGCGTTCTAGGCAATCGCGCCGCGCGCGGATTTGGCCGAGGTCAGCATCTGGGTTGCAGCTGCTGCGGGGTCTTGAGCGCGGAAGACCGAGGTACCCGCAACGAGCCAATCGCAGCCAGCCTGTATACATTGGGCCGCGTTGTTCAACGCTATGCCGCCATCGATCTCGATTTGGAATTTGAGGCCGAGCGCTTGGCGCTTCGCGGCTAAGGCACGGGCTTTGTCGAGGACTCGTGGGATAAAGCTTTGGCCGCCGAAACCGGGATTGACGCTCATCAGCAGCACGTAGTCGACCTCGGTGAGGATGTCGTCAAGCGTGGTAATCGGCGTTGCCGGATTGAGCACGACTCCCGCCTGGCAGTTATGACTGCGGATGTGGCTGATCGTACGGTCGAGGTGGGTGCAGGCTTCTTGGTGGACGGAGATGCAGTTGGCGCCAGCTTCGGCGATGGCGGGAACGATGAAGTCTGGCCGCTCGACCATCAGGTGGCAGTCGAGCTTGAGCTTAGTCAGCTTGCGGATCGACTGAATTACCGGCGGTCCGAAGCTGATATTGGGAACAAAGACACCATCCATCACGTCGAGATGCAGCATGTGGACGCCGGCAACAGACACGCGCTCGATATCGCGGGCAAGGTTGCCGAAGTCGGCCGCGAGGACGGAGGGGAGGATCTCGACGCTCATCAGGAAATCGACTTCAGCACGGAAGCGTAGAAGCCGTCGCCAGGATCAGTGCCGGGCGTGCGGCGCGTGGTGTGCTGCAGCTTCGCGCGGCCCGAAAAATCGTTCATCACCCGCTTGATGACGTCTTCGTTCTCTTCCGGCTCCAGAGAGCAAGTGGAATAGACGATGACGCCGTCCGGCGCGAGCAGCTTCAAAGCTTCGGAAAGCATCTTCACCTGGCGCTCGTGATGGCGAACCAAATCGCCGGGCTGGGTGCGCCAGCGGATCTCGGGATTGCGGCCAATGGTGCCGGTGCCGGAGCACGGCGCGTCCAGCAAGATTCGGTCGAACTTCTGAGAAAACGGTAGGGGCCGCGTTGCATCGGCAACCACGCGCGTCTCCACTGCGATTTCACGGAGGCGTTTGAGCGAGCCATCGGCCGCGATGCCGCGCAGATTGGGCGTTTCCATCGCTTGAAGAAATTTGCCGCCAGGCGCAGAAGCAATATCGAGGAAACTTTGGCCGGGTTCCAGCTTCAGCATGGGAACGATGGATTGGGAGCCAATGTCCTGGATGCGGAACCCGCTCGGATCGGCCCCGTCCATCACTCGATAGGCGCCTCGCACTTCAGTAGCTTCGACATTCGGTGGCGGTTCGGCGCCGGAAGGAACGCGGATATACGTTTCCGGGACAGCGAGGAACGCCTCGCCCATTGCGGTTGTGGCTTTCTTACCGAACTGCGCATCCCAGCGGCGCAGCATCCAAGTGGGAACGCAAAGTTCCGTGGCGCGATCGGGCCAGCGGACCGCGTCGCGAGTCACGCGGCGGAGGACCGCATTCACGAACCCCGAAGCAGGGATCTCTCCGAGGGCGCGCACGATTTCGACCGTTTCGTCGACAGCCGCGAATGTCGGAATGCGCTCCAAATAACGGAGCTGATAGATGCCCAACTGGAGCGCGATGCGGACCTCTGTAGTGAGCGTCGGATCACGATCGGAGAAATGACGGATGAGATAGTCGAGCTGCGGACGGCGGCGCAGAGTGCCAAGCACGAGTTCGGTAGCCAGGCCGCGATCACGAGGATCAAGATAACCGGTGCGTTCGCGCAGCAGGTCAGTGGAATGCGCGCCTTGTTCCACTTGACGCAAAACTTCAAAAGCAACCCGGCGGGCGGGGGAAACGTTTGCCGCCGTGTCATGCCGCACGGGCCCGCGCGACTGCGTCTGGCGAGGCGCTCCGGTTTGCAAAGAGGGCCGGGGGCTATCCGGCCGGCGAGTCGTCTTCGTTACCGGCGTGCCATCGGCATCTTCATCGCTAATGGGCGGCTTGCTGAACGAGCGGCGCGGACGGTCATCGGTCGTATCCACCGTCTTTGCGAAACGCGGTCGGGCGTCGTCGTCCTTACGATCGCGTGGCGGCGCACCGAAGGATTTAGCAGCGAAAGGCTTTGCGTCGCGAGGCGGCCGAACCGGTCGATCGCCAGAAGGCTTGGCGTCGAAGTCCCGCCGAGGAGCGCGCGGGCGCTCATCATCTCTCGAAAAACGTGGACGGTCATCACCCTCGGGCCTATCACCCGATCGAACGCGCGCCGGAGGGCCATCAAAATTGCGGCTGGGTGGACGCGCTCCGAATGGTTTCGACGTGCGAGGCGGACGATCGCCTGCGGGACGGTCGCCGTAATCGCGGCGTGGAGGGCGCGGACGCTCGTCATCTCGGGAAAAACGCGGCCGCTCGTCTCCGCCGGACCGGGCACGCGGAGGCGGCCCATCAAAACCGCGGCTCGGCGGACGCGCACCAAACGGCTTCGATGTGCGCGCCGGACGATCACCAGCGGGCTTGTCGCCATAGTCCCGGCCCGGCGGCGGCCCGTCAAAACCGCGGCCTTGGCGGGATGGAGGTCCATCGAAGTTGCGGCGCGGTGGCTTGCTGTAAGGGCGGTCACCGTCATCCTGCGGCTTGGGTCGGAACGTGCGCGGGCGGGCCTCGGCTTGATCATCATCGCGACGCGAGCGAAACGGCTTATCGCCGCCAACGAACGGCTTGCCCGCAGGCTTGCCATAGGGTTTGTCGCCAAATGATTTTTTCGCGAATGGCTTGTCACCAAACTTTTTGGGACCGGCGGACTTGCCCGCGTAAGGCTTCGCTCCAAATGTTTTTGCGGCTCGCGGACGATCGTCATCCCCTTCGCGAAAGCGCGGCGGCGGACCATCGAAGTTTCGATTCGAGCGCTTGGGAGCGCCACTGGCACGGGCAAACGCGCGACGGTCACGGGAAGTTTCCACTTCGCCTTTGCCGTCGACCCCCTTCTTGTAAGGAGAGGGCGCTTTCTCCCAAAACGCGCCTTTCGAGGCAGGCTTGCCCGTGCTGCGCTGCGGGCGATCATCGTCGCGGCCTTCGGGTTTTGCACGAAACGGTTTGGCTCCAAACGGCTTCGGACTGAATGACTTAGCCCCGAATGGCTTCGTTTTGCCAAATTTCGGAGCGCCGGTTTTGGGACCCGGGCTTTTGCCGCCAAATGACTTCGCGCCTGCTCGCTTCGGAGCGCCTTTCGCTGGACCTTTCGGGCCGCGGCTGTTTCCCGATTTCGATCCGCGGTTATCTCTGGGTCCAGGCATCGACTTAGTATAGCGGTGGCCTTTGGTGGCTGGGCGATAATAAAAGCTTGGAACTCGAAAAGACATTGCTGCGCAAGGTGGGCGAAGCGGTGCGGAAATTTCGCATGATTCGCGAGGGAGATCGCGTAGCCGTGGCGTTTTCGGGGGGCAAGGACTCGTTCACGCTGCTCGAAGCGATGATCATGCTCTCCAAGCGGGCACCGATCCATTTCACGGTTTGCGCGTTCACCATCGAGCAGGGGAAATTCCTACGGCCCATTGAGCCGATCGGTGAATGGCTGCGTGAGCGGGGCATCGATTGGACCTACTATCGCGACGCGCCGAGCTACGACCTCATCGAAGAGCAGCCCGACCACGGCTGCGATATGTGCAGCCGCTATCGCCGGCGCGCGGTGTATGAAGTGGTTTCGGGATTGGGCGCGAACGTGATTGCCTTTGGCCACACGGCAGATGATTTCTGCGAGTCGTTTCTGCGCAACGCTATGTTTACCGGCAAGATGAGTGCCCTGCCGCCGGTGACCCATTCCAAAGACGGCGAATTCCGGCTGATTCGGCCGCTGGTTTTCGTGAAGGAAGAGATCACCACGCAGTATGCCGCGCAGAGCGGCGCGCCGATTGTGCCCTGCGGCTGTTCGCAGAAAACCGGAACCGTACGCCGCAGCCTGCGCGACATCATGGCGGAGCTCGAGCGCGAGCACCCTCGGCTGCGTGAGAACCTGCTGGGCGCGATGGGCAATTTGCAACTCAGCCGTTTGCTGGATCCCCAGTATTTGCCGCTAGATGGCCCTGTACCCGAAACAGCCGCACCGGAACTGCTGCCCATTCTCCAGGAGCTGTAACCCGTCTGTAACAACTCTCAGTTGACCGCTCCGGGCGCGACTGAGAAGATAGAAAGTCCTTCCAACCACAATGAAGCTACTGCCTCGCGAAGAGAAGTTCTACGAAGACTTCCAGAACCAAGCCAAGTTCGCGTTTGAGGCGGCACAGACGCTGCACCAAGCGGTGCTGGCCGGCCATTCGAAATTAGCGGGCGCGGCGTCCGCCATAGCCGATATCGAGAAGAAGGGCGACAGCCTGATGCACGACATCATGGTGCGCCTGAACAAGACGTTCATCACGCCGCTCGATCCCGAAGACATTCATTCGCTCGCCAAGCATCTCGAGGATGTGATCGACTTCATCGAAGAGGCGGCGCACAACCTGGCGGCGCACGGCGTGGATCCGATTCCCGCTTCGGTGGGCGAGTTGACGTTGATCATCGTCCAGCAGGCCAAGGCTCTGCAGGCGGCGATTGATGCCCTGGCGAAGAGCGAGCCGGTGCTGGAACATTGCATCGAGATTCATCGGCTGGAGAGCGCCGGCGACACGGTGTTTCGAGCGGCGATCGCGCAGCTGTTCCAGCGGGAGTCCGACGCGATTCTCGTCATTAAATTGAAGGAAGTCTATGAGAACCTGGAGGCCACCACCGACCGGTGCGAAGACGTAGCCGTGGCTTTACAGGAGATTCTGGTCAAGAATAGCTAGGCCGCGCCGCACCCAATGGATTCGACCCTGCTGCTTGTCGCGATTGTTGTGGTGGTCGCGCTCGTCTTTGATTACATCAATGGCTTTCACGATGCGGCCAATGCGATTGCCACGGTTGTTGCGACTCGCGTTCTAACTCCCAGCCAGGCCGTGATGTGGGCTGCCTTTTGGAATTTCGTGGCGCTGTTCGGCGTGGGCACCGGCGTCGCATCCACGATGGGCAAGGGGCTGGTGGATCTGGACAAGATCGACAGCTTCGTGATTCTGGCTGGCCTGGTCGGGGCTATTGTTTGGAACCTCATTACCTGGTATTACGGCCTGCCGTCGAGCTCCTCGCACGCCTTGATCGGCGGCTACGCGGGCGCGGCAATTGCGAAGGCGGGGTTCGCTGCGATCCTGTGGGGCGAGAAGTGGATTTCGACTCTGGCGTTCATCGTGATCAGTCCACTGGTGGGTTTGCTGCTGGCCTACCTGATGATGATCCTGGTCTACTGGCTGTTCAAGGGATTCACTCCGGCGAAGATGGACACCTGGTTCCGGCGGCTGCAGCTTTTCTCGGCGGCGGTGTTTAGCTTTGCCCATGGTGCCAATGACGCGCAGAAGACCATGGGCATTGTCACCGGCGTGCTGGTGACGGCGGGATATCTGAAAACGTTCGCGGTCCCTTGGCAGGTCGAGGTAGCGGCCTATGCGGCGATCGGCCTGGGTACGATGAGCGGCGGTTGGCGCATCATCAAAACCATGGGCGGCCGTCTGACCAAGCTGAAGCCGCGGTCGGGATTCTGCGCGGAGACCGCGGCGGCGATATCGATTTTGATGGCAACGTCGCTCGGCATCGGCGTTTCCACCACGCACACCGTGACAGGCGCGGTGGTGGGCGTCGGATCGATTCAGCGCTTCAAGGCCGTGCGCTGGGGCGTGGCGAGCAATATAGTTTGGGCGTGGGTGCTGACGATTCCTGCTTCGGGGTTAGTGGGCTACGTCACGCTTCATGTGATTCAGTTGTTCCGCTGATTTGCTGAGCGAGAAGAAACGCTCCCAATAAGCCCGGCTGGGCCAGCGTGGAAGCAATGACCGTAGCTGTGGTCGGAAGATAACCAGCAGCCAGGCGTTGAAACTCCTTTTGCACCTTCTGAATCAAGTGTGGTTGACGCAGTACACCGCCTCCGAAAACGATGGCGTCTGTCGAATACGCCATAGATGCGGTGAGGGCTGCTTCGGCCAAATAGTAAGCTTCGATGTCCCAGGCAGGGTGTTCAGCGGGCAGAGACTCTGCGGGTTGGCCCCAGCGGGCGGCGAGCGCTGGTCCTGATGCCAGGCCTTCCAGGCAATCGCCGTGGGAGGGGCAGATGCCGCCGAACGTATCTCGAGGATGGCGGCGGATGGGGATATGGCCCATTTCTGTATGTGCCACGCCGTGGATGACGCGCCCTTCGACCAGAGCACCTGCGCCAATGCCGGTTCCCACGGTGAAATAGACGATGTTCGCCAGGCGCTTGGCGCTACCGAACTCGTGATGCGCAAGCACGGCCGCATTGACATCAGTATCGAGCCCCACGGGCACACCCAGGGAATTTTGCAGCATGCCAACAATGTCGTAGTTGCGCCAGGCCAATTTGGGAGTGTGGCCGATTTGGCCATATCCGAGTGAATCTTTGCGCAGATTCACCGGGCCGAAGCAGGCGAGGCCAATCGAACGGACAGCATAGGGCTTTAGGAAATCGATGGCTTGGCGCAGCGTGGCTTCAGGCGTTGTGGTCGGGATCTCGATTTGGGTGAACCCAGACGGGTCCCCCGTGGCGACTAAGAACTTTGTGCCGCCTGCTTCAATGGCTCCCAGCATAGGCTATCCGCTTGCTACCGCGCGCGGTTCGGAAAGCTCATCTGTGCATCACCACGGTGCGGGGGACATACGGCTCATTCAGAGCCTTGATTTCGGCGGCATCGAGCTGGAGGTCAACCGCGGCGACAGCGTCTTCGAGGTGATGGACTTTCGTGGCGCCGACGATAGGCGATGACACGACCGGTTGCGCCAGCACCCAGGCCATGGCGATCTGCGCGTTGTTGACCCCGCGCTTCTTGGCAACTTCGCTGACGCGGTCGACGATGGCGAAATCCGACGGCTTGAAGAAGTGCGTCTTGGTGTATTCGTCGACGTTGGCGCGGACGGTGTCACCGCCGCCTTGGGCGTTGCGGTTGCCAATGACGAAGCCGCGTGCCAACGGGCTGTAGGGGATCAATCCCACACCTTCGGCAAGACATAGGGGAATCATCTCGCGCTCTTCCTCGCGATAGACGACGTTGTAGTAGTCCTGCATGGTGGCGAAGCGGGCCAGGCTGCGCTTGTCGGAGGTGTAGAGCATCTTGGCGAATTGCCAGGCCCACATCGACGAAGCGCCGAGGTAGCGGACCTTACCCGAGCGGACAAGAGAATCGAGCGCGTCCAGCGTTTCTTCGATGGGCGTATGGGGGTCGAAGCGGTGGATTTGATAGAGATCGACATAGTCGGTGCCAAGGCGGCGCAGGCTGCCGTCGATCGAAGCCAGAATGTGTTTGCGCGACAGTCCCTGGTCATTGGGGTCATTGCTCATCGGGGAAAAGAGCTTAGTCGCAATTACGACCTTGTCCCGGCCGTCGCCATATTCCTTCAAGGCGCGTCCGGTGATCTCTTCGCAAACGCCGGTCGAGTACATGTCGGCGGAGTCGAAGAAATTGATACCGAGCTCAGTGGCGCGCTTGAAGAACGGACGCGCGTCGTCTTCTTCGAGCACCCACTCGCGCCACTTCTTCGAGCCATAGCTCATGGTGCCGAGGCAGATGCGCGAGACTTTCAGACCGGTTTTTCCGAGGTTGGTGTATTTCATCGCCAACTCGCTATGCTAGCAACGTTGAAGAGGTTGGGTTACTATTTCGCCACCCGCCAAGGTGACAAATTCGTCCACGTCTTGAGCGCGTCCGTTGCCCACTTCGCGTTCTTATCGGTGTGGCAAACGTTGCAGGCATTGGGGATTTTCAGTGTCTCGGCCTCCGCGGGCGGAAGGAACTTGAACGTGTGGCTGCGCACGTTCACATCGGCAATCTGCTGCGCGATCTTCGGCATGTGGCAGTTGACGCACTCATTGCCGGCGCTGCCCGTTTGATGATGCGTGTGGGCTTCGATGGTGGACGCATGCGGTCCGTTGGGAGAGGCGGGGCCGTGGCAGTTGAGGCAGACGGCATTGGCGGGTTTCACGAGGTCGGCATTGTTCGCTGTGCCGTGGACGTCGTGGCAACTGTTGCACTTGACGCCGTGCGTGTACATGGCGCTCTGCACGAAGTCGTTGCCTTGCATCCGATTTTTGTGAGCAGAGCCGTCGGCGAAATGAGTGAAACTCTGCTCGCCGAGCTTGTTCTCTTCGAGCTTCCAGAAGTCCTTCAGATCGCGGCCGACGTCAAAGCCAACAGCCCAAGCCCAATACTTGCCGTTGATCTGGCGCGTCAACGGCTGGCCTTCGGAGTGGCACTGCATGCAGACGTTTACTGCCTGCACGGTGTCCATGCGGGCGGGGTTCATGATCGTTGTTGGCGATGGCTGGCGGACGTGCTGGGACCCGGGGCCGTGGCAGCGTTCGCAGCCGACGTTCCATTCGGTAACGGAGTTGTTTTGAATATTGAAGTTCACCGAATGGCAGCCGTCGCAAAGCTGACCGGTAGGACGGCCCATGTTGTCGTCGGGGAAGAATGGCACCCACCAGTCGGTATTCGCAGCGACCTTATAAGCGCGCCAGATTCGCTTGTCGACATCCCATTGGGCGCCGAGGGGATAGTAATCATTGCCGCGCTTGGTGAAGTAGCGCTGTTTCCATTTGCTGCCATACACGAAGGCGATGTCATTGGCCGTGAAGGTCACAAGCGGGTTCGGCGTCGCCATGTTGGGAATGATGGCGTCAGGGTGGACCTTGGGATCCCGCACCACGTTGGCCATGCGCGTCTTGGACCAGCGCTCATAAATGGCGGGATGGCAGCTGCGGCAGGCAGTGGAACCAACATAAGTAGCGCCGGACTGTACGGGGGACTGGGCCCACGCGACAAGCGGAAGTGCAATAAAAAGCGCGAATTTCGTCATGGCGGTTGCCTCAATATAGCAATTGCTATATACTACATCACAACTGCAATGACCGCAAGCGACTGGTTGCTTCTCTTACACCAAATTCCGCCGAAGCCAGCCTATCTTCGCGCGAAGATCATGCGGCGTCTAGGCCAGGTGGGGGCGCTCGCGGTGAAAAATTCGGCCTACCTGCTGCCGGAAAAGGAAGATACCCGGGAAGACTTCGAATGGATCGCTGAGGAGATTCGCGAGGGCGGCGGCGCGGCGTGGTTGTTTCGCGTGGAGGCGCTGAGCGGATTGACGCGAGAGGAGATGGAAGAGTCATTTCGCAATCTACGAGCGGCGGACTATACGGAGTTGATTCAGTCGGCGCGGGCTTTGTTGTCAGATGAGCCGAATGGCGACTTGCCCTATGCCACTGCGCGGCTAACGGAGCGAGCGGAACAAGTGAAGAAGATCGATTTTTTTCACTGTGCCTTGGGGGATGAATGGGAGGCTGTGATGAACCAGTTGCGAGAGCGTGAGCGGCAAGGAGCGGCAGACGAACCAATGGCGCTCGAGCAAGGCAGGATTTGGGTGACGCGCACCGGCGTGAAGGTCGACCGGATCGGCTCGGCATGGCTGATTAGGCGCTTTATCGATCCCCACGCTACGTTCCGATTTGTCGACGTAAGCGGCTATCAGCACGCCGCGCCCGAGATCCGCTTCGACATGTATGGCGGAGAGTTCACGCATGAGGGGCCGCTGTGCACGTTCGAGGTGCTGGCGGCGCGCCACAATCTTGCAGGGCAGTACCCGGCGCTGCAATCCGTGGCTGAGATTGTGCACGATATCGATCTGAAGGACACGAAATACCAGCGGCTGGAGACGGCGGGTTTCTCACGAATGCTGGAGGGCCTCTTTGTATCCACGCCAAGCGATGAGCAGCGGTTGGAGCGGGGCTCGCTTCTCTTCGACGCAATTTATGAGAGCTTTGCGCATTAGCCGCTGGGGCTATCCTACGAGGTGGACGAACTACGACATGAGCCAATCGAAACGAACAAGCTACGATCTTCCGGGCATGCCTCATACGAACCCGATACCAACTGCTACGCGCAAGGGGCCGCTCGTGGTCTCGGGCGGGATCGCGGGGATGGATCCGGCGACGGGGCAGTATCTGGAGGGGATCGATGCGCAGGTGGAGAAGATGTTCGAGAACGTCCGCGAGGTGATGCGGATGGCGGGCGGGACGCCGGAGGACATCGTGAAGATGACCGTGTGGCTGCCGAGCCGCGAACTGCGCCCGCATGTGAACAAAGGCTGGGTGAAGATGTTTCCCGATGCCCATTCGCGCCCCTCGCGGCATTCCTTCAACAATCCGGACTTGCCGAAGGGCTGTCTGGTGCAGTGTGAATTGATGGCGTACATCGATTAGCCGGCTTGCGCGAAGCGCCTTGGGTGCTTCGGCGCGAAATTCATTTCTTGGGATTGAAACAGTGGGCCGCCTGGACGTGATCTACAGGCGGAGCCATGCTGTCGTCATCGATCCACGACGTTTCGCCGCGGCGATTTGCATTCGCTGAACGTTGGCTGGATGAAGTGTCATGGCCTGCCGGGGTTATCCTTTGCATCGTTGCATTCACCGGTGGATGGCTGATTCAGGCCCCGCTCCCGACATCCGCAAACGGGGGGATGAGCAGTGGTGCGACGGTAGCGCAACCTGCCGTTTTGCCGCCTGTGACAGTTGACGAGCCGGTTCGGGCCGACCACTCACAGACGCCATCTTTGATCGACGAGCGACCGTCATCTATGACTCCCGTCGTTCAAACCAGCGCCACCGGACGGGCTGCCTCGGCGGAATCGCCTGAAGCTGCGAAGCAATCCATTCCTCAAACTGCGGATGGTACAGACCGGGTATTGGCTGGCCTCTCCTTGGCTCGACGGCAGTGGAAGCCGGCTGTATCGCGATCCACTAATGCCGCAGTGAGGGAGGTGGAAGCGCTCGCCACCCATGCCGTGGACGAAGCCAAGCCTATCTTCTCGCGGCCCTTTCATTTCCTCGCCGGCTCGCGAACGAAGAGCGTCAATACCTCCGGCGAAGTTGCCGCGCCGAATTGAGGAAGACGAAGCCTACGTGGACGGCGCATAGCCAAAAATTGCACGTGTGCACAGCCCATGCTATCGGGCAACTCGTGTAGCCACGATGTTCAATCCGCACTGGCTTGCGAGCGCACCGGCAAATTGCACGTCACGCGTTTCATCGGGTTCGTGCAAGAGGGTAACTCTCGAGTGCCAGATTTCCCCGGATCTCAGTTTTACTGAGATATCACGGCCACGAGCGTAGTCACCATTGGGAGCGATTGCACCTTCCGCGCTCATCAATTCGGCAATATCTTTGCAAGCAAAGTGGACCTCTGCGCCGCGAAATTTGCGCCACGCCCCGTGATCACTGGTGAAGCGAAAAAATACGCGGCTCCCTTCGATCGAGAGCCAGATACTGAGCAGGGCCGCGGTGATTCCGAGATAGCGGAGAAATGGCCGCGTGTCGAACTTCGTGTTCGTTAGATTCCAATGTATATAGTCGTCATAGTGATCGCCTAGGATCTTGCGACTGAGCCAAAACCCGCCGTCGATCGAAAACCAAAGTCCGCCGAGAGCGGCGACGAGGTACCACCAGGAATTGTCTGGAAGGAATATCAATTCATTCGGATGCGGCGCGATGCGCTCCCTATTCGTGGAAATCAAGAACCTGCCCTCGGCGAAGGTCCACAACGCGAGTAGTCCGAAGACGGGTAGGGCCAAGGGAATCGGTAGCCAATAGAATCGCCGTTGTAACTCGGCATGCGGAGGATAGACACGATCGGGAAGCGGCTTGTAAGGGGAGAGACGGCTGAGAATTCCGAACAAGGCAGCGACAGCCGCAACGGCGATGATGTGGCTGGGCATGAAGGGTATTATCTGACGGAACATCAAAAAAGGGCAGACGATCTCTCGTCTGCCCTGAGTTTTACGACCATGCCATTACTGGAATGGCACGGATGCCTCTCGGCCGTGAGGCCGGAAAGCCGCCACGCTAGTGGCTTAATAACGGTAGTGATCGGCTTTGTAGGGACCTTCGACCGGCACGCCGAGGTAATCGGCCTGTTCCTGGGTCAGGGTAGTCAGCTTCACGCCGATCTTTTCGAGGTGCAGCCGGGCCACTTCTTCGTCGAGCTTCTTGGGAAGCGTATAGACGCCCACTTTGTAGGTGTCCTTGTTCTTCCACAGATCGAGCTGAGCGAGCGTCTGGTTCGAGAAGCTGTTCGACATGACGTAGCTCGGGTGGCCGGTGGCGCAGCCGAGGTTCACCAGGCGGCCTTCGGCGAGCATGAAGATGCAGTTGCCGTTGGCGAAGGTGTACATGTCGACCTGCGGCTTGATGTTGGTCCGCTTCACGTCGCTGGCGGCGTTCAACGGATCAATCTGGATCTCGTTGTCAAAGTGGCCAATGTTGCAGACGATGGCCTGGTCCTTCATCTTGCGCATGTGGGCGAGCGTGATGACGTCCTTGTTGCCGGTGGTGGTGACATAAATGTCGCCGCGGCCGAGGGTGTCCTCAACGGTGGTGACTTCGTAGCCTTCCATGGCGGCCTGCAGGGCGTTGATCGGATCGATTTCGGTGACGATGACGCGAGCGCCGAGGCCGCGCAATGCGCCAGCCGAACCCTTGCCTACGTCGCCGTAGCCGCAGATGACGGCCACTTTACCGGCAACCATCACGTCGGTAGCGCGCTTGATGCCGTCGCCGAGCGATTCGCGGCAGCCGTAGAGGTTGTCAAACTTCGACTTGGTCACCGAGTCATTGACGTTGATGGCGGGGACGAGGAGCTTCCCTTCCTTCTGCATCACGTACAGGCGATGGACACCGGTGGTCGTTTCTTCCGAGACGCCCTTCCATTCCTTCACGATGTTCGTCCAGTACTTTGGGTTTTCCTTGTTGATCTTCTTGAGGAGGTCTTTGATGACCTGCTCTTCGTGGTTGCCCGACGGGGTGTTGACCCAGCCGTCGCCGTTCTCAAGCTGGAAGCCCTTGTGGATGAGCAAGGTCACGTCGCCGCCGTCATCGACGACGAGCTGCGGACCCTTGCCGTCCGGATGGCCGACAGCCTGCGCGGTGCACCACCAATATTCTTCGAGGGATTCGCCCTTCCAAGCGAAGACGGGCACGCCCGCAGCGGCAATGGCGGCGGCGGCATGATCCTGCGTCGAGAAGATGTTGCAGCTCGCCCAGCGCACGTCGGCGCCGAGATCGACCAGCGTCTCAATGAGAACCGCGGTCTGAATGGTCATGTGCAGCGACCCGGTGACGCGCACGCCCTTCAGCGGCTTTTCCTTGGCGTACTTGCGGCGGATGGACATCAAGCCGGGCATCTCGTGCTCAGCGATGGAAATCTCTTTGCGGCCCCAATCGGCCAGCTTCATATCTGCGACTTTATAGTCAGTGGCTACTGCAGTGCTCATAGTTAACTCCGTTGGATGTGATTTTCAAAACTTCAAAATCATCTCATCAATCAATCACGATGTGATGATATCATCAGTACAAACATGGCGTCAACGCTAGAAATCATAAAACTCGTCGCCGAGCCCACCAGGCTGCGTATCTTATTGCTTTTACAGGCAGAAGAGCTCTCCGTGGCCGAGTTGCAGGAGATCTTATCGGCCGGGCAGAGTACTGTATCTACCCATTTAGCGCAGCTTCGGCGGGCCAATCTCGTGGAAGACCGCCGCACGGGAAAGAGCACGTTCTACCGCATCGCCCCCAACGCCGCGCCCGAACTGGGCAGCATTATTGGCGTTCTCGAAAAGGCGGCGAGCGAGATTCCGGAGGCTTCGGAAGATCACGGCGCGTTGAAGTTGGTCCTTCGCAAGCGGCAGGACAAGATGCGGGCGTACTTCGATGAGCTTGCCGGTAAATTTGGCAACGATTATGTGCCGGGGCGTTCGTGGAAGGGCTTGGCCGAGATGCTGCTTGCGCTGATGCCGCCGATGATCATCGCGGATCTCGGCGCGGGGGAAGGCACGGTTTCGCAGCTGCTCGCCGGGCGCGCGGATCAGGTGATCGCTGTCGACAACTCGGAAAAGATGGTCGAGTTCGGCTCGAATCTGGCGCAGCGGCACGGGATCAAGAACCTGGAGTATCGATTGGGCGAGCTCGAAGCGATTCCCATTGCGACCGACACCGTGGATCTCGCGCTCTTCAGCCAATCGTTGCATCACGCGCAGCATCCGGAAAAGGCCGTGGCGGAAGCCTGGCGCATCCTCAAACCGGGGGGGCGCGTGGCGATCCTCGATCTTGTTCGGCACCATTACGAACAAGCCCGCGACATGTACGCGGACCAGTGGCTTGGATTCAGCGAGAGCGAGCTGCAGCGCTTCTTGCGCGACCGCGGCTTCACAAAAATCACCAGCGCGGTCGTTCACAAAGAAGAAGCGTCACCCTACTTTGAGACCGTTTTGGCCGTTGGGACCAAAGAATAAGCCGGGTAGCTTGCTAGACTGCTGAATCGAGGTCGCACTATCGTTTCGCTCACACCCAAGAGCCAGTTCGTGCTGCTTGCCAGCCTATCGCTCTTAATCTTTATGGCCGCAATCCGCGGAGTGGGATTGTCAGGCTTTGACGACGCACTGTACGCGCACGAGGCGCGGCAAATGGTAGTGACCGGCGACTGGTGGAACGTCCGGTACAACGGCGAGTTCAACTTTGAATATCCGCCGATGTTCCTTTGGCTCGACGCGCTTTCGATGAAGCTGTTCGGTTTCAATGATGCGGCGGCTAAATTTCCGGCTGCGCTCTGCGGATTCGGCACGGTTATTGCACTCTACTTTCTGGCGCGGCGATGGAGCGGCGATCCAACATTTGCCTGGGGAGCGGCTTTCGTTCTCGCGACGACGCAGCCGTTCCTGAAATATGCCGGCCATTCCATGACGGATGTGCCGTTCACGTTCTTTTTCACGTTGGCACTACTTTTCTACGCGGTGAGCGAGCAGCGTCGCAGCTTTCTATGGCTTGCGGGCGTCGCCACGGGCTGCGCGATCCTAACGAGGTCGGTTCTTGGGCTCACGCCGCTCGCCGTGATTGCCGTGCTCATCGTCGTTGCCAAACGGCATAGCGTTCTGTGGTCCAAGGAATGGATTGGCGCGGTGCTACTCGCTCTTTTGATACCGGCGATCTGGATGACATCGCAGTATCAACTCCACGGCCAGCAGTTCCTCGATCTCCACTTCGGCTTCGTCGCCAACAAGATCGCCGGCCCCTCCACTAGCCTCCTCGGCAGAATCGGATACTCGCCGTTTCTTGAATACATCGGCAAATACTATTGGCCTTGGCTGCCGATCGCGCTCGTCGGGCTCGCATCCAAATTCCGAAGTCTCGCATTGCCAATCGCGTGGATCGCACTAGTCTTGGTGCCGCTGGGTTTTGCCTCTACTCAATACGGGCGCTACGTGATCCCCGCGTTCCCTGCCCTGGCGATATGGAGCGCGGCCGGTTTGGAACGGTTGATTCCTGTCCCTGCGCGCGTGCGTGCGATCACGATCGGCTGTGTTGCACTGCTCGGCGTGGCATTCTATGCGAACTTCTTTCCCGGACGCGAGCGTGGCGATGATATGCGACAGCTTGGTCCCTTAGTTGCCTCTCGCACAGCCACAGATGATCGCGTTCCGCTTTATTTATTCGGCGACCAATCGCACGACTACGTGAATCAATTTCTCTGGTATTCCGGACGGTTTGCAAAGACGGCGTTGACGTTGAAGGAATTCACCGAGCAGGTGAATCAACCGGGGGCTACCGTGGCGATTATCGACAAGGAAGGGTTCGCGCGGATGCGTGTAGACATGGATCAAGCGCTCGCGCATCGCCTGCGAGCGATCGCGGAGTCAGAAAAGTTTGTCTGCGTGGTGCTGGAGCCATCCGAGCAGGTGGCCGCTGCCTATTAACGCGCTCTCGTTGAACGTCTCCGCTTACTGCGTGCGCGGTTCCGAAAGCGCTTCAGGCGTAGTGCGCTTCAATTTGATTGCTGCCAGTTAGTCGACAGCAAAAACGTAGAGGGCGTTGCCCGTCGTCGGTGGTTTCACGTCCGGAGCTACCAAGCCGGGAACCTGTCGCGGACTGCCGCCGCCGTTGCCCGTCGTCACCGCGATGTACTGCTTGCCGCCCACCTGGAAACTGAACGGGAAGCCCTGCACCGACGTCGCCAGGCGCGCCTGCCACAGGATCTTGCCGGTCTTCACGTCAAAAGCGCGGAACATGCGATTCAGATCACCGACGAAAGCCACGCCACCGGCGGTTGACATCACTGCCGTCATGAACGGCGCGCGCTGTTCGTACTTCCACATTTCCTTCAGCGTCTTCACGTCATATGCGGCGAGCTTGCCAACGTTGCCGTTGGTGCCGGGCATTTCATAGAAGCGCCGCAAGCCGCCGCCCGCGTTGCCGCCGCCCGCCTTCTTCTCGACTTCTTGCGCGGACATGTCGATGCACGCCTGGCTGACGGGAATGATGATCTGGTTGGTCGGCTGGTTGTAGGTCATCGCCTGCCAGTTGTGGCCGCCTTCGGTCGAGGGACACCCTTGCACCCACTCGCCGATACGCGCTTCCACAATGTCGTTGCGGTAGTGCGGCTCGCCCGTCTTCGCGTCGAAGGATTCGTAGACGTTCTGGAAAGTCGTTTCCTTGTGGCCCAGATACTTGCCGTTCGTGCGGTCGAGCTTCCAAAGCACGCCCGCTTTGCCCGCGCTAAATACCAACTTCTGGCCGCCGTCGTCGACAAGAACGCGCTCGAAGACTTCATCGAGATCCAGCGCCTCGCCCGGCGCGTGCGAGAAATACCACTTCAGCTTGCCGGTATCGATATCGAGCGCCACGGTCGAATTGGCGTATAGCGTCGCGCCATTGCCCGATCCACGGCTCGGCCGCGTCCACGGCTTGCCCTGCGCCACGCCCCAATAGGTCAGATTCAAATCCGCATCGTAACTGCCGGTAATCCACGTTTCGCCGCCCGCGCGGAAGGTGTCATTCAGCCCACCCCAGGTATCGCCGCCCGGTTCATTCGAAAGCGCAATGGTGCGGAATTTCCAGAGTTGTTTGCCAGTCTCCGCATCGTAGGCGCTGATGAAGCACTTTTCGTCCTGATAGCGCTGGCAGCCGCCGAGCCCCTGGATAATCTTGCCCTTTACCGCCAGCGGGCCGCTCGACGTCGAATAGCTGCCGGTCTTGCGATCGCCGATCACCGTGTCCCAAACGGTTTTGCCGGTCTTCGCGTCGAAGGCCATCAGATGTGCGTCGCTGGTGGCAAGGTAAATCTTGTCGCCATAAATCGTCATGCCGCGCATGGCCGCAGCGCCGCGCACCGTGCCGTAGTTGTTCTCCCAAATCGGCTCGCCCGTCTTCGCGTCGAGCGCCTGCAGCACGTTGCCGATGTTGTTCAGGTAGATCACACCATCGTGCTCGATGGGAGCCGGTTGGTTGGTGCCGCCCTCGGCCATCGCCCAGCTCCACACCAGCTTCAGGTTCTTCACATTGGCCGCCGTTACCTGGTTCAGCGGACTGAAATTATTCGCGTGATAATCGCGCCGGATCATCAGCCAATCGCCCGGCGGAGGATTCTTCATCATCTCGTCAGTGACGGGCTTGAAATTCTGTACTTCGCCTTTGATGGTGATGCCGCGGGGCTGTGGAGGCGCGGCCGGAGCAGCTCCGTCTTGCGCCGTGACGATGACCTGGAAAGCGATGGCCGCTATAGAAGCGGCCGCAAGAATCTTGACTACGAGCTTCATGGCTGGTTCCAATCTTATATCTATCGCGCAAAATGGAGCCGACTCTCGCCCTTTGCGCTCTGATGGCCCTCCGGCGAACTCCAGCAGCCTATTTGGTGAGCCAACCCCACAGGTTGCCGTCCGGCGCTTTCTCGCTCGCGATCTGGATGTAGAGCCGGCCGGCCTTCAGCGCTTCCACCTGCGCCGCGTTCAGATCGACCGTGCCGGAGATGGCGCCCGATGTAGCCTTGGCAATTGTGAGATCGAGGATCGGCATTCCGCGCACGCCCATCTTTACGCCCTGATGGATCTTTGCGGTCGTCGCCGCGCCGGGTAGGTTCTCAAATGTCCCCGTGACTGTGAGCTTCGTGCCCGTCAGTGTCGCCGTGGCCTGCGCTTCACCCGACATGGTCCGCTGCAGCTGTCCATCAATGGGAACCAACCGCAACCTCGCCTTATAAACGTCCTGGGCAAACACGGCCGACCCCGCAGCGAGCAGCATGACCAGCAAGAGATGTTTCATATCGAGCTTCTAGAAATACAGCGTCACAAGCGGCAGGTCAAGTGGCTATTTCCACCACCTATCCAGCAGCTGCCATATACTGGCTATCGATGACTTCCCGACGTGAGTTTCTGGCCTCGGCGGCGGCGGCCGTGGCGACGTTGAACGCGGCCGAGCTGCCTGCTCTTGGGCTCATTTTCCCACCTACCGGACGCCGGGCTCCGGAAGAGGGGCTCACGATGTACAGCTCTCGCGTGCGGTTCCTCACCGAATCGCTCGGCCTCGAAACGATGACTCCCGAAGGTTACGACAAAGTCCTTGATCGCATTCCTCCCGCCGCCGAGCGCCTCGCCAAGAGCGGCGCGAAAGCCGTAATGCTGATGGGCACTTCGCTCAGTTTTTACAAGGGGGCGGAGTTCAACCAACGCCTGACGGAAGCCCTGAAGAAAGCGACCGGCCTGCCCTGCTCCACCATGTCCACCGGCGTCGTCGAAGGTCTCAAGGCGGTTGGCGGCAAGCGCTTGGCCGTGCCCACGGCGTACAACGAAGAAGTCAACGGACGCCTTCGCATTTTCCTCAAGGAGTCGGGTTTCGAGGCGCTTCAGATCAAAGGGCTCGGCGTCGAAAAAGTCGAGGACATCAATCTCGTCAAGCAGGCGGATCTGCTGCGCTTTTGCACGGACGTCGCCAAGACTTCCAAAGGCGCCGATACCGTTTTCGTCTCCTGCGGCGGTCTCGTCACGCTGCCCATACTCGCGCCGCTCGAACTTAATACGAAGCTGCCTGCGGTTTCCAGCACTCCCCATGCGCTCCGCCTCGGCATCAAGCTGCTCGGCATCGATTCGCGCGTGCAGGGCTTCGGAACGCTTCTTAGCAAGGCATGAGCTTTCGACTGTTCGCCCCGTTGGTCGCCGCCTGTGCTTTGGCGCAGTCGGCGGGGGACGTCAGCTATTGGCTCAATCTCCGCAAGTCCGTACTGAAAGACGACGCCTACTTCGATCAGCTCCGCGACGCCGGAATGCCGGCCATCGAAGGGACTATTGTCACAATGGAGCCCTCGCTGCGCCCTCACACGCTGATGATTGGCATCGAGACCCCGCTCGTCGCTGAATTGCGTCTGGAAATCCAACACGACGGACAGAATGCGCGATTGAATACGACGCCCGCTCTTAAATCGAAAATCCGCTTTCACATGGCGATGCCAAAGTCGGTGCGCAAGCAGCCTTTCGTGCTGACGGCGACTGTGGACGAAATGAACCTCGACTATGAGCAGGACGGCGAAGCCGCGGGGCCGCAATAGTGCTCGAGTTCACTAACTGGATTGAAATGACGTGGCTCAGCATCTGGCTACGTGAAGCGCCGACGCTGCTCGCCTTCCCAACAGTGCTGATTTTCCATACGGTCGGCCTCGGTTTCCTCGCCGGACCCGCCATCGCGCTCGACCTGCGGCTGCTCGGCTTCGCGCCGAATGTCCCTCTTGATGCGATGCGAAAATTCGTCCCCGTAGGCTGGCTGGGTTTCCTCATGAATGCGACATCAGGGCTGCTGCTGCTTTGGGCGTACCCGACGAAAAATCTAACCAATCCGATCTTCTATCTGAAGCTCACCCTCATTGGTACGGGTATGTGGATGTGGGTGAAGCTCTCTAAAATCGACGAGATTGACGCCCGCATTCGCACGCTCGCCAGGACGTCGATCTTCGTCTGGGCTGCCGCCGTCACCGCCGGACGGCTGCTGGCCTACACTTACAAACATTTGATGGCCAGTGAATAGCGCCTGCGGCTAGGGATAATGCCTGCGGCAAAGCAAAGCTTAGGAGCAACCCATGAGTCCGTACGAACAGCCCTATCTCGAACCCCTGCGCCACGTCTTCGAGCACACCTCGCTGGGGCACATGATGAACAATACGTTCTGGGCCTGGCCTACGTTTGAATCGATCCACTTCTTTGGCTTGGCACTGATGATCGGCACCGTCGGCCTCTTCGACCTCCGCCTGATGGGCTTCGCCAAGCAGATGTCGCCCGCCTCGATCCATCGCCTCATTCCTTTCGGATTGATTGGCTTTGGACTCTGCGTTCTTACTGGAATCGGCTTTCTCTGCGGAACTCCGGACCAGTACATCTACAACGAATCTTTCTGGTGGAAGGTGGCATTTTTACTCACCGCCGGAGTGAACGCCGGAATCTTTTACCTGTCCGTATTTCGCGACGTCCGCAACCTGCCCGCGGGAGCAACCGCGCCATTCGCCGCCCGATTAGCGGGTGGCATCTCGCTGGCCTGCTGGATCGGCGTGATGGTCGCCGGTCGTCTACTTACCTTTTTCCGGCCTGCGTATGTCTAATTGGAATGGGCCCCGCAGATTGATAAAATGCAACTTAGATGAAATACCGCGTGTATTTTGAGGCTGATGAAGATGGGATGTTCGTAGCATCCTGCCCTACCCTGCCTGGATGTGTTTCACAGGGGCGCACGCGCGCCGAAGCCTCGCAGAATATTCGCGATGCAATCGAAGGCTATCTAAAAAGCCTCAAAAAACATGGTGATCCCATACCGCCCAGTATTCTTGAGGAAATCATCGAGGTTCCTGCCGGGTGAAGCTGCCCGTTATCTCGGGCGCAGAAGCCGTAAAAGCGTTCGAGAAAATCGGCTATGAGTTTGATGAGCAGCACGGCAGCCACATGATCCTGCGCCGATCGGATCCTCCGCATCGGCGGCTCTCTATTCCAAATCATCGTGAGTTAGCAAAGGGAACGTTGCGCGCTCTCATTCGCGAGGCTGGTTTGACCGTCGACGAATTCTGCGAACTGGTCTAGAGGTTTTGGAGAACCGCGCGGCGATAAGCCGGTTTCTGTTCGGCAATTACTTGCCGCGGCAGTCATTCCTCTACGCCGGCCATTACTGACCAGCTCTAGCAACCTACCCGGAAGTTCAAACGAGACGGGCCGCCTCGCGCCTGCCTTTCGGCAGACTCCTCCCCTATTTGGTCTTGCTCCACGTGGGGTTTTCCCTGCCAACCGGATTGCTCCGGCCGCGGTGCGCTCTTACCGCACCATTTCACCCTTACCCAGAACGCCCATTACTGAGCCCCTGGGCGGTATATTTTCTGTGGCACTATCCGTAAAGCCCGCTTTAAGCGAACCCTCCCGGCCGTTAGCCGGCACGCTGCCCTGCGGAGACCGGACTTTCCTCGGAAAATGCCCTTACGGACACCCCCCGCGACTGCCTGCCGCGCAGATCTCCATCTTTCATTGTATCGGTTTGGCTTCTGGATTGCTCTACAGCGGGAGGGAAACTGTTCCTTTTGGTAACATCGGTTTAAAGTCCTTATGCGAAAAACTCTAGCCTTGTCATTACTAGCTGCCATGCTTATGTGGACCGGAGGGGTCCTGGCCCAGGGTATTAACACCACCGCCAATAAAGATGAGTGGGAAGAGATCAACTTTGAGCAGGGGTCGTCCATCCTGGTCGACGGATTTCCCAGTCTTTTGCGTGAGGCTGAGCTGTTAAGCCAGCATGCCGACTATCGTGCCCAGGTGGTGGGCCACGGCGATGGCACCGGCTCGCGAGCGGCGGCGGAAAAGCTTGGTATGGCGCGGGCCCAAGCAGTTAAGGACTATTTGGTGAAATACGGCGCGCGCCCCGACCAGGTGCAAATCAGCTCGGCGGGGAACGGCGACCCAAAAGTGGCGGGCGGGACCAAGGAAGGCCGGTTCATGAACCGCTGCGCAACCAACCGGCTGCTCAACGGACAAGGCCAAGCGGTGCCAGCGTGTCCGTGCGAAGGAATGAAGGCGCTCCAGGACGAAATCAACCGCCTGCAGCAGGCCGCCCGTGACGCGGCCAATCGCGCCCAGCAGCAACAGAATCAGATCAACCAGTTGCAAGATCAATTGCGCCAGGCCCAGCAGGCCGCGCAGACGGCGCAGAACGCCCAGAATGCGGCCAACAATGCGGCCGCCCAGAACAACAACGCCAACCAGCAGCTCCGCGACCAGAACGCGAATCTTACGAACCAGAGCGCGCAGGCCAAGCGCGATGCCGATGCAGCAGCAGCCCGTGCCGCAGCCGCCGAAGCCGCTCTGAAAGCCAAGCTGCCGAAGTTCTCGCTGCTCGGCCTCAATGTCGGCGCCGACAGCAACCGCGATGTCACCTTCACCGGCAGCGGCCGCTTCTTTGCGCCGTTCGTCAAGCAAGGCAAGTACAGCGCCGCCGCCCAGATCCAGGGCGAGTACATGTACTTCAACGGCCGCCGCGAAGCTCAAGGCGACATTGGCTTGGTCAACCGCTACAAGGACTTCCAGCTCGGCGGCTTTGCCAGCTTCCGCAACATCTGGATGAAGAACATGCAGACCACGGGCACCCTCGGCCAGGCTTCATTCCTCGCCGACTACCTGTTCGGCATCGGCAAGGTCGGCGTCTACGGCAGCAAGACCTTCATGAACGATGCGGTCATCAACCGGGCGCCCATTGGTCCGCTTGGCTTCTCGACCATCGAAACCTACCTGCACGGCCTCGATACGATCGGCGCGAACGGCGCGGTCGCATTCACGAAGAAGGAAAAGTCGCCGTGGATCGACGGCAACATCGGCTGGCTGAAGAGCAGCGGCGGTAACAAGAAGGCAGGTGGCACCGTCCGCCTGGTCTTCCCGATCACCCGCTTGCTGGCCTTCACGGCTGAAGGCGGCGTGAACGAATCGCTCGTCGGCACCAGCAACAACGGCCGAGCGGTGTTCGGCATCCTCTTCGGCAACCAGACCTATCCGTCGCAGTACAAGGCGGCGGATCATCCGGTTCCCATGATGGTCCCGCGCGTTCGCTATGAAATGCTCACGCGCCGGGTTGGCAATGGCGCGCCGATCGCCGACGCCGGTCCCGATCAATTGGGTATCACTGCCGGGTCGGCAAGGCTCGACGGCTCCAAGTCGTCCGATCCCGACAATGACCCGATCACGTTCTCGTGGGTCCAGTTGGCCGGTCCGACTGTCACTCTTGCCGGTGCGAACACGGCGAACCCGACCTTTACCACCGCCGCCGGACAGGCCTACTCCTTCCGCTTGACGGTGAGTGACGGTAAGGCATCGAGCTCGGCCCGCGTGGCCGTCTCCACCGCCGCCGCCACGGAAACCCTGAAGCCGCGCATCGTATCGTTTATCGCCGATCCCGCGGTCATCCAAGCGGGTCAAACATCGACCCTGAAATATGTCGTCCAGAACGCCGACACGGTGACCATTTCACCCTCGGTTTCCGGACCGCTTCCCAAGGATTCGGGCACCGCGAATGTCTCGCCGACCACGACCACGACCTACACCATCACCGCGACCAATAGCGCCGGCACGGACACTGCCGTCACCACGGTAACGATTGGCGCTACGGGCAACAGGCCGGTTGTCGCTTCCTTCGCCGCCAGCCCCACCGAGATCGTCGAGGGCAGCGCGTCGACGCTCACTTGGACCACGACCGGAGCTGACACAGTGTCCATCAACAACGGGGTGGGCACTGTGGTGACCAACGGCAGCGTTCAGGTTACTCCCACCGCGACAACCACCTATACGCTGACCGCCACCAACGCGAGCGGCTCGACAACAGCCACCACAACCGTGACGGTATTCAAGAAGGTGAAGATCATCACGTTCACAGTGACGCCGGATCGGCTGACAGCCTCACCCGGCGCAACAGCGCTATTTGCCTGGACAACGGAGAATGCAACCGGTGTCGAACTGACGCCCGGCGGCGGACTTCGCCAGCCCAATGGCCAGGTCGGCCTGACGGCGCCCGGCTCAACCACGGTCTACACGCTGAAGGCGACTGGCCAAGGCCCCAACAATACGGCCACCGCTCAGGTGACGCTCACCGTCGACGCCGGTCCGGGTGACGGTCCGCAAATCGTCATCCCGCTGAGCGACTTCTACACGGCGTTCCGCAACGTCCAACTGGATGCGCGCGGCTCGTTCGATCCGGGCAACAATAACCCGCTGACCTTCCAATGGACCAGCGTCGACGGCAAGGCTGATGTTCTAGCCCCGACTGCCGCGCTGACTCCAGTCACTCTGAAGTCGACCTTCACCGGTGATTTCGTCTTCGAAGTGAAAGTCACCAACTCCAAGGGACAAAGCGCCACACGACGAGTGATCGTGCGGTTAACACCGCTCGGTTGCGGGCTCAATACCTGCCCTGGCGGCACGACCCCGGTCGTGACCCCTTAAGCCGCTTTTTAGCTAACCAGAGCGACCTCGGCCAGCTTCGTATAAACGGAGCCCGCCGGGGTCGTTTTGCTTAGGTACAGAAAAAACGAGCGTGCCTCAAACGTTCCCCAGTCGGTCTCAGCCAGATCCGCGACCGCTCCCCGCAACTGACGGATGTCCGAACTCTGCTGCACTCGCGCCAGTGTCAGATGGGGTCGATAGGGCTGGGTTTCCTTCTCGATTCCCAAGGCCGCGGTCGCAGCATCGGTAGCCGACGCTAGCATAGGGAGCGCATCTCCTCCTTTGACACCCGCCCAGAAAATGCGCGGTGAGTGGGGATTCGGAAACCAGCCTAAGCCGCTGACCCGTACTTCAAACGGCCTCATCCGGATCTGCGCAAGCGCTACGCTCATTTCATCGAGCCGGGCATCGGGCCACGAACCGATGAACTTGGTCGTAATGTGTAAGTTCCCCACCGGCGACCACCGCAGCCCCGGCGCTGCCGGCCGAAGCGCTTCTATCGCAGCGCCTATTCTCTGAACGATCGAGTCCGGAGGATGGAGGCCCACGAAGAGTCGCATAACCTAAAAGTCTGGCATGCCGCCAAACATCAAAGCGATTCGCTCTCTGCCCGTGATGCCCAGGGATTTCTACGCTCAACCCACGATTGATGTGTCGCGCGGCCTGCTCGGTCAACTGCTGGTGCATGGCGAGCACGCCGGCAGGATCGTCGAAGTCGAGGCCTACGTCCCGGAGTTCAACGGTGAGCGCGATCTGGCCGCGCACTCCTGCCGCGGAATCACGCCCCGCACCAAGGTGATTTTTGGCCCGCCGGGCTACGCCTACGTCTACTTCATCTACGGCATGTACGAATGCCTCAACATCGTCGCCGAACCCGAGGGCATACCAGGCTGTGTACTGATTCGCGCGCTCGAACCCGTCCGCAATCTCGAAGCCTCGAATGGGCCCGGCAAGCTCACGAGGGCCATGGGCATCACTCGCGCGCAATACGGGCACGACATGCTGCGGCCTCCTCTTACCGTTCGCTATCTTGGTAATCCAGCCGAACCGGTGATTGTCACGCCGCGTATCGGCATCCGCCATTGCGCCGACTGGCCGCTGCGTTTCCATCTGGGCGGCAACCCCCACGTGTCGCACGCCCGCGGATCAATTAAACCCAAGTCCCACTTACTCACAGGCAAAGTCGTTTAACCCGGACGAACCCGTTTACTATAGATACTTGTCCCGCGTTAGCCCTCAATCCGGTTCCACCCGCGTCCGCTGGCCTCTAGTTTCCATCGGCGTGCTGCTCACTTCGCTTGCCACGCTGCTCGTCGAGTTGACGTTGACGCGCATCTTCTCTGTCGTCTTCTACTATCACTTCGCCTTCCTCGCCATCTCCATCGCCATGTTCGGCCTCGGCGTCGGCGGAGTATTTTCCTATCTCTTCACGAATAAGACGAAGATCTACCAACAGCTGGGCCTGCTGTCATCATTGAACGCGCTTTTCGTCGTCGGCTCCGTGGCGTTCGTGCTTTCGCGAGCAGCCGACGTTCACGCCTGGGCACTGGCGCCGGTCTACCTGGCGAGCGCAGTTCCCTTCTTGATTTCCGGCATCGTCCTATCGCTGGCGATCTCCGAGGGTATTGAGCGCGTTCACAGCCTCTACTTCTTCGATCTCTTCGGCGCCGGACTCGGCTGCCTGCTCTTCCTCGGCCTGCTGCAGTGGCTCGGCGGGCCCAACACGATGCTGAGCGCCGCCGTCCTCTTCGCCGCCGCATCGGCAGTCTGGTTTACCGCCGCTCGCGCTCCCAGCGGGCGCATTCTCGCCGTCTGCATCGCACTCGGCCTGGTGGGCCTGGTCGCCTACAACGCCAAATCGCGCCTGATCGATGTGCGTACCTCGAAGGGCTCCGTGCTGCATGACGAACGCTTCGTCAAATGGAACACCTTCTCGCGGATCGCCATTGTGCCGGAACGTGGCGATGCGCGGCGCTCGGAGATCGTCATCGACGGCGATGCGTCAACCGGTATCTTCGCCGACAAGATCGAAGACATGCAGCCGCAGGATCGGGCGAATCTATTGAAGCAGGGACCCGGTTTGCCGTATGCGCTGCGGCCCGGTGCAAAGACGCTGGTGATCGGACCCGGGGGCGGTTGGGATGTGGCACGCGCCGTTTCGTCCGGTAGCCAGGACGTTACGGGCGTGGAGATCAATCCGATCATTGCCGACGTCATCATGCGGCAGCGCTTCGCGGACTTGAGCCACGGGTTGTACCTGCGCCCCAATGTTCATATCCAGATCGAGGATGGCCGCAGCTTCGTGCGGCGCAGCCCGGAGAAGTACCAGGTGATTCAGGCGACGCTCGTCGATACCTGGGCATCTACCGCGGCGGGTGCGTTTGCGCTTTCCGAGAACAACCTTTACACAACGGAGGCTTTCCGCGAATATCTCGCGCATCTCACCGACGATGGCATCCTGGCTTTCACGCGCTGGGGTTTCGAGCCGCCACGCGAATCGCTTCGGTTGATTACTTTGGCAACCGACGCACTGGCGCAACTCGGCGAAACGGATGCGGCCAGGCACTTCCTGGTGGCCCGCGAGAACACCCAAATCATCAAAGACTGGGGCGCTACCGACACGGTGTTAATTTCGCGGAAGCCTTTTTCCGATGCCGATGTGCAGAAGGCGCGTTCCATTTTTGCCGACGCCAAAATGGAATTGGTCTACGTGCCGGGCGTGACGGGGAATCCATTTGCGCAGTTCCTGAAAGGGGATCGCGCGAAGTTCCTGAGTGACTATCAGTATGATGTTCGGCCCGTTGGCGATGACCGGCCGTTTTTCTTCTACACCGTGCAGGCGCGCGATATGTGGAGCTTCCTTCGTTCCGCCAATCGCAGCAACGCCGATTTCAAGACCAATCGCGCCGTGCCGATGCTCTTTATGCTGGTCGGCATCAGCCTCGCTGGAACGCTGCTGATTCTGGCGCTGCCGCCGGTGCTGCTTGGCAGCCGGTTGCCTGCAGAGCGCGGCGTGCGCGGGTTCCTCGCTTACTTCCTGTTCATCGGTGTCGGCTACATTTTGGTCCAGGTCGCGCTGATCCAGCGCTTCGTACTGTTCCTCGGGCACCCGACTTATGCACTGACGGTCATTATCTTTACGATGCTGATTGCGAGCGGTTTGGGAAGCTACACTAGCCGGCGTCTGGCACTGAATGAGTCGGGGCGAACAGGCCGCGTCTTGGTCGCCGTATTCGCCGGCATTGTGCTACTGGCGCTGATTGCCGCGCCGATCACCCAATTGGCCATCGGCTTGACCCTCAGCGTCCGCATCTTCCTTACGGTGCTGATGATCGCGCCAGTGGCATTTCTGATGGGCATGCCGTTTCCAGCGGGATTGGCCCGGCTGGAAGCATGGCACAAGCCCTCTCTGAAGTGGGCGTGGTCCTTGAATGCGGCATCGAGCGTGTTGGGCTCGGCCGGGGCGATTTTCTTCGCGCTGCAATGGGGCCTGCGGCTGACCCTGCTGCTGGGCGGGGCAATGTACTTGCTCGCTCTAGCCGCATCGCGAACGGTGAAGGAGCGCGCCGATGCCTGAGCTACCCGGCCTCAAGGCGGCATCGTCGGTAGAGCCATGGATGCGCGGTCCCATCGAGGGGGTCGATCCGTTGTTGGCTCCGCTGATCTATTGCTTCCAACAGGCCCGCGAAGACATCACGAAGTTCGCCGCGGATCTGACCGCCGAACAGCTTTGGACCCGGCCGCACGGGTTTGGATCGGCCGGCTTCCACATCCGCCACGCCGGCGGAGCCGCCGATCGGCTCTGCACTTACCTCGAGGGGCAGATGCTGACGGAGCAGCAGCTTCAGTTCTTGAAGAACGAGATGGCTGAGGGAGCCACATTCGAGGAGTTGTTTGCGGAACTCGATCAGCACTTGGCGCGCGTCGAAAAAGTAGTCAGGCAGGTCGACGTATCGACGTTTCGCGAACCACGCGGCATCGGACGCAAGCAGTTACCTACCACCGTCATCGGCCTCATCGTCCACATCTGCGAACACACTCAGCGCCATGTAGGACAAGCCATCAGCGCGGCTAAACTGGCCCGGGTCACCGTCTGATTTCGGCTCCATCTTCCACGAAACAAACGGCTGAGCATCTCCACCTCTTGCTGAGCCATGCGACACTCGCCGCCGTGGAAGCAGAGCCATCATTCGTTGAGCACCCATTCGGCATGTGTGCTCGCGCGGGATTTGATAGAAAATTGCCAAACAAACCCAATTCCAAGCGGCATCGAACAATCCGGACTAACTTGAAACCGCACTTTTCGAGACTCACAAACAATTTCGCCAAACAAAGCCAACTGCCCTCAACGGGCCTTCGAATCAACTACTTGCGCTACACTGATCACGGGTCGAAAGGCCCCATCCACATGCTGCTACGCCTCCTCATCCGCTGGCTGATCATGGCCGTCAGCCTCTACATCGTGGCCAACGTCGTCCCTGGCTTCCACATCTCAACCGCCCAAGCCGCGCTCACCGCTGCCGTCGTCGTGGGCTTGCTGAACGCCACGCTCGGCGCAATTCTCAAGATCCTCACCTTCCCATTCACCATCCTTACGCTTGGGCTGTTCTGGCTCGTCATTAACGCGATGATGCTGTATCTTGCCTCGGAACTGGTGAACGGCTTCCGGATCGACGGCCCCATCACCGCCTTCATCGGCTCCATCCTGTTGAGCATCGTCAACATGGTTCTGAAAACCGTGCTACCGGACGGCAAAGACAAAGACTAGCTGTGGGGCAGACCCCCAGGTCTGCAGCCGGGCTCCGCTGAGCCGGCTCTCATTGGTTTGTTAGACTGATTCCGAAACCAAGGAGTCGACCATGACAGTCCAGCGAACCGTCCGCCTTTCGGAGATGAGAACTGCCCTCTTTGTTGCCGGTGCCGCCTTACTCGCGGTTGGCGGAGCGCGGCCGCTCCAGGCCCAAGCCTTCGCAGATCTGAAGAGCGCGCTCGTCGACTATTCGAAATCGGACCTGGCACCGCGAAAGGCCTGCGAGGCGATGGGAAGTTTCAAGGCGAAGGATATCGCGGAGATCAAGGCGGCGACGATTCCAGCGGCTGCGGCGGCACCCGAACATTGCCGCGTTACGGGGCTCCTCTCCCCCGAGATCGCCTTCGAAGTCAGCCTGCCGGCGAAATGGAACGGACGCTTCTACATGATTGGGAACGGAGGGCACGCCGGCGAGGCATTGGATGATCCGGGCCGCGCCGGTCAACGCAACGAGGCGTTGCGGCTGGGCTTCGCCTTCGCTCAGACCAACACGGGCCACGATTCGCGCAAAGAGCCAGGCGGCAGCTTCGTGATGAGCAATCCGCAAAAGGCGATCGACTATGCGTATCGCGCGGTGCACCTCACCGCGGTGACTGCCAAAGACATCACCAAGGACTACTATGGCAAGGCCGTGTCTAAGGCCTATTGGAATTCGTGCTCGAACGGCGGCCGCCAAGGGCTGCTTGAGGCCCAGCGGTTCCCGGAGGATTTCGACGGTATCGTCGCCAATGCTCCGTGGGTCGACCAAACCGGATTCACCATTGGCGCGATGTGGAATCAGAAGGCGCTGACACAGGCGCCGGTATCAGCCGCCAAACTGGCGATGGTGGCCGATAAGGTGATGGCGAAGTGCGATGCCATCGACGGCTTGAAGGACGGCCTGATCGACGATCCGCGCAAGTGCAATTTCAATCCCGCCGTAGATGCGCCCGCATGCCCCGCTGGCGCAGATCGCGCCGATTGCCTGACCGCCCCGCAGGCGGCGGCAATTTCCAAGGTCTATAGCGGTCCGGTGAGCAACGGCAGGCCGTTCTTCCCCGGGTTCATGCCGGGTAGCGAGGCTGTGACGACGGGAGGGTTCGGAGGAGGCCCAGCAGCGAGTGGTTGGATGAACGTGATTGTCGCGGCGCAACCGACTGCCAAACCCGCCGACTTCAATCTGGCAGAAGGCACCATGCGTTATCTGGTGCCCAAACCGCCGAGGCCCGACTACGACTACATGACGTTCAACTACGACACCGACATCCACATTGTGGACGATTGGAGCAAACTGGCCGACGCGAAGAACGCGGACCTCGCCAAATTCAAGAAGCGCGGCGGCAAGCTGATCATGACCTATGGGTGGGCGGACACGATTCTACAGCCGATGATGGGCGTGAACTATTACGAGCAGGTGGTGGCCAAGAACGGCCCGGATGCGAAGGGGTTTGCGCGGCTGTTCATGGTGCCGGGCATGGCGCACTGCGGCGGCGGCATCGGCCCAGATCGGAATGACTCCGTGACGGCGATGATCGATTGGGTGGAAAAGGGCAAGGCGCCCACCTCGATCAAAGCGAGCAAAGTGGTAGACAACAAGGTGGTGCGCTCGCGGCCGTTGTGTCCGTATCCGCAGGTGGCGCGGTATTCGGGCGCTGGCAGCGTGGATGAGGCGGGGAATTTTCGGTGCGTGGAGCCGTAGGGACGCGCTACGCCGCATCTCAATCGCGCCACTTTAGCGATCAAGCATCAGCGTGTGCGGTTGTCGGATAAGAAAACCCCATGCCAAGGATTAACGCTCAGCGGTCTTCCGCGCCCGACCCAGTCATTACTTAAGGTAAAATTGCGCCAATGCGTCGCAGGAGATTTGATGGAGCCACACCCGTGGTATTTGCTGCTGCGACCGTGCTTTTAGGACTAGCAATAGTTGCTTCTGCATATTGGGAAAAAGATAGTGACTATTGGCTTAATGTACTCACAGACTTTGGTTTTTTGTTGGTCGGTCTCGGCGCTGGAATATTGGCGATAAATGTATATTTCGAATCCGGAAAACGTCAGACCGCAATGCGAGCCTTGCGAAATCTCGTCCAGCCATCACTCGGCCCTGCTAGGGAGCACATTGTAACTTGTCTATGTAGCAAATTTGGTGACACAAAATTTCAAGAATTGGTCGCCGCCTACAGAAAGCACCAGTGCGATCCTGAAAGACTCCTCGCCCACGAACGTTCCCGTCTTGAAGAAGTCGTTTGGGACGAGAGGGTCGTTTTGTCAGAGCATTTCGCCGCAATTGCGAAGGACATGGACACGCTTCTGCATGTAATTGGGTGGTCATTTGACGATAAGCAGCTACTTGAGGATATCCTTTGCTGTCGAGCCGAAAGCCAAAGGTTCGTACGCGTATGCGCAGTCGAGAACCTTAAGGCCACTCCATCCTCCATTTCAAAGCCCTTTCTTGACGCTTTTTTGTCCTGCTACATAGCGGACTTAAGCATTGAACGACTCAGTGGAATTTCAGCGTCTGAAGGTAGCACCTCCGAATGGATTGTCAACGTCACGACGAATTGACATTCAGAAACATCGGGGAAAGGATATCGCGATGGGTGACTATGAAGATAAGCGGCGCGCTGAACGGTTCCGCGAAGAGATCGAGCATCGAAGACGAAGCGAGGCCGACCCGACTAACAGGGTGGCTAAAAGATATAGCGATGAAAGGGAACGGGAACACCAGCGTTCTGCGCGCGAAATGGAACGGGAACGAGACCAGCGATCCGCACGCGAAAGGGCAGTAACGCACGCCGCTTCCAGTCGCCAAATGGAAGGAGGTGGGGGCTGCTTTGCACAGGAAACGGAGATACTGACACCGCAAGGGCCACGAGAAATCGCCACTCTCACTCGGGGCGACCATGTCCTGGGCTTCGATGATACTTTTGGATACACAGTGCGTAAAGTAGAACGGCGCTCAGATCACGGGGCAGTCCGCATATGGGAAATCGGAGTTTCACACCTGAGCCGTTATATCTCCACCACAAAATCTCACTTGTTTCTTACTGACTTGGGGTGGAAGCGTTCTCGCCATCTTCAGTCTGGCGACCTACTTCGAACTCCCAACGGGTGGGCAGAAGTAGACTCAGTCTGCGAAACCGACAGATTCGAACCTGTTCACAATCTAGTTGTAGAAAAGTCCTTGAGCTACTTTGCGGACGGTGTTGTTGTTCATTGTTTCTCGCATTTTAGGCATGTTCGAACGTGGTTACATCACCTTGAACTACAGATGCGCACCAAAGATATCGCCGCCTCGGAGCCATGGGCAACGCACGCAGATGGGCTCCGTCGGTCGGACGAGCCCTGTCACGAACTGGCGACCTTGATAATCCGCCCATAAGGAGCGTCAGAGCTCCCAGTTTGCGGTTAGGGCTTCTTCGTTTTAGGGAGTGCCACGAGGCCCCCGCGCTATCATCTATAGATCACTATGATTCCTGAAGTGATCCCTGAAGGCCTTACTTTTGACGACGTCCTGCTGCTGCCGGCGCACAGTTTGGTGCTGCCGACGGATGCGGACACAAAGACGCGGTTTACCAAGAAAATTGCTCTGAACATACCGATCACCAGCTCGGCGATGGATACGGTGACGGAGTCGCACCTGGCGATTGCGCTGGCGCGCGAGGGCGGCATCGGGATTGTGCATCGCGGGATGTCGATCGAGCGGCAGGCCGAGGAAGTGGATCGGGTAAAGCGGTCGGAGTCGGGCATGATTGTGGACCCGGTGACGATTCAGCCGCACCAGAAGATCTATGAAGCGCTGCAGTTGATGCAGCGCTTCCGCATTTCGGGCGTGCCGGTGACGGACGAGAGCGGGCGGCTGGTAGGTATTCTGACGAATCGCGATCTGCGGTTTGAGACGCGCACGGATCTGGATGTCGCCGATGTGATGACCAAGACGAACCTGATCACGGTTCCGGTGGGGACGACGCTCGAACAGGCCGAGCAGATGCTGCACAAGCATCGCGTGGAGAAGCTGCTGGTAGTGGATGACCACTACACGCTGAAGGGGCTGATCACGGTCAAGGACATTCAGAAGAAGGTGAAGTATCCGAACGCCTGCAAAGATGAGCGCGGGCGGCTGTGCGTGGGAGCGGCAATCGGTGCGACAGGCGACTTCCTGGAACGCGCGAGCGAACTGGTGGAGCGCAATGTCGACGTGATCGTGATCGACACGGCGCATGGGCATCAGGAACGCGTGCTGGATGCGGTCTCGGCATTCAAGAAGGCTTTTCCAGGCACGCAGTTGGTAGCGGGCAACGTGGCGACCGAAGATGGCGCGCGCGATCTGGTCGACCGCGGCGTGGATGGCGTGAAAGTGGGCATCGGGCCGGGATCAATTTGCACCACGCGCGTGGTGTCGGGTGCGGGCGTACCGCAGATCACGGCCATTTCTGAAGCGGCCAAAGCAACTCGCAAGGCCGGGGTACCGCTGATCTCCGATGGCGGCATCAAATACTCCGGCGACGTGACAAAGGCGCTGGCTTCGGGAGCTGATTGCGTGATGATCGGGTCGCTATTTGCGGGGACCGATGAAAGTCCGGGCGAGACAATTCTCTACCAAGGCCGCACGTTCAAGAGCTATCGCGGCATGGGGAGCCTGGGCGCGATGTCGGCCGGGACGTCGGCGGACCGATATTCGCAGGAGAGTGTGGGCGCCTCGAAGCTGGTGCCGGAGGGAATTGAGGGGCGCGTGCCCTATAAGGGACCGCTCGGTGACCTGGTGTTTCAACTCGTGGGCGGTGTACGCGCCGGCATGGGCTATTGCGGCGCGGCGACGATTCCCGCGCTGCAGGAAAAGGCGAAGTTCGTGCGGGTCTCGATTGCGGCCTTGCGCGAAGGCCACGTGCATGATGTGATCATCACGAAGGAAGCGCCGAACTACCGTGTGGAGAATTCCTAGTTCCGCCGAAAGGCCCGCTCAAAGCGAGCTGCAGCCTGAAAGGGCTGCCCCACAACCTGAGTATTCGGAAGAGGGAGGAGATCTTTCGTTGATTCAATGGATGTTGTCGCTAACACCCGATGAGCGGTTGGATGCATTGGAGGAAGCGGCTAACGATATCCTAGAACTTCGTGCCGGACTTCGTTAGGCGTCAATTTCGGGAGGCGTTAGCAACACTGCGTCGCCATGACGTCGAGTTCATTGTTGTGGGCGGAGTGAGCGCGGCGATTCAAGGCTCGGGACTGACCACGTTTGATCTCTACATTGTCCATCAACGTGCCCCGCCAAATATCGCGAAGCTGCTGTCTGCACTCCAAGAAATCCATGGATGCTATCGATTGAAGCTGGAAGTGAGGCCCACCGCGAATCACTTGGAATCAAGCGGGCACCATCTATTGATGACTGATCTCGGGCCGTTGGATGTGCTTGGCACGATCGGACATGGCTGGGATTATGAACGACTGCTCCCCTTCACCAAGATCGTGTCACTCCGTGAGGGAATCGAGGCTCGGATTCTGGACCTGGCCAAGCTCATTGAAGTGAAGGAAGAGACTGCGACGGAAAAGGATCGCGCGATGCTGCCGATTCTGAAGCAGACGGTGCGTAATCGGGAGCGGTAGCAACATTTGCTATCCTCATGGTCGATGAGAACCGCAATACTCAGTTCCCTATTGCTGCTGCCGCTTTACGCTGAAACGCCGCTCGAACATTCGAATGAGACGCGCTTTCAGATGGACGTCAAGGTTCCAGACGCGGCGCTTCAATCGTTTTTGCCGCAGGGTTGGACGCAGAATCCGGCAACCGCGGGCGCGGCCAAGGATTGTAATTTGCGCGTGATTTTCATTGACCGCGTGACGATCAATGATCCCAAGGGGCCGCCCATCGGGAAAGGCACTAGCCGCCTGGTATGGCTCGCCGCCCCGGTAAAGGATCCCGCCGGCAAGGCGGTTCAGATGATCATTGGCGGCATCACGATCGACCAGAGCGATGCACCGGGGCCGTTCGGAAACTACCTGCTCGCGAAGAATGCCAAGCTGAGTCGATCGTTGAAGCAGGGCGGTGGTGACACGCTGATCGAAACGCAGGAATGGGAATTCACCGCGCAGAGTGGAGAGTTTCTGAATCTCAACGTCAGCTATGAACGCGGCCCCGCCAACTATCGGCCGCTGGCCGACACACTGTATTATTCGGCGAAAGATCCATCGATCTATCAGATTTCACGGCAAGACCAGGTGCTCGACATTCTGCGCAACGTAACCACCACGCCGCCCGACCATGTGAAGAGCTTTTCGTTCAAGGGTGGCGGCGGCAGCTATGCCAAGTTGTTCGACGGTACGGAGAAGATGTTGAGCTGGGACAACGTGCTGTGGCTCAACCGCACGGTGCTGAAGCCGTAACGCAGGCCTCAATCACGAGCCGGCCATTCAACGCCGGCAAAGGCCCCCGCGGATACCGGCCGAAGAGTCGCAATAGAAGGTGGTTGGCGCGAGCGGATAAGGCGTGCAGGGAATCGGCATAGCGCCGCAGCGATCGTCGGCGGGAGGCATCAGATATTCAATGCCATTCTGCACTTCGTGCCTCGGTGTCACATCGAATCGGAAAGCGTGATCCGGCATTACCAGACGATCGCTCCATAGGGTTAAGATCGATCGTGGATCACTGGTTCGCTGAGTGAGCAGCCAATCGCTTGCTGCCCCCAGGAGCAACATCGCGCACCCTTCTAATAGCGCCCACTTCACCGCCGAAAGGCGCGGGATCGGCGGGTTAATGCGCGAAAGAAGAACGGAGCCGGCGCAACCTGCGAATATCGCTATGGAAGGCAGAGCAAAGCGCGCATCGGGTGCTGTCACAAAGCAGCAGACGGCGTTTATTGCGGCCAACGTCGCCGCGCGATTCCAAGAACGCGTGAAAATCACCAGAAGCATTGACGAAAGGGCAAGCGCCAATAGATAGGGATTGAACCCGCGGATCAACCAACCGCCGATCCAAGAGAGATCCCAATACGGCGCCGCGTAGTCTTTGCCGTCGTTTCGGCCGTAGTTGATCGTATCCATCGCAGCGGCCCGGGCAGCGACTGGACTGATCGATGCCGCGACATTCGAACAAAGCAAAGTCGAGGGGAAAGCCGGGCACCCTGTCGTCCGCAAATTTGCAACGGGCAGGCTAAGAGGCAAAGCCAAGACGAGCGCTAGCGTCGCCAAGCGTCCGGCGCCGAACATCTTTCGTCCTAGAACGGCGGCGAACGCGGGGGCAACCGTGATCTTTATTCCTATCGCGCCTGCGCTCATCAGCAGTGCGGCCGACGAAGTTCCCCGAATGATGAGCCCGGAGACAACCACCAGTGCGGCGGCGGCACCGTAGTTCGGCGAGGGTGACCTAAGGAATACGAGGAGAATGGAACACGTGATGAGGACCGGTATCGCCGTTGCACTGTAGCGATCCACTTGGCTCGCTTCGCGGCGCATGATTCTCTCTAAAGCGAGTGCGAGTTGCGTGAGAAGGAGGAGAGTGGCGAAGCCGCCGGCGGTATTGTCCATCCGTCCCGTAAGGGCACCGTGGTCGAAAATTGCCGGCAGCGCGAGCCAGGAGCTGGAAAAACCCATTCGATAGTGAAGCAGTCCGAGTCCAGGTGGGAGCCCCTGCTGGGCCATCCAGGAAATCAGTTGCGTGTGATAGAGGGCGGAGTCGTATAGAAGACTTGGGCCGGATTCGATTGGAAGAAGGCCGGCGAGGATGATCAGCAAGATCGCTCCTGTGCTCCGTGAAGGCCAGCATTCACTCAGCGTTCGTCGCACTGATTTCGCCAGAACCAACGGTAGGGGCAAGGCCAGCAGACGAAAATCGATGGGCATCCAAACCGCCGCCGCTAGTGACGCGCTGGCAAGGGCAAGTAAACCAACCCAGCTCGCCGCGAGCATGCGGTCATCGCGCGAGGATAGGCTTTCCGGCCAGTCAGAAACGGAAATAAGTGCAGCCCCGATAATCAGCGAGACGGCACCGAGTGCGCTCCAAGCAAGGAAAAGGAAAAACACGGCGTCAGGTGTTTGCCTTTTTTAGATACACGCCCATGAGGTTTTCATTGTAAGGCGATGCTGTTTACGTAGAGCTCCACGGTTTCAAAATTTGACACACGAATCGGCTCGCCGAGCATATGCCATGTGCCAGAGGCGAGCACCTCTTTCTTGAGGCGGCGCACTTTGGTATTGATGAAATTGTAGGGGCGCTCTTTTTCGATCCAATCGATCGAAGCCTCGTCGGGGAAGAAAAAGAATCGAGCGTCGCGATTCGCTGTCGCAACCAGATGGTGGAAACGTTCGTCGTCGTTGGCGCCTGGAATCTGTTTCCACGCAATAGGGACAGCGGGGCCAAAAAGGTCCTCATGAAAGGAATGCAACACCAATCCGTCGGGTAGCTTCAGTGCGCCGTTGAGAGGCACGGCGCCAAGGTCGTAAATCATCACATCCTTCACCCCGGAGACCTGAAAATCGACGATGTGCGCGGTGAGGAATTCTGCGTCTTTCCATCCGGCTCTGGCGCTTTCGGCGCGCATTCGCTCGATGCCAGTGCGTACGGAAGACATCGAGGGAAGGGTTCCGTCGTTGCGTCCGGCATGATCGGCATGCCCGTCGTAGGCGACCGAGGCGCAGGCCAAGAGTACAAGGCCCGAGGCCAAGCGTATGGATTTAGATTCGATCACCGGACCGCGGCAGGGGGCCAGAAAGAACATTGTGGTCCCAAAAACAGTCGGCATTGCCACGAAGGGATTAAGGCCCGCACCCTTGGCGATCAGCAACGATACCGGGGCGCAGGCAACCCAGACCAAAGCCCAATCCAGTTTTGCTAAGTCCCTGTACCGATTTAGGAGATGGATGAGCAGGAGCACGGCAGCCGCTTTTGCAAGAATGTAGCCCATATTCCAGTGGGCGAAGTTAATGTGTTCGGAACTTCGGGTGAGAGGAAGGTTAGCGTTAGGATCGGCGCCCCAAACAAAATAGTAGAAGTGTATGTAGTGCCAGTTCTTGATGATCGGCAACAAGCCGACAATCGCAGCCGGCGCCCAGTAGCTGAAAACCCGTTTCGATAGGATCCATCGAGAGCTCGGCTCAGCCCAGAAGCGGACCACTAGAACTGGGCCCAAAGCTACTCCCAGATAAACAGGCGCCGTTGCACGATTGAGAAAACAGAGACAAATAAACAGGGCCGAGAGAATCCAGGGGGTGCGGGATGTGGTCTCGCGGGTCGCGAGGTACCAAACGATGACCAAGGAAAAGAGTAAGTAGAGCGACAAATCCATGCGGAAGTCGGAGACGCCGCCGTTTGCGCGATAGATGGCAGCGATGGAAACAGGTGGTACGCTCCAGAGGAGCGCAAGGTCGAGGGCAGCTTTGCGATAGATACGCCAGTAGATAAGAAGAGAGACTGCTAAAGCAGCCATCCAGACCTCTTGCATCCAAATACCCATCAAACGTGAATACGGCACAAGTGGGGCTATGATCGCGGCGATCATCCACGGCAGGGAAACCGTGCTTCCGCTCAAGGCGGTGTGCAAACCCGCGCTCAGCCCTTCCGTTTTGGATATCGCCAAAACAGTGGCCAGTTGGCTCCGGTATGCCACCGAGTCGAAAAAAGGCGCGTAGCGTTCGTAGTAAAGATGATTGAGGCCGCACGCATACCAACCCTGCAAGAGAACGACCGCCAGCACGAGCAGGCACGCCCACGGAGGCAAGTGCCGGGAAGATTTTTCATTCACGGAACTGGCTATCCCTTAGCGAACCATATGCTCAAGAAGCAACCACCTTGAATCGGCTTCGGGTCCGCCGCCAACCTGGCTCCAGCCCAAATCCGCCGCATGCCCAACGAAGGCTGCTACCGGAGGTTCTCGTAGCATTGCTGGATTCACATAGAACAATTGCACCTGGTTCTCGGACAAGAGCGTGCGCAACGCCGTCTCGCTTCCGATCGGTCCCCATCCATAGTAGTAGAGCGCGTTACAGGGCGGCTTTCCTGCCTCGATGAAGTAATTACAAAGTTCGCCTCCATAGCCGGGCGTAACCGCGACCGCCCCTGGCCCAAACTTCTTCTCGAATGGCGACAAGTTTCTGTAGAGTCGCAGTAGAGGACGATCATCGCCGTTGGGCATCGGCTTGTAATACGGCCGGTACGCCAGTAAAATCGCCACAGCAAAAAGGGGCCACGCCCACGCGAATTTTTTCAGCAACCGCGATCCAATCACGATCTCCAGGGAGATTCCGATCAAACTCAGCAACAATACGCTTAGCGCGAATAGATAGGAAGGCCGCGGACGTTGCGTCGCAATGACGGCTGGGGTAACGGCTGCGACGCTAAACATTGCGATCCACGTCCAGAGGTGCGGCCGAATCCGTTCCGGATAGAAGGTGGCCCATTGCCGCTTGGCTTTTATCACGGCCGCTAGGAATAGCCCAATCACCAGAATGCTATAAAAAGCGGTACGCCGAGGCACTCTCAGCACAGGAGCATAGTCGGGGTTCACAGTTCCGGACATGGCGTTGAATAGCAGCACCTGGAGTCCACTTGGCGTCAGGGAGGTATTCCAAAGGACGTGCTCCACCATCGCTTTCGGGTTTCGAAAGAAGGCATCGCGGAAGGATGGCTCAGGTACGCCAAAGGTTGTCTGCATCAACCCTTGACACTCCGTCCAGGGTGATTTGGTCCACTCTGGGTGCCGCTGCTGATAGCCGACCGCATAGACTTGGCAAATATTCAGCGTGTGCTTGCGGTCTAGTGTGGCTTGGAGGCTGGCGCCCTTCTCGGTGGCTCGCCAATAGAAAACTGAGATGAGTATGCCTGCCAATAGAATGGGCACTGCGTAACTTGCGACGGGGAAAGAGCCCTTACCACCGCGTGCCCGACTCTCGCTGAGTTCGGCGTAGGCACAGGCGGCTGCAAACAGCAGAAAGGCGATGGATAGCTCGTTGCGCATCAGCACGGCTGATACCAACAGCATTCCAGAGCACAGTCCACGTCCCCTGGAACCCGGGATGCCTACCAACAGCCAAGCGCACAAAATGGGAATCAACGCGAAAAGATGCACTTCATAAAGAGCGTCGAAATTAATGGGCAACACACACCACCGTGCCGCCATTCCCCAGGCGATCCACGGATGCAGCAGGCGCCTCAGCAACATCAAGATCAGCAATGGCAGGGCCAAGACAATAACCAGCCGATGAGCCATAGTTACGACGTATAGATCTCGCGTGAAGTGAAGAAACAGGCTGTAGTACAAGGTGTACAGGGGTGACCACGCGATGGATCCCATACCATTCGCCGCCCAACCCTTGGCCATGCCCAGGTAGGAACTCGTGTCGCCTGTCGTTAAATCCTTATAAATCCACATGCCCCAGACGAGCTTCAACTGGAGGGCAAAGATCATTAAGTAAGCCAACCAGGCAGAGGACAGGGCCCGGGTGAAAAGGCGAGACAGCATGGCAAAGTTCTCAGTCTAACATTCGAGAAAAAAATGACACTCGATTTTTTCGCGCTGCACGACTGAATAATGGCGGAATCAAGCGGTACGGCCATGTTATCCTCACCACGTGAGCCTGACTCAAGCGCCGCAGGAGCCGCTCGCTTTGGCCGCTACGCCATTGCCGTTTGAGCCTCTGCCCGCGTTCCAGAATAGCGGGCTACTCAACGACTCTGAACTTGCTGACGCGAAAGGCAAGCGCATCGGCGTTCTGATTGTTGCCTACAATGCGCTCACGACCCTATCCAAAGTGCTCAGCCGCATCACGCCGAATGTTTGGGCGAATGTGGAAGAGATCGCTGTTTTCGACGACGCTAGCCAAGACTCGACCTACGAGTTGGTTCTTGGCCTGAAGTCGCTGCGACAATTGCCGAAGCTGACGGTACTGCGGCACGAACAGAACCTCGGCTACGGGGGAAATCAGAAAGCCGGGTATCGCTATTTCATTGACAAAGGCTTCGATATTGTTGTTCTGCTCCACGGCGATGGCCAGTATGCGCCCGAGATCCTTTCCCATCTCTATCACCCGCTGGTGACTGGGAACGCGGATGCGGTCTTCGGATCACGAATGATGAAAGATTATGGAGGGCCGCTGAAGGGCGGCATGCCCCTCTATAAGTACGTAGGCAACCGCATCCTTTCGGTTTTCGAGAATCGATCGCTGGGCCTTCAACTGACGGAGTTTCACAGCGGCTACCGGGCCTACAACCTCCACGCGTTGAAGAGAATCCGTATGGATGAGATGACCAACGATTTCCATTTCGACACGGAAATCATCATCAAGCTCCATCACCAGCAGTTCAAAATCAGCGAAGTGGCAATCCCCACCTACTACGGCACGGAAATTTGCTACGTGAACGGCATGCGCTATGCCCGCGATGTGGCTCGCGCCGTCTACCGGTACAAACAAACGCGCCGCTCGGTGAAATCATTTCCGGAGTTCCAGGAATACTTTGTTCACTATCCGATCAAAGAAAGCAAGAACTCCAGCCATTCGCTGGTGCGCCAACTGGTGGGTAGCGGGCACACCGTTCTGGATGTTGGCTGCGGCAAGGGATTTTTTGCGGAGCAGTTGAGAAATGCCGGAAATCAAATTACGGGGATTGACGCCGTCGAGAGCCCGGCGAGCCCGGATACCTTCGAGCGCTTCGTCCGGGCCGATCTCGACCAAGGCCTTGCTGGCGCCGCCGAAAAGTTTGGCACCCAGCGCTTCGACTATGTTCTGCTGCTCGACATTCTCGAACATCTGCGCCAGCCGGAGCAGCTTCTGGCCGATTGCCGCCCGCTTCTCGGCCCGGAAGGCAAGGTCATCATTTCACTGCCGAACGTGGCGAACATCACCGTCCGCGCCGCCCTTCTGTTCGGCCGCTTTGAATATACCGAGCGGGGGCTGCTCGACAGGACCCACTTGCGCTTCTTCACGCGAAAGACAGCCCGCCAATTTGTGGAAAAGCTAGGGTTTGAAATTCGCCGCGAAAAGATGACAGTGATGCCGGTGGAACTGGCGCTAGGCATCGCGGCCGATAACCCGTTTATGGTTGCTGTCAATCGCCTATTGTCTTTCGTTACGTCGATTCTCCCCGGCTTGTTCGGCTATCAGATCATTTTTATGGCGACGCCGATCAAAACTCCGCGCGCCTAACGAACGGCCGGTTTGCGGCTTCCTCCGGAACGTGATAACGTCAAGCTGTTTAACAAGGGGATCGTCTTTGAAACTCCAATCTTTGCAACGTATTTTTTCCGTAGCTGTGTCGCTTGGCACGGTGGCCGCGCTGGCGACTCTAGCCGTGAATGGGCAGCCGCAGGCTTCCGGCAAGAAGCAAACCAAGGCCAAGCAGACGCAGGTCAAGGTCACGACGATGGCCACGGGGCTGTGGCATCCGTGGAGCCTGGCGTTTCTGCCGAACGGCGACATGCTGGTGACCGAACGCAACGGCAAGCTGCGGCTCGTTCATGACAACGTGCTCGATCCCGAGCCAATCTCGGGCCTGATGCCGGTGCATTCGGTTCGGTTGTCGGGATTCATGGAAGTGCTGCCGCATCCGAAGTTCGCTGAGAACCACTGGCTCTATTTCACCTACACGAAGGATGTGGAGCCCAAAGACCAGGTGGCGACAACACTCGCCCGCGGGCGGCTGGATGGCAAGAAAATTGTCGATTTAAAGGACCTGCTGATCTGCGATTCCTGGGCGGGCGATGGCGGCTCCGGAGCGCGACTGGCCTGGGGCAAAGACGGCATGCTTTATATGACTACCGGCGCGTCCAATGGCAATGCCGCCCAAGAAGGCACCAGCCTGCGAGGCAAGATTCTGCGTCTCACCGATGAAGGCAAGCCGGCTCCGGGCAATCCGTTCGCTGGCAAGGCGGGCTATAAGGCAGAGATTTACACCATGGGCCACCGCAATTCGCTGGGGCTCGCGCTGAATCCCACGACGGGCGATCTGTGGAGCAACGAGAATGGGCCGTACGGCGGCGACGAAGTGAACATCCTGAAGCCGGGGGCTAACTATGGGTGGCCGAAGGTGAGCTTCGGACGCGACTATTCCGGTCCGCAGATCACGAACTTCGCTGAGGGTGTCACGCTGCCCGTGGTCTTTTGGGCCCCGTCGATCGCCCCCTCGGGCATGATGTTCTACACCGGCGACCGTTTCCCGGAATGGAAGGGCAACCTGTTTGTCGGTGCCATGCTGGGCGGCGCAGCGCAGGGCTATCCGCACCTGGAGCGCCTCGTTTTTGACCAGAACTGGGATGAAACCGGTCGGCAGGCGCTGCTCGTCGACATGAAGCAACGTGTGCGCGACGTGCGCCAGGGACCCGATGGCCTCGTCTATGTCATAACCGACGAAGAAAACGGCTCGCTGCTGCGGCTGGAGCCGGGGCAGTAACTCTCCAGCCAAACATCACCCGTTGAGAGTTATCGCCAAAGCTGTCGCTACCGGCATGCTGGTCGTGCTTGCAGGCACTCTCCCGCGTAACGTCGTCTTCTTCGCGAATTTGCGTTTGTTCCCTGGCGTCCCTTGGGCGGTACCGGCAACCGCAGCCTACATCTGGTTCTTCTGGCGCTATCTGAAGAAAAACTATCCGGAAAACCTGCGCGCCAAGCCGGTGGCGCCGCGGATTTGGTTGTGGGCACTCATTGCCGGAGGGCTCGCGATCGCCGCACTGGTTCTCGCACTTCGTCTCGTGAACCACTATATTCCCCTGCCGCCGCAGGATGCGTCTCAGCTTTCGGGCATTCCCAGCCATACCGTGGTGGCGCTGCTGCTGATGGCGGCACCGGTCGCTGGCATCATTGAGGAGGCGGCGTTCCGGGGTTACATGCAGTATCCCATCGAGCAGCGATATGGCCTCCCGATCGCCATTCTAATCACGGGCACCATGTTTGCCGTCGCCCATCTCGACTTCACGCCGATCCTCTGGCCGTACTACGTCGCCGTCGCCGCTATCTACGGAATCGTCGCTCATCTCACGCAATCGATTCTTCCCGCCATCGTGCTGCACACGGCCGGCAATGTCTATTCGAATCTCGATCTTTGGCTGCACGGGCAGGCAGAATGGCAGAAGTCGACGGGCTCCTCCATCGATTCTGCGCCGGCTCTGGCAACCGCCCTTGGGATCACCGCTATCACCGCGGCATTGGCCACAACTCAACTCACGCGGATCACCAGAAATTCGCCTGCATAAAGCGCAGCATCCTCCGCGAGCTCCCTCGGATTGTCCATTTGCGGGCGATTCATCTCACGCGTGAACATATCCGGCACCGGCGCGCACCGCTAAACGATTGAATTTAAATTCCTATCAAGTTGGCACATGGAGTGCCTAATTATAGTCGGAACGAATGACCAGCTTTCACGTAATATATGCAGGCGAAAGACATAACATTCGCCGCTGCTGAAACGGAGCAGCAAACCGGACCACGGTGTCCGGCATCGGACAACACATCTTTTAGGCTTGCGCGAACAAGTCTCGGTTAGCAACGCACGATCTTCGTCACATCAACGCGGCCTTTGCCGCGCAATACCCGGCGTGTCTTCACGCGCGCAACGGCGAAGCAGGAATCACTAGGAACTATCGAAATCTAAGGAGCCATCATGAAAACGACAATGAAATCCATCCGGCTTGCAATGATCTGTGCATTGGGAATCGTCTGCGGAACCGGGCAAATGGCGTATGCGCAAAGCGCCCAGAATCAAACGCTCGACGAGATCCTCCGCGTAACGATGGCAGAATTGCGTTTGAACGACGCGGTCGTGCCGGGCACGCAAACACCGGGACTCAATCCCAACATCTTCGGTAAGTTGATTCCGCCGAGCCCCCCTTCAACGGAAGCTCGAGTATCTCAATCCGCAGGATCAACAGAAACACTTGTGCACCACGCAGCCAGTGGCGAGAAGAAAGTGGAACGCAAAGTGAGTGAAGTGACAAAGACTCGATAGGGAATATGCATCCGGCGGGATCAATTGCAAGGATTCATCAAATCGAATGCAACATTTCACCGGGCCGTCCGTATATCAGGCAGACGCAAAATGATTCAGCGCCAATGCACCATTTGATCGGCGCCATATTGATCCGTTCGTAGCGCAGTCAGCCTTCGCCCCGGATTGCGCATCTGGTAGCGGTCGGGCGGACGATGTCTTGCCGGGATGACACCTGAGGTGTGTTTGGAGCACACGGGAGGAATTGAGATGCTCATGCGAACAGCGATCAGCTTCGGGCTTTGCCTGGCTCTGGCGGCACAGAGTGAGCCGGATCCGGCAATCCAGCGCATGCTCAACACAGCGACCCCGGTCTTGCAGGGTACTCCCCGAGAACAAACAATGAACAGGAGCCTGCTGAATGATCGCCTGTCGAATTGGGATTTCGTAACAACAATTCCCGTTCCCAACGGCCAGCCATCGCTGCCTGCTCGACCAGGGCCGCCCATCTCCCTAACCCGGTTGCAACACAAAATCCCGGGCTCGGCGAAAAAGGCGTATGCGAAGGGCGGCAATCATCTTCGTGCCGGCAAGCTCGATCTGGCGGTTGAAGCTTTCCAGCGGGCCGTTGCGCTCGACCCTGGCTATGTGAACGCCTATTGTGACCTCGGCGTCACGTACATGCGCCTCGAGAGGGGCCCGGAAGCGGCAGCAGCATTCCAACGCGCTGTTGCGCTCGCGCCCGAAATGAGTTCGCTCCATGCCAATCTGGGCTGGGCTCTGATGGTATTGGGGCGATCGAGCGAAGCGGAGGCAAGCGCGCGGCAGGCTTTGAGATTGGCAAACGACAATCCCGCCGCGCACCGTCTCTTGGGACATGTTTTAGCGGCGGGCGGCCCGGAAGTCCATGCAGAAGCCTTTGAGCATTTTGAGGCCGCCCTGCAAATCATCGCGAGTCGTGCCGATCAGGCGCGTACGAAATAGGGCTACGCGTGCGCCGGTTCGGCCCTATGCGCCGGCTGATAGGCTCCTGGCACCGCGCGGAATGCGATTGCCATCCGGTTCCACCCATTGATGGCAACGATAGCCAGGGTCAAGTTCACCAGCTCTTCTTCCGAAAAGAATCGCCGTGCCTCTTGGTAGACGGCTTCCGGCACATGGCCCTCGTAGACTCGCGTAACCGATTCGGTCCAGGCAAGAGCCGCGCGTTCGCGATCGGTGAAGAACGGCGTTTCGCGCCAGGCGTTCAGCGCGTACAACCGCTGTTCGGTTTCGCCTTCTGCACGCGCATCCTTCGAATGCATGTCGAGACAGAACGCGCAGCCGTTGATCTGAGAGGCTCGCATCTTCACCAACTCCAGCAGAGGCAGCTCCAGCTTTGATGATTTCCGGATGTAGGTTTCCAACGCGAGCATGGCGGAATAGGCTCCGGGCGATACCTTTTGTGCTTCTAATCGTGCTTGCATCATTCTCTCCTTCGCCTTCAGGATAAACTCTCTTCAGCGTAGAACGGATGGCCGCGGCCGGCTGCGAGCGCGGTTCGCAAATTCATGGAAGACCGCTTTCGGGCTCCAATTCCGGCTGGGGATTGCCGATTGCTGTTCTGATACTTTGACCACGCCGAACGAAGCCAGGTCCATATCGCGGCGCGGATCGTCGGGCCGGTGCGGGCGGTTCCAGGACGCGAAGGTGAACCAGAACGCCGTATCAACCGCGTGTCGTTCGCAAATTGCCAGCAGCTCTCGCAAGTACGCTACCTGCTCGGATTCATCCCTCGCATAGTCTCCAGCCAATTGCTGGTCTTCCCCTTCTCCACTGAGAATCGCCCAGCCGTTCGCACCTTGCTCCCCCGCACCACGATAGGTGCAGCAGCCGAACTCAGTCACCGCAACCGGTTTACCCTGAGCCGTCCACGCATCGAGCTGCTGATCGAATGTGACTTCGTTGCTCTTGTCGCGATAGGCATCCACGCCGACGAGAGTAAATGGCTCCCAGTCGATCTGTTCCCACGCGCCGGACGCGTAGGTAATGGCCCCGGAAAATCGCTCACGCGAAACCGCGACAGCTTCGGCGAGAAAAGCATTGAGCCGTGCAAGGATCGCCGGATACTCGCCGAAAAGCTCAGGGCTCGGCGCCATCAGTTGGCCCATCCGTGCATAGGAATCGGCGCCGGGGAGAAAGCCGCGGCCAAACACGCTCACTTCGCACCCCAGCACCAGCACGACGTTCCCTGCCGACTTGCCACGCAACGCCTCGGCTCGCAACGCGCAGTCCTCAAAGGCGGCCAGCATCTCCTTCGTGTCCAACTCGCAGGGATGTGGCGAGAACCAAACGTCGAGGCCTTCCTCCGCGGCATAGCCGGCTGCGACAGAGATCCGTTCCGGATCCCCTCCGGTGATTCGCACCGCGGCGCAGTGCAGATTACGAGCGATGACCTTCATGTCGAAGGCCGCCTGTTCCGGATCGAAAACTTCGCGAGACCTGCGCTTGCCTGGGAAGATGCCCGTATCGTAGTTGATGCCGAGTTTCATCGCCGTTTCCTATGCATGACTGGTCGGAAAAGACATTGACCCCATCCGATGAAGGGGTGTTTCTAAAACACGCGCAAATCGCGATCCGAAATGCTTATGAACCCAGCAGCCGGCGGACGACGGGAACTACCAGATCGACAAAAACATCCCTGTGCCTCGACCACCTTCCGGGATAAGGCAAATGGATAAAAGGACTGTGCCCCTTGGAAGTTTGAGCGGCTCTCGCGACGTTGCCTTCAATCGAGCGCAGCAGCGTCGCGATCATGACCGGCTGAAGTTGACGCATCTCTTTCGAAAGCGAGGGCTCGCTGTCCCGGCATGCCGCGCGGCGCAACAGCCGATCCCAATCATCCACAGGCTCCGGGCACAGATCGATCAAATAGCAGCCCGCATCCTGAAATACCGTTAGAAAATTCTCGTCAGCAATCGATGGGTCAGCGATTTGAAACGCATCGCGCATAGCGCGATAGAGCCCCGAGTCACGCTGGTAGAAGAACCGTCCGGAAGCCGGGGGCGATTCACCGACAAACAAAAGCCGGACGGTATCTGGCCGGAAGGAATGCCTGAGCCGTTCCTGCCGGCGTCGTAACGCTAGATCTGAGTTGGGCGATCCGGCCATGGGCCGGGCTCGACTACTTGGCGGGGATTTCGTAGACGTACAAATGATGCACGCGCTTGAATGCTTCGATTTCGTGAACGCGCTTCGGTTCCCAGCCACGGATCGGATAATCGTGGCTCACCACGCGGGCGCCGGGCTTGAGGTATTTTTCCAGATTGGGGCGGATGAGATCGTTGCTCGACGTCAGTAAATACAGCGTCACAACGTCGGCTTCGCTCAGGTCCACAGACATCATGTCTGCTTCCACAATGCGAACTCGCTTGTCGAGCTTGGCAAGCGAAATCTTCTCGCGCGACTCCGTGACTTCCTTGGGAGAGATTTCGACACCGACAGCGCGGGCTCCATATTTCTGCGCGGCGGTAATCACCACCCGGCCGTCACCGGAACCCAGGTCGTAGACCATTTCGTTCGGTTTGATGTCGGCGACCTTCAGCATCTCGTCCACCACGTTTTGCGGCGTGGACACATAGGGCGCCAGACGATTGATGGGCTTGGCCTGAAACAAGAAGGGCCAGTGCAGACCCTGCGCAGAGGCGCTCGAAACGGCAATCAAGCAAAACGCAAGAAACTTCATGACCCGAAAACCCCTAACCACTTTACATCTATCGCGCACAACGGAACCTAGGCTCGGCATTCGCCTCTCCTCGTCCTGCGCGCTTCACATCTCTCGCGCATAACGGAGCCAAGTCTCGACATTCGCCTCGCCAAGCCCTGTGCGCTTCTATATCTATCGCGCACCACCGAACCGACGCTTAGACGCCCAAGCTTCGCCCGATTCGCGCTGCAATCACTTCCCACTACCACTTGAGACTGAAGTTACAGCCTTTTCGTTCCTTGATTTTACTACGCGGGATACCATTTCCGAGACCGCGGCCCAGAGGTCTCTGGGACGGCTGATGGTGTACTCTACGCCACGGAGGGATTTCACGGCCTGGCCAATCGTATCGCGCCAGGGAGTGACAAAGGGGTTAGCGGCATAGTTGAGGTAGAAAATAGGGGGCGCGTCGCTCGCCAGCGGCTTTAACTGGGCTTCGGGGACCTTGTCGTCGAGCATCGTTTTCGGCCCGGCGAATACCACCGCGTCCACATTACCGGAACTGGCGATTTCCTGCTCGATGAAATCGCCCAGGAAGCGCGTGTTGCTCGTCTTGTCCTGCAGGCGGCGCAAGTCGATCGTGCCAAGATTGAGTGTTTTTAATGATTCGCCGAGCGCCGGGAAATTCACCTGTTCGCCGTCCTGGCGATAGAGCACTTTTTCCTCATTTAAGTTGAAAGCCACCAGCGTAAGCTTGGCGATGCGGGTGTCACGCGCCAGAGTCCGCAGCATACTGGTGAGTGCGTTCGTGTCGATCGGGCGCAGCGCCGATGCCAGCGCCTTCTGGGGCGCGAAATTCACGAGGATCTTCAAGCGGAGCGCTCCCCCATCAGGCTTTACCACGGAGGGCTCAGCCACAAAATCCGTGGCGGGAATCGCATCGATGGCGCCGGGCGGCAAGCTGGGCTGGATCTCGCGCTCAGACCGGTCGAGCGCCGCCTCCACTTCCCACGAATCACTGCATACGCGCTCCCCGGAGTCGCGCATCAGCCAATCCACGGTGTATTTGCCTTCTCCGAGATCAAAACCGCCCTGCAACAGCGCCGAGCCCTTGGCTTCATCATTCACTTCAGGAACGCGGATGCGCTGGGTGAAATAGACGGCTTCATTAGGACGATCGGTTGGGGCGACGCGAAACAGGATGGAGAGAATATTCCCTGAGCCGACCACTTCCCGCAGGGGCAGGTCGACATCGTAGCCAGCATGGAAACGCAGATCGAAGCCCACAAAGGCCTTGTCAGGCTTCACATGGCATTCCAGGTCGGTGCGGGCTTCCTTCGATTCGAGGACCGCAAGATCACTACCGATGATCTGCGTGCCCCCCATGCCGGTTTTGAGCCGGGTCTGCGCCGCTAGAGGGAGCGTCACGGCTGCGGTGATGATCAAGGTTCGATAAAAATGCCGCATAGCATTCACCCAAGCTTGACCAACTACCAATCCGGCCGCCACCGGGGGGATGACGATATTAGAATGCGAAACGTTTCAGAAAGCAAGTCCCAACTGCGTGGCCAGGATTAAGAGTTCTGATGATGTGGATTAAGCGAAGCGGCGGTAGAAGGAATAGGCCGAGATCGCCAGTCCTATGAAGACTACAAGGCCGCGCACAAATTCCTTAGGCATTCGCCTGGCCACCCGCGCGCCAATGTATCCCCCGACGATCGAGCAAAGCGCCATCAGGATGCCATAACGGTAGTCGATAACGCCTTCCACCATAAATACGACCAGGGTGATGCTATTCATGACGAACGCGAGCACAACTTTAAGGGCGTTCAGTTCGTGGATGTCGTGGACGCCGATCAGCTCGAGCGAGCCGAGCATCAAAATTCCAATTCCAGCCCCAAAATATCCGCCGTAAACGCCGACGAAGTACTGGAATATGAGGATGCCAGTGATAGTACCTCGCGTGGGTTTTTCCGGCGGGTGCGCCCCACCAATCCAACTGGCGATCCGGCGCTGGAACAACAGCAGCAGCGAGGCAACCAGCAGCAGCCAGGGAATCAGGCTTTCGAATTGGTTGGGAAAGCGCGTGACCAGCAGCGAGCCAGTGAAACCACCGAGGAAGCTGGGAGCCCAAAGAAGCTTCAGCATGGCCGAGCGGCCCTTCAGCTCGCTGCGATAAGCCCAGGCACTGGCGACGCCCGCGGGGACAAGAGCAAACGTGCTGGTGCCGTTGGCGACGACCGGACTAACGACGGCTAGCAGTGCGGGAAACGTCAGCAGCGTCCCGCCGCCGGCTACGGAATTGATCGCGCCGCCGATCAGCGCCGTCAGTGCCAGCAGCAGATGAGTGACATCGAACGAGGACAAACACTCAGGTTAGCAGGGAAGACCATATTTCTACTTCTTCGGCATCGGCTCGATCCTGTGCTGCTGTCGTGATTGCAGCGTAACCAGGCTCTCTGCCGTAAGTCTTCCCGCGCCCCGGGCCGTCGCTATTTAGGATGCGCCCGCTGAAGCTCATGATGCAGCACGTAGTTGGATTCGACGGGAACGCCGTCTTTATACTTCACTTTGAGCAGCACTTGATAGTACTGAGGGAACGTTCCGTCGGGCTTTGTCATTTTGGCCACTAGCTCGGCCGCATGGGTTGGATCGATGAACCACTGCACCGCACCGAAACGCCCCATGGTTCGCTGGCTCGTGATGCTGATCACGTCGCCCGTGCCAGAGAGGCCCGGCAAATGGGTGATCAGAGCATAGCGCTCGCCGCTAATCGAGACGTCGCCGAAGCCTTCTTCCGGGTAGTACTTCAGTTCGCCGGGCCGCGGTCGGAGGTTGACTACCCCGTCGCGTTCGTGGTCGAGATCGAGGGCGACCGGCAGTTCCTGAAGCCGGTCGTGAAAGAAGCCCGAAGCACCGACGTAGAGCACATTATTGCTGGCCATCTGCTGCCAGCTGAGCTCTCGCATGGCCGCTAACGATACGGAGGGGGCCCGAAGCCCAAGAAATCGCCCAAGAAGGAAGGCGGCGTTCACTTCACCCGCCGGGGCGTAATAGTGGTTCACCTTCATCGGAGGATTGCCCAGAAGGGCGCGCATTTTTGCGACGGTATCCGATTTCTCAATATCCTGCCAGCTGTTGAAACTGAGCTCACGATAGACACCGAAGCCTTCGAACTGTACGAACGGCGGGTCCTCCATGGCCAGCACCAGCGGCCGTCCCGACCTGATGAATGGCGCCCAAAGCCGCTCGAGAGCCGGTGTCCATGCCGGTTGAAACAAGCTTGTTTCGCTCCCGCCCTGAGTCAGCCTGTAGGTCGCCATCGCCGCCCAGGCAATTGCGATAACGGTAACTCCCGCCAGCATAAGAAATGCGCGGCGATAGTCCGGCGCCGGTGGTGCAAGCTCCGCCGCAGTTTCAGCGACAGGCGGACGGGAGGTGACCTTCAGCTTGAAACGGCCTTTGGGAAGCTCGATGATCTGAGGATCTTTCAGACCCTCGGTCATGTAGTATTCAGCGAGTTTGAGCCGCAACCGGCCCACCTGAATCCGAACAGTGGAATCGCGGCGCGGATCGTAATCCTCGGGCTTGCCAAGCGCGTCAATGCCGACCGAATACTCTTTGAGTTGATGATCCTCGCCAAGAGCCAATCGATCGGCGAGAAATCGGAGCAGGCGTTTCAGCGCTTCCGCGTTGCGAAAGGTTTCGCTACGCAGAATGCGCTCAACCTGGAGTTCGGTTTCCTGGGCCGATTCCGTGAGTTCCGTCAGCATCACTCGGCGTGTCCGCCCTTCTTGGCGCTACTTTTTGGGTTCTTTAAAGAAGGCAAAGATATCAGGATCATCTGGCCCATCCGCGTCATTTTGCACATAGATGGACTGCCTCCCAAAACCCCAGGGTGATTGTACGTTGGACGGCTGCGTCCGATCCAATAATCAATAACTATCGTTCGAGAAGAATTGCGTCTTGTTCGCGGGAATCTCTTCGAGACTACGCCTTGGCTTGCGGTCGCTTCAACTGACGAATGAACCGCCGCAGCGCGGGCGGCACGTTGTCTTTCCTCCATAGTCCGATGAGATCGGCATAGGCAGCGGGCCCGGCCAGCTCGCGATAAACGCAGCCGCGGACTTTCAAGTGCTGGCGGAATGACTCAGGAACCAACGCCACGCCCAGCTGTCCGGCCGCGAGAAACACCGCCGTCTGCAGCAGCCGGGTCGGCTGCAGGCGGGGAGCCGTAATGCCGCCCGTACGAAGCGTTTCCAATACCAACTCATGAAAGCCGAGCACGGATTGCTTTCGGGGGATGAGGAAGGTCTCCCCCTCCAGATCGGAAAGCCGCACCTTGTCTGCTGTTGCCGCGCGATGCCCGGTGGGAAGCGCTACGATAAGCCTCTCCCGCGAGATTACGATCGAATCCAGCGAACGATCCTGAATGGTCAGAAACACGAGCCCGATGTCGATGGTTTCCTTGCGAAGCGCCTCTACCTGCTCGCCTGGCTCCATCTCGCGGATATCCACCGCAATTTGAGGCGCCTCTTTGCGGAAGGCACGGAGAATTTCCGGCAGCACGCTGCACACCGCTGTGCTCACCACCCCGATCACCAGGGAACCCGCATCGCCTTGTCCAGCCCGCGTTGTCTCGCGCGCCGCCTGATCGATCTGCTCGAGAATCCGGGCGGCGCGAGGCAGAAACACTTCACCCGCCGCTGTCAGGCAAACACGCCGATTCGAGCGCTCCACCAGCTGCGTTCCGAGCTCGTCCTCCAGCTGTTTGATCTGATGGCTGAGCGCCGGCTGGGCGACTCCGAGTAGTAGCGCGGCTTTCGTGAAATGGAGTTGCTCTGCGAGAACGCAAAAGTAACGCAGATGCCGGATCTCCATGGCGATTCACGATCCGAGTGGATTGGTCAACTAGCTTTATCTTCTCTCTTACTTGTCCTGATTCGTGCCCCAGACACGGCCCAACCACTCCACCAACCGTTCCAGTTCCTCGTCACTTAGCTGAGCACCGCGCTCGCGCATATCCACGGCAACCACGCGCCAGTGCTCTTCGGGAAACCGTGAGTTGGAAACGCGTTCCAGCCCATGACATCTCGTGCAGGCCCGCTCCATCAAGCGGCGCGCTTCTGGGTCGGAAAAGAATGTCGTAATTTCGGGCGGAACGTAGGTACGGGGAAACGGCTTGCTGCCCGGCCCGAATTTCGAGACAAGCCAATCCAACAAAAGTTTGTCGTTTGCCTCAGTTAGCTGATAGCCGCCGGTCACCTTGTGCTTGGCTTGAAGCAGCAATTTCCAGCCTGGCCCATCGAGCGCGTTGAAAGCATAGTCGTCGATGCCGTGGCATCGTGTGCAGTTTTTGCGGATCACGTCCCACGTCTCGCCATCCGGCCGGCTCACTTGCGGACGTGTGGCGCGGCGTTGCGCCGGCAAAGGAAGAATCGCGATCACCGCTAGCGCAATCAAGTATCTGCTGCGGATCATTTCTTTTCCGTCTTTCCGTCTGCCTTTTCCGCTTCCTTCACCGACAGGCCCCCCGTGATGCCATCGACATGGTCGCCCGTCTGTACCTTGCGGATCTTGATGATCTCGGCGGGAGTAGCCGTCTTCGGATCTACATTGGCGCCCGAGCAAGTGAACCCGCGCAACGTGCATTCTGATGTGGTGTGCTCGATACCGAGCTCCTTCATCTTTTTCTCCATCAGCGCAACCACATCCGGATGCGGCACTACCGCATTGTTGGGAACAAAAGTACCCACGCCAATCGCATAGTCAATCGGCATCAGAGGCTCAACGCTCGAGCCAAACGCGCCGTCGTTCTTTTTGCCAAGATCATAGGCCCCTAAGTCCGCACCCTTATCGATGAGGTACTGAACAATTGCCGCATCGCCCAAGTTCGCCGCACCCATCAGCGGCGTAATGCCGTAGCTGTCGGCCCAATTGACATCCTCACCCGCTTCCACCAGCAGCTTCACGACGGCGAGACGATCCTCGGAACTACGCTGGCGGTTGTAACCATTGATGAACGCCGTACCAACCGCCGCGCCAAGCGTCGTCTCGCGGTCTTTGGAAATAGCGTGCGATTTTGCGCCATGCGCGAGCAGCAGTTTCACCAGTTCAATGTCGCCGGCGAAAGCGGCCCGCGAGAAAGCCGTGGCAAACACGATCCGCGGAGAGCCTTCGCGCATTCGGGCGCGCGGCGTGTTATCGATGACGGCGTTGGGATTGGCGCCCGCGTCGAGCAGTTTTTTGATCAACGGCAGCGGGTCCGCTGAGATCATCCACGGGAAATTGGGAGCTGTCTCCATGTTGCGGCGATCCACGGCCCAGAACAGCGGTGTGAAATTCTGCGCATCAGCCCGATTCACATCGGCATGGTTATCCACTAAAAGCGTTGCCACATCGTAGCTGCCGTCGAAAATCGCCAGACTGAGCGCAGTCTTGCCGTCGCCGCCCGCAGCATTGATATCGGCTTTCGCGGCGATCAGCAAACGCGCGGATTCCACATCGTTCTCACGCGCCGAAAACATCAGCGGCGTCAGTGAACCGCTGGCAAACTCTTCCGGCTTTCCTGGGCTCGTCTTCGAGGGCGTGGTCCCTTCGAATCCCCGCCCCGAAGCGGATGGCACGAAATTCGATTTGGCGTTGACGTCGGCGCCCCGCTCGATCAGCAGCTGAACCACCGGCGAATGACGCTCGGCAGCCGCCCACATCAGCGCCGTTGTGCCGCCCCAAGTCTCCTTGGCATCGATTTTTGCCCCGCTATCGAGCAGCGCCTTGACCGCATCTACCTTGCCAGTGCGCGATGCGATCATCAAAGCGGTATCACCGGACCGTGTCAACGGTGCATTCACGTCGGCTCCGGCTTTGGCGAGCTTGGTAATCATGGCAGCGCTACCGTTGAGCGCGGCGAGCATCAGGGGCGTCGCGCCGGCTTGATTGGCGGTCGTCACTTTCGCTCCCGCGCGGAGCAGAAGATCCACCGTCTCCAGATCATTAGCCTCGGCCGCCCAATGCAGTGCGGTGGTGCCATCCACCTGGGGCGCGTTCACATCCGCCTTCTTGGCGATCAAGGCAGGAAGAGCAGCTTTATCGCCTCGGGCTAAGGCGTCGGCCACCTCACTGGGCGGCGGCGCGGCCATCAAACCGGCAGCGCCGAAAAGGAGCGAACAAAGGATCAATCTCATCAGTAAACCCCTACAGCGCAATGGGCTTGGTGCTGGACCCAAAGCTGGTGCTTGTCCCTTTCAGCGCTCCGGCTGCATCATAGGTCGGGATGTCCTGGATTCCATACTTGTGCAGCACCGCGAGCAGCATGTTGGACGTCCGTTCTTTATTGTCGGGGAATACGATATGGCGGTTCCCCTTGAACTTGCCGTCGATACCGCCCAGCAAAATGATCGGAACCTTCACATGGGCGTGCCGGTGCGAATTGCCCATGTTGCTGCCCTTGTAGATCAGGATATGGTCGAGCAGCGTGCCGTCGCCCTCAGGCGTCTTGGCGAGCTTATCCGCGAAGTACGCCAGGTTCTGGACGTGATAGCGGTTCATTTTGGCGTAGCTTGCCACGTTGTCCGGTTTGTCGCCGTGGTGCGACGAGCCATGCCAGCCGCCATTGAAACCCGAATCGGGGAAGCTGGCGCCGGATAGGTCCTTGCCCAGCATATAGGTGGCCGAACGCGTGAGGTCGGCCTGGAATGCGAGCACGAGCAGGTCATACATCAGCCGGTAGTGTACGGTCTTGTTTTCCGGGAGACCGAAGGGAATTTCCGCCGAGGGCTCCTGGATCTTCTTGTTCGTGGCGAGCTTGATGCGCCGCTCAATCTCGCGAACATTTTCCAGATAATTGTCGAGTTTCGCCTTGTCGCCGGAGCCGAGCGGCTTCTTGAAGTACGAAATCTCCTGGGCCACCGAATCGAGAATGCTCGCGCTGTCTCCGCGGCCTTGCTTGCGCTCCACGGGACTCGTGCCATCGCCAAACAGGCGCTCGAAGGCTACCCGTGGATTCACTTCCGTCGGCAGCGGCTGCACCGGCGAGGTCCAGGAGATGCAGTTGGTGTAGGCGCAGCTATAGCCCCAGTTGCAGTTGCCGAAATTGCCGTCTTCCTCAACGCCCAGTTGGATCGACGACAGGATCGTATCCTGCCCGTGCTTCTGCGCGATCAACTGATCGATGGTGATGCCGAGATAGGGGCTCACCGCGTTGCGCCGCGGCCGCGCGGCCGACAGCAGCACCGCGCCGCGAGCATGGTCGCCGCCGGGCTCCTCGGTATTCGCCATCGCCTCGGGCATGTCCATGCCGGAAATCAGCGTCACCTGATTCCGGAATTGCTCCAGCGGCTTCGTGATGAAGGAAAACTCGAAGTCGGCGCCTTCCTGCTGCGGACTCCAATAACCCGGAGCGGCCCCATGCGGATGCCAGATGCCGAGGAAGCGCTTAGGCGCCACCGCCGCCGTCTGATTGACAGGCGTCTGGGCCGGAACCATGGAATCAAGGAGCGGCAGACCAACCGCCACGCCCGCGCCACGCAAGAACGTGCGCCGGGGAATGTGCTTTTTCGTGATGAACATGTTTTCGCTCCTTCTACTTGCTCGCGCTTACATCCACTTGTTTGGTGCGGTATTGGAACGGCTGGCTCTTGATAATCCCCATCAGAATGGAGAAGAACCGGTCGTTATCCTTATCCGCCTGGCGCACGATGGACCGAACCACCGGCATATCCTCATATTCGACGCCGCGTCCCAGTGCAAACGTCATCAGTTTCTCGGTCACCATCCGGACGAACTGCGGCGAATAGTGCAGCAGAGCGTTCCTTAACTCGACCGGCCCATTCACCTTCGTGCCATCCCACAAAGTCGCCGAGGTATCGAGTGGCACGCCGCCCTCCCCGCCCTGCTTCATGCGATACGAAGCGTCCGCGTCAAAATTCTCCAACGCGAAACCAATCGGATCCATCAGCTTGTGACAGCTCGCACACGGCTCGCTCTTGCGGTGCATGGTCATCTGTTCGCGCAGCGTCATAACCTTATCGCTCTTGGTGTCCTCGAGCGGCGGAACGTTCGGCGGCGGCTCGGGCGGCGGTGTTCCAAGAATGTTCTCGAGCACCCACACACCGCGCTTCACAGGCGAAGTCCGGAAATTCTGCACCCAGGTGAGAGACAGCACGCTGCCCTGCCCTAACAGCCCGCGGCGGTACGCAAGCTCCGGCCCCAGCGCCACGCGCCGGAAATGCGCGCCATAGATATTCGGAATGCCGTAGTGCTGCGCCAGCCGCTCATTCAGGAAGGTATAGTCCGCGGTCAGCAGATCCACTACGTTGCGATTTTCCTGAATGATGCTGGTAAACAGCAATTCCGTCTCCCGCCGGAATGCCTTCCGGAGTTCGTCGTCCCAATTGGGATAGAAAACGCCATCCGGTGAGGTGGCAGGAAGGTTGCGCAAATAGAGCAGCTGATCGCCGAAGTTGTCGACCAGCGCGCTCGCCTTGGAATCGGCCAGCATGCGGCGTACTTGTTTTTCGAGTACCGCCGGAAGATGAAGCTGGTTGGCCGCCGCAACCTGAATCAGTTCGTCGTCGGGAACACTGCTCCACATCAGGAACGACAGCCGCGAGGCCAGTTCTAAATCGGTGATGCGATACGGCTGATTCGAAGTGACGTTCGCCGGCTCGCGCTCGGCCCGGATCAGGAACTGCGGGCTGGTCAGGATGCGGCGCAAAGCGAGTTCGATGCCGTAGCGGAAATCAGCTTCCCGGCGTCCCTTCTGATAGAACCCTTGCACCCATTCGGTGTCATTGGCGTTCACCGGCCGCCGATATGCCCGGCGCATCAAAGTATCGAGAATCTGCTTCGAACAAGCAGCTTCTTCCGCCTCCGTCTTCGGCATGCAAGTGAAGACTTTTCGAAGGCTCCGCGAATCTTCAGGGCGCTTTGCATCAAACGGACCGCGAATGCGCAGCGTGCCCACCGCCGGATGATATTGAAGTTGTGGAATGGGATTATCTTCAAGCGACTTGCGTTCGTATTGCCGAATCAGGTCCAGGCTCGGCCGGTAGTTCTCCGCCAGAAACGTCACACCCACCATGTGCGAGCCCGCCTTCACCGGTACGGTCACTTCAATCGTGCCGTCGCCGGTAGAAGAGTTCGCCGCCGTCAGGCCGACGCCCTTATAGTCGCGAGTGGCGACGGTTTCGTTGTCGATCAGGAACACCAGCTTCTCGCCGGGGATGAACCGGCCCAATCCGAAATTGGCGACCGTGAAGGTGTACGAGCCGTCGGCGGGAAACGCATGGCGAACCTTCATGCCTCCGCGCGTTCCAAAGGGCAAACCCTCCAAATGTTGCGTTTGAGAGGTATCGCCCGGCGCGATATAAGCCGCCTCGGTCGGCGATTTCCAATACCCCACCGCCATGCGGGCAATGCGCGTGGCCGCCGTCGTGTAGGCCTCGATCAGCGTCGGCGATACAGTCAGCGATCCGGCAATGTTGTCAAACCCACGCGCCGAATCATCGGCGGGCAGCATCGTCGAAACGTCGATGTCCAGATCGAGCAGATCGCGAATTACATTGGCATATTCCGTGCGATTCAGACGATGCATCACGATCGAACCAGGATTCGGATGCACCGCCGCTTTCTGATCCATGCGTGCTTCCAGCCAATCGCGCAGTTGATCGTATTTCGCTGGCTCCGGCCGCGGCATCCCGGGCGGTGGCATCATGCCCGCCCTCATCTTGCGGATCACGCGCTCCCAAATCTCCGGATGATCCCCTACCTGATTCAGGTCGAGATTCTGCAGTGAAAAATTCGCGGTCTTGAGGCGATCGCTGTGGCAGGTGACGCAGTAGTCATCGAGCATCTCGCGGTATTCGGATGCACTGGCGGCAGTTCGAGGTGCAGCGGACTTCCGCGCCGTTTGCGCCGTCGCCGGCTCGACCGTCACGCCCACCCAAAAAATTCCCAATAGGCCGGCCAGCTTTGCCGTCCTGGCCGCGATTGAGTAAGAAAAAAGATTCAGCAAAATACGACCTCACAACCGAAGTTCACTCGCAATATCGCTCGATCACCGGACTCTTCGCCGCAACCTAAGGTGCAGAATCTACACCGGCAGGGGTTAACCCTTTCTAGAATTTCAGAGTACATGCGCCGTCCCTGGAACTCCAATAACCTGTGTCTATCGTTCGAGAAGATTTGCGTCTCGTCGCGCACACCCAATCTACCTGAGTCGGAGCCCGGAGGGAATGGTCAATTGTGCTCAGTCCCGCCGAGCCGGAAACCCGCCAGACTTCGTTGAATCAGAAGGTCATACGGCCAGCCAGATGCCCTGTGCGCTCGCCCCGGCGACTCCGCAGTCAAACGCCTTTACAGTCCAACACAGTTCGCTCAGTGCCCATCGGCAATCGCCGAACGAGTGTATGCTAGACGCCATGCCACTGCCTCGCGCCACTGCTCTCCTGCTCCTGACGAGCCTCGCTTACGCGCAGGAAGATACCGGAACCGCGCACAAAGCCGCCGCCGACTCCCTTCTGGACTCCAACAACCGGGGCGCCGCTCGTCTTGCTTGCCCCGCCGCGATCGGCCCTGTCACTACCGCCAACTCGCCGGTTCCCGGTCAGCCTCCCCGTGCCGGTGGCCCCCCGCCCAATGCTGGCGCTCTTAAAGGCGGCGCTCCCGGTTCCCGTCCCGCGCCACCAAAAGAATCTTGGTACGCCGAAGGCGGCCAGGTCTTCGACAACCTCTATATGCTCACCACCAAAGTCAACACCGCTTGGGCAGTGAAGACCTCCGCTGGCATCATCCTGATCGACACACTCTTCGGCTACGCGGCCCAGGACGCCATCATCGACGGCATGAAGAAAGCGGGCCTCAACCCGGCTGACATCAAATACATCATCGTCAGCCACGCCCACGGCGATCACGATGGCAGCGTGAAGTTCCTCCAGACCACCTATAACCCGCGCGTCATCATGGGGCCCAAAGATTGGGAACTCGCCGCCCGCGAAGCCGACCCTCCGCGCCACGATATCGATGCCACCGACGGCCAGAAGGTGACCCTCGGCGACACCACGGTTACCATCTACATCACCCCGGGCCACACCGGCGGCACACTGTCCGTGCTGGTCCCGGTGAAAGATCACGGTCAACCCCACCTGGCCATGGAATGGGGCGGCACCGCATTGAGCGCCGCAACTAGCAAAGAAATGCTGCAGTCCTACATTTCAAACGCCCGGCGCTTCAAAGACATCAGCGATGGACTGGGCGCCGATGTCATCATCGTGAACCACACCGAATACAACGATGCATTGACTCTGATGGAGCGGATGAGAGCGCGCAAAGCGAGCGAGGCCAATCCATGGATCGTAGGCAAGGGCGAGGTGCAGAAATACCTCACCGTGGTCGAGGAGTGCGCCAAGTCGTGGCTGGCAATTGACGCAGGGCGCCCTTAGAGATTGCTACAACCTTGGAACTCGCCGCTCATTCACTTCCGGCTCCATCGTGAATGTGGTTGGGCATGGTTGCTCTTCACTGAGATTAGGTTGCTCGTCGCACACAATACAAGTGGGTCGATTACCGACATAGAGTACCGTGTCCGCGCCGCAGTTAAAGCATTTTTCCATAGAGAACTTCCTTTACTTGCAAGAGCCTACCAGCCGCCAGTGAACCCTCGATGAACGAGCCCGGGGCGAAAATGAGTATAGCGAACAAATGGCGAACATGCTAGCTCTTTTTCCCCGGCCGGAAAGCTCTGTGAGGTGAGAGGCTCAAACCTGCAACGTTCCTTGTTTTCCTATCTGTTCTTCCGCGTCACGCCCCCAGTGCTGCTCGACCTCAGGCGTCCACTCTCCACCGGTAGTCACAAGTCGACGATCAAAAAGACACCCCACTTACTCAACAAGCTGCGACTTGATCTCGGCGCGGCGGCGGCGGCTCAGTCTAACATCAGGGCGCTATGCAAAGTTGCGCGAGAACAAGCCCGCTAACACTGCCCAACGCCATCCGCGAACTCTATGAATTGGGGTTCGGCCCCGACGCGCTCGATGCGATTGGACTGCAAACCCGGGAATGGGCCCTGGTCGGTCTGAATGGCAATGAAGTCTATTCCGAGCTGCGCGGACTAAGGGCGGGCTATAGGTGGCCGCAGTACTCCGTGCACCGGGGCGAACTGCAGATGCTCCTCTATCGCTCCGCACGGGAGCGTTTGGGGGCAGATTCCGTTCGCACGGGCCTGAAAGTCACCGGCTATCGCAACCACCCCGACGGAAAAGGAGTGACCGCTCTATTGCGAAGCCGCGATGGCGAGCGGTCCGAAGTGCAAGGCTCCCTCCTGATTGCCGCCGATGGTCTGCATTCAGCCGTGCGTCAACAGATGTATCCGAACCAGCCTCCGATTCAGTGGGGAGGCGCCATCATGTGGCGCGGTGTCACCAAAGGCAAGCCGATTCGCACGGGCGCGTCGTTTGTGGGCGTGGGGACGCATCGCCATCGCGTGGTGTTCTACCCCATTTCGGCCCCGGACCCTGTTACCGGCCTTGCCGACATCAACTGGATCGCAGAGATCACGGTAGACAATTCCGGGGGCCTGCGGGACGGCGACTGGAACAAGCAGGTGCGGCATGAGGATTTCCTGCATCATTTCGAGCACTGGAATTACGACTGGATCGACATCCCGGCCATGCTGCGCGGCGCGCCTGAGGTTTTTGAATATCCCATGATCGATCGCGAGCCGGTGCCCACATGGGTTCAGGGGAATGTCGCGCTGCTGGGCGACGCCGCCCACGTGATGTACCCCACAGGCTCCAATGGCGCCAGCCAGGCGATTATCGATGCAAGAGTGCTCGGCGCCGCGATGCTCGAGCATGGCGTCAACTCCAAAGCCCTCGAAGCCTACAACACACAACTCTGCTCGGAAATGTCTCAGCTGGTTTTGCGCAATCGCGGCGCCGGCCCTTTTGGTTTGCTGAATCTTTTAGATGATCGTTGCGGCGGTGTGTTCGACAACATCGACGACGTCATCTCCAAAGCCGAGCGCGACGAATTCATGCTGCGGTATAAGACTGCCGCAGGCTTTGCTGCCGAGAAACTGAATGGCGCCGCACCCACCATCCCACCCGGCGCCAGGGTTCGCTGCTAATGCTACAGCACTACATTCTGCTCAAATTCAAACCAGGCACAAGCGACGAGCACATCTCGGAGTTTTGCGGAAGAATGCTGGCTCTGCGGGCAAACATCTCAGACATTGAGCATCTGGAGATTGGACGCGATATTCTGCATGACGCGCGCAGCTGGGACATCATCCTGATCATGCGCTTTGCGTCCACGGAGGCCTTGCGGCGTTACCAGCAACACCCGGAACATCTTCAAGTGATGGCATTCAACCAACCGTCCGTTGAGCAGGTAGCTTCTGTGGACTTTGAATTCCCGCAAACCGTATAATTGGCGACCGTGAAAACCTACGCTGCCGACCGGCTTCGCAATCTTCAGGAGTCTGTGATCCGCTCCATCACGCTGTATGCGTTCGACAAGGGATCGATCCACCGGATCGAAGTCCAACGGTTTAGCTTGGTGGGGGAGGAGGGACTTGGATTGAAAACCGCCTTATGAATTCAATAACTTACGTCGATTCAACAGGTCTTAGCGGAGCTAAACGGTCCCAAACGCTGTTATAGAAACCGTGTAACAAGTCGTGTAACGTCGTGACTGAGCTCTTAACTTTTCAGACGGACTCTCCAAATCGTCGCGCCCGATAAGCCCGCGCCGGCCTCAGCGTGAAGGCTTTCCACGTAGTGATGCTACAAGGAAGTTCTTTTGGGCGGCACTCCGCTACAGAGGAGCGCCCTGCAATAGCAGATGGGAAATACGAGCGTGCGGTAAGTGGAAGCACCATGCTGCCGCGTGGGCGGGGCGGTCGTACGTTTTGATTTTCGATATGGAGGTCGCAGACTGGGGAAAGCCTTCTTTAGCTACGAGGCTTCTTATTACTTGCCAGATTGTGGCATCAGATCCAGGATTCCGTTAACGATGGCGGATTCGGCACAGCCGGGTTGCAGACGCGAGGACAGGACTTCGAAGGTGTACATCCCAAATCCGGCATCGTGCGGGATGTAGCCGGAACGCGCGGCGCCATTGGTGAGCGTCGCCATCATCGTTCGGGCATAGGGGGATTCCTTCTTCAGACGCGCCGCGATCGGATTGAAGACTTCGGCGTTAACGCCGCCGATCATGATGTCGCCCAATTGCAGCAGGCTTAGCCGGATGTCGACGGGGCCTGCTTCCTTGTATTCGCCCGCATAGCCGGCGCGGCCCTGGTTCAGACGCTCGCGGCCCGGGCAGCTTACCGTCTTCGACCGCCCATCGACGCGAAGGCTGGTTTCCAGGTGATCCATGCCGCGCATGACATGCATTACTTCTTCGCCTAGGAACTGGCCCATGGAGAGAATCATCTGCTTCTGCTGGTTCATCAGCTTGGTCACTTGCGGATCCTTGCGATCCAATCCCTGGCCGCCAGGCGGCATGGCGTTGCTGATGTCCTGACCGCGTTTGGCGTAGTCTTTGATGCGAATGTCGCGGAGGTCGTAGGTCTGCTGGAAGTAGACGGGATTCTGATCGCCAGCGGCGCCGGAGGACCACAAGGCGACGATTTTGTCATCGTAAGCATCTTCGATGTACTTCGAAGTTGTTCCTGGAGCATCGCCACTCACCAGATCGAGTTGCCCCACCGCGACCGCATGCATCGCGTAGTTGTAATAGACGGCAATGGGGTCGCCATTCAGCGCCTCGAACTTAATCACGGCGACGGTCTTGTCCGAAGGGCCTTCATAGTTGGGGCCTTCCCACCAGCGATGCGTCTTCGAATCGATGATATTGCGATTCACGTTGATGTACGAAAGACCAGTACCGTATCCGGCTCGCGCCGGGGCAAGGCGCTGTTTGGCCAGGCGAACGGACTCGACGATCTTTGCGATGTACCCCGCCGCTTGTTGGCCCGGTACGCTGTGCGTATGTGTGGCGGTGAGGATAACGTTGGCGGTGGGAATCTTTAATTCCGACTCAACTTGTTTTGTGACGCCCTGCCAGATGTTGTCGGGCATCGATCCCGCGTCAACGGTGACAAGCGCGGCAAGCGTTGCGCCATTGTCGATCACAATCGCGCGCGAGTGGATGTGATCCAGAACACCCAGGTAGTTCTGCGGCAGCGTTTCCGGCGTTACGTCGACTTTCGCCGCACCCACCCGGAGCGGAGGCTGGGCAAATGCCGCCAGCGTCACGCTCAAGAAAAGAATCAACTTCATGGAAGTTTCCTCACTTTCGGAACAACAAAGGAGCCGTTTCGTTCAACTGATTGCGCCACACGCTGAAGACGTGGCCGCCCGGATAGTCGGACCAACGGGCGTTGATCCCTTTTTCCTTCAACAGGCCCACCAACTTCTTCCCCGGCTTGAGCATTCCGCTCTCCGACTGTCCGCATCCCAGGTAGAGAAGTCGCAGTGACTTACTGGTCTTAGCCGGAGCAGCGAGCACCTCGCGCCAGGGAGATTGGGTCGTTGCGTCAGCACTCGCCGTCTCTGCCCCGAGGGATCCGAAGCCTCCGCTGAAGCCGAGCACGTAGTGGAATAGGTCAGGATGTGCGAGGCCAATCGTGACACTCTGCATCGCCCCCATGGACAAGCCGCCAACCGCGCGATGATCCGCGTCCTTGAAGACGCGGTACTTCGTCTCCACCATCGGCACAATCTGACCCAGAAGGTCTTCCGTAAACAGCGTGAAATTGCGCAGCCCGGGCGCTCCGCCCTTCGAGGGAACTTCGCGAAACGGGCCCACTGATGCACTCTGGATGGCATGGCCATGCGGCATCACGACGACCATCGGCACGGCTTTTCGACCGGCGATCAGGTTATCGAGAATGATGTTGGCCCGGCCGTTATCTACCCAGCCATTCTGCGTTTCGCCGTTGCCATGCAACAGGTACAGCACCGGATACTTCTCCTTTGACTGCTCGTATCCGGGCGGCGTGTAGACCCAAAAATAGCGATGTACGCCCATCGCCTTAGATTCGTACAGCTCCATGCGGACGTCACCATGAGGCACGGGGCGCGCGTCGTAGAAAGCTGGTGTTTCTCCCGGTACCTCGACGAAGCTCGACACCGCGGCCGTGCCCGCGGCACGCGGCATCAGGCTGATGTTGGAGGGATCCGGCAGATCGACCGCTCCGGCCCGGAAGTTGTAGATCCAGATCTCGGGGGTCAGCGGGCCGATTGTGATGCTCCACACACCGTCGCTACCCTTGGTCATCGGCTGCGCCCCTTTGCCGAGCGTCACTTCTCCGATGAGTGCAACAGACGCCGCTTGCGGCGCACGCAAGCGGAAGGTGACCGTGCGATCCGGATGCACCTCCGGTGAAACGACTAGTTGCGGCCCTTGAGCCAATAGCGCCGGCAATACGAACAGTACGGCGGCAGACTTCACTTTTTGAAAGCTCCCAGGTCGAATGCATCCGCCATCAGCTGGTTGCCCTTGTCATTCGGGTGGATGTGATCGCCGGGGTCCAGTTCGGCCCTCATCTTTTCGGGATGTTGCGGATCGCGGAGCACGGCTTCGAAATCCACCAGTGCATCGAAATTGCCTCTTTCGCGAATCCAGCGATTCACGGCAACTCTTACCTGCTCCCCGAGCTCGGAATACGTGGGAACCCCGACCGACGGCGTCATCGTCGCGCCCAACACTTTGATGCCCAGGGCATGGCAGCGTTCGATGATCTGCCGATAACCCCAAATGAGCTCGTCGGGGGTCAACGGATTCGCTCCGTTGGGCCGGGTACGGAGGTTGATGTCGTTGATCCCTTCGAACAAGATGACCCACTTCACACCGGGCCGCGTCAGGACGTCGCGTTCCAAACGGGCCAGCGCGCTGATTCCGGCTCCGTCGCGAAGAACCTGGTTGCCGGAGATCCCTTGGTTCACCACGGCGACGTTCTGCGTGCCCTTATTCGCGGCGAAACGCTTCGCCAACAGGGTGGGCCAAGCCAGGTTCGCATCCACCGTGGTCGCGAATCCGTCCGTGATCGAGTCACCCAGGGCCACGACGGTGAATGCATCGCGCGGCGCGGCAACGTCAATAGCCGCGAGCCAGGCGTAGGCAGTTGTACGGAGCGGTTCCGGCATTGCCACAGCATCTGCAACGTTCCCTTTAGATATATAGCCGGTGTGCAGCCCCACGGTGTGATTCGCTGGCGCCCCGGTATCTTTCGGAAGATAGAGCGACACAGCCACATCGGCAAGGGCCTGGGCTTCCAAATCCACCGGATCGCTGACCGCTTGCGCGCCGGACGGGATGACAACCGAAGCACTGCCGCTGAATTTCAGTACGCGATCCGAGCCCGCGAGAATTCCGCCGTTGCCTTTGGACAAGGCCACATGCGCCGCACCCACTTCCAGAGGCTGCGCGCCCAGCATGTTTGACAACTCCACGCGAATCCGTTTGCCGCCCACGGTAACGCGAGCCACCATCCGCACGGTTTGATCGTTCAATGAGGCCGGAAGGTTCGAATTCTCCGGCCCACTTCTCCGTTGCGGCTGCGCACGCGGCGGTCCACTTGGCGCTACCAGCAGTTGCGCGGTGGTCCAACTCGTAACCCAGTTTTCATCCGCTGCATTCGCTCGAGGGTACCCCGCAACGAAACAGAGGAGTAACGCCACAAAGCCAGTCTTCGCCATGCGCTCCTCAGAACTTAAACGCAGCGTTGATTTGAATTGTACGTCCTGGCTGGGCAGCCGTCACGGTGCCGAACCCGGCAGACAAGCGGTTCAACCCAACGCCCGCAACTGGATCGGAAAACCGTACCAGGTTGAACGGATTGAGAGCATCGGCGCTCAGATCGAACGAGTAACGTTCCTTGAACCGGAATGTGCGAGCGAGCGTAAGTGCCTCTTGCTTGTTCCAGAAGCCGCGCACCCAGCTCGGGTTAGGCGACAAATTGCCGAAGTTGAAGCCGGTGGAAGCGGCAAACGCTGCGGCATTGAAGTACCGGCTCGTGGCGGGGTCAAATTGGCCGGGATCGGTGACGAGGTAGGGGGACACGCCAGAAATCACATTGGCGCGCTGCGTGTAGCCAACAGCCGCCAGGTTGCCACCCGCTCCGGCAATGTTAAGCGGCATGCCCGAGGCATATTTCACAAAGCCATTGATCTTCCAGCCGCCGACGACGGCATTGCCGATCCGGTTACGTAGATCGAAAGTCGTACCCTTGCCGAACGGGAGTTGATATACCCAGCTCAAGCTGAACGTGGTCGCAGGCTGCGCATCCAACTGGTAGATGCGCTGTCCGGGAAACTGGTCCAGAACCTTGGTGAAACCCTTCGACCAGGTGACAAAGCCGAATAGGGTCAAGCCTTGGTTGAAGCGCCGGTTTACTTTCACCTGCAGCGAGTTGTATTTGGACTGTCCAACCGGATCGCCGACGCCGCCCGCTCCCGCGCCGCCGACGAATACGCCGCTACCCGTGGTGACCCCGGTGTATTGGGGATAGGGACGCAGCGACTGAAATACGGTATTTGCGCCGCGCTGAGAAGCAAATGCCGGGTACGGAGAGGTGAATCCGGCGGCCGATGCGGCGGCCGATGTGATGGGTTGTAAAAGCAACGACCCATAACTCAGTCCACTGAGAGGCATGTAGTTGTAGTTGCTGGCAAGGCCCAGATGAGTTGACCGGGAACCAATGTAGTTCGCCTCAATGGTGGTTTGACGTGCGATTTCACGCTGGACGCCGAACGTCCAGCTGACAGTTTGCGGCAAGCGCGTACCGGTGCGCGGAATATAAGCAATGGCCAGCCCGTTGGAAAAGGATGGATCGAGGGACGGCGGATATTGGAACGTTTGAGGGAAGGTGCCCGAGTCCAGATAATAGAGCGGCGTGTAGCCGTCGCCTGAACTGAATGACGGGGTATTGGAGAACCCGGCAGTTGGCACGACGGCGCTATTGCCCGAAGCCGAATAATAGATTCCGCCGGAAGCACGAATCACGGTCTTTGCATCTGCCTGGTAGGCGAGTCCCAATCTCGGGCCAAAGCCTTTCTTCCAGCTGTCCTGGAAATCACCGCCAATGCGCCCGGTTCCGCTTCCGATGAATGCCAGTGCGCCGAGCCTGCCACCTGCAGCCGGGTTTGCGAGATTTGGCTGGAAGCTGGAGATGCGGTCATGAACTTCCGAGAACGGCGGGTTGTAGTCCCAACGCAAGCCATAGGAAGCTGTCAGTTTGCGAGTAGCCCGCCATTCATCCTGGATGAAGAGGCCGTAGCGCAGGAAGCGCGCGCCCCACTTCGGCTGGATATCGGCCGAGGCGGTGCCCACGGCGCCGAGCAGGAAGCTGGCATAGGAACTACCCCAGGTTCCGTAGTTCGGCGAGTTCGGCTGGCTCGTGAGTGAGTTCGTAAAAGTGAAGATGCCCTGCGCTCCGCCCAGGAACCGGCGGTTGATGCGGTCTCGATCAATCTCAAAGCCGGCCTTCAAGGTATGCTTGCCGCGAATCCAGGTCAGGTTTTCAATGAAGGAGTAGCGCAGGTCGTGCCAATTTTCGTCGTAGCCCCGGTTGAGCTGCGCCGGGTTGACCGCGCCGCCGCTGAAGTTCACTTGGGGAAATGCGCCTGTATCAGCCGGGATGCCGAGGATGCCCATCTTCTGATCCCAGCCCTGGCCGTTCGTCTTGTTCAGTCCCAGGTTGTAGTACCTGTCGACGGAAACGGTGATGTGGTTGATCATCGACGGGCTGATCACGTAGTCATGGTTGAGCCGGATTTTCCAGCTGTTGGCGATCTGGTCAAACACGTTGTCGAGCGGATTGGTCTGAGGCTGGCCCCAGGTCGGCGCATCGGTTAACCCACCGCTCCAGATAACGCGCGGCCGCTTCTGGTAGGTATAACTTCCCTGCAGCTTCTGCTTGGACGAAATACTGTGATCGATTTTGATCAGTGGGACATAAGTGTTGTAGTAGGGCCAATTCGTGGCTGCCTTGCTATTGAAATTGTTTACGATGCCCGGCAGCGTCGGCGCGGGCAAATATTGAGCGGCCGTCCGGCCAATCGCCGTAATACGTGACTGCGGGATGATGTTGCTGGGGAATTGTGTGCGGACAACGCTGCCATTCCCATCCGGCACGGAGCTAAGCGGATCAAAGATCGGAATTTGGCCCGCCGCGTTCGTGAGCGCACTGAAGTCGCCCTTCACGAACTGCTGCGTGGGAACGGTGATGATGTTCCCGCTGGCGCCGTAACGGGAATAGAAAACTCCAAGGCTTCCGAAAAAGAACGTCTTGTCGTGGCCGTTGTAGACGCCGGGAATCACTAGTGGGCCACCCAGCGTAAAGCCGCCCTCGTTCTGCCGGTAGGGAGTTCGGCGCGGCTGGAAAAACGAACGTGCGTTCAGCTTGTCGTTTCCCAAATGATCGAACACGCTGCCGTGCAGTTGATTATTTCCAGAGCGGATGGTGACGTTCGAAAACCAGCTTCCGAAGCCGCCGTATTCGGCGTTGAACGCGTTGGCGACGATGCTTACCTCTCCCACCTGTTCCATCATCGGGCCGTTTTCCGAAAAAGCGCCGACAAAGATGCGCTGGCTTGCAGGTGCGCCGTCAAGGAACGCTTCTGTCTTGCCCAGTGGCGCGCCATTTACGCTCGGCGTAAATGTATTCGCATTGGTGGTGCCTGGCAGGTTGTTCAGAAATCCGGTGACATCGCGCTTCGTGCCAACAACAATCACCGGCAGTTGCTGAATCATGTCCTGCTGGAATCCGGCGGCGTTGTTGATCGCCGCAGTGTCAAGCAGAGGAGCTTCGGCACTCACATTAATCGACTGATTCACAGCCCCAGGCTGAAGCGAGGCATCCACCCGTATGCTCTGGCGGGGCCGCACTTCGACCGGCTCGCGAGTGATCGTGCTGAATCCTGCTTTTTCGAAGATGATGCGATAGGTGCCCGCAGGAAGATTGGGGGCATTGTACAGGCCCTCTCCATTCGTGGAGAGCTCGAGTGCGCTATTGGTGCCCACACCCACCACCTGAATCTTAGCCTCCGGGATGGCGAGCCCGGTGGGATCCGTAACCAGTCCTTCAATCGTGCCCCGGTCGATTTGCGCCCATGCCGAGATTGCGCTCACGGCGATAAAAGCCGCCCAGACGGCGATCGATCGAAGGGTCTTCATGGACATTCCCCTTTGGCTTTGCTGCAAATTGTGGATTGCGTGAATCTTGGAATGCATCACGGTAGCGCTCTCCTTAGCGCATCGGCCAGAACATTGGTCATAACTTTGTAGCCCTCGGCATTGGGATGCAGGCCGTCGGCTGAATAGGGCTCTTTGAGCCAGCCGCGCTCATCAACAAACGCGCTGAAATAGTCCGCGTAGGTCGCATTGACTTTCGCGGCGTAACTCTTCATCCACCCGTTGAGTTTCAGGATGTCTGCGGGGGGATGGCCCTCGGACATCCGAATACGCGGCCTCGCTCCAGGCGGCGCTGGAGTTCCTTGCTGCTTCAGGAACGGATAGTCGCTAATGGGTAGCAGCGAGCACAGAATCACTTTCATCCCGTGCGCCTGCGCGAGTTCGGTCATCGCCATGATGTTTTGCTGGATCATCTCGGCCGTAGACGGGCCGGTGTTCTGCGATACGTCGTTGATGCCGGCGAGCAGCACCAGGGCACCCGGTTTGAGATCGAGGACGTCGGGATACATCCGCACTAGCATCTGCGGAGTCGTCTGCCCGCTGATGCCGCGGTTCACATAGGGCTTGCCGGGGAAGTATTCGGGTAGATTCCAGAAATCGGTAATGGAATCGCCCAGGAAGACGACGCGTCCGGCAGGCACGGGCTGCTTCTTCAGCAGCTGGTTGTCCTGGTGATAGCGGCCGAGTTGGTTCCAGTCCTGCAACTGGTCGGCCAGTCCCCTGGCTGTCAACGTCAGGCAGCAATTGGCGCGAGGCGGATTGAACTCGTCCGACAATTGGGCGCTGAGGTTGAGGTTGAGCGCAGCGATGGAGATCGAAAGCCAAAGAGGCTTGCCGGGTTTCATTTCTACGAGGTCCCCTGGCGCAACTTGTATTTACAACTTGTCCTGACCTATACCACCTAGTTGCGCGAGCAGATGAAATATATCTCGCGTATTACAGCGGTGTCAAGAGAAAATCAGTTTACAGAGCTGAAATCTAACCTGTATTATCAGATTGTGAAAAAGGAAGGCTCCCGCCCTAAACACGAGCTGATTCGGCAAACCCTTTCCGATGCAATCGCATCCGGGGAATACCAACCAGGCCAGCGGCTCCCGAGCGAATCCGCGTTGGTGAAAACGTTCACGGCGTCCCGTCCAACCGTGAACCGCGCTCTGCGCGAAATGCAGCTAGCAGGCATGATTGAACGGCGCGCCGGCTCCGGCAGCTATGTGCGGGCCGATGCCGTCGCGCGCGGCTACACCTTCGGATTACTCATCCCGGAGTTAGGGCGCACCGAGATTTTCGAGCCGATTTGTCAGGGAATGGCAGCTGCCCAGCACGGCAGCCACCATGTGTTGCTTTGGGGAAGCTCCCTGGGCGATGGCGACAAGATGGAACTACAGGCGGCCCAAGCCTGCCGTCAATTAGTCGCGAAGAAAGTATCGGGTGTGTTTTTTGCTCCGCTCGAACTCACGCCCCAAAAAGACGCCATCAATCGGTCCGTTTCGGAAATTCTGGACAAAGCGGGAATTCCTGTCGTTCTGCTGGATCGCGACCTCGTTTCTTATCCGGAAAGAAGCCCCTACGATCTGGTGGGCATTGACAACCGCCGCGCCGGCTATGCAATCACGAGGCACCTGATTCGCGCCGGATGTCAACGTCTGGTTTTTATTGGTCGGCCGGGTTCGGCTCCTACAGTCGATGCACGTATCGCCGGTTATCGCGAAGCGATGGGCGACGTCAGCTCCGATGCCGCCACCGTCTGTCGCGTCGACCCTGCCGATCAGGAGAAAATCAAAGAGATCCTGTCGAATTTTCGGCCGGATGGCTTTGTTTGCGCCAATGATTTCACAGCGGCGAATCTGTTGAAAACGCTGATGGACCTGGGAATTGGCGTCCCGGATAAAGTGCGCATGGTTGGCATCGACGACGTGAAGTATGCGGCGCTGCTCTCAGTCCCCCTGACAACGATCCACCAACCCTGTGCAAGCATGGGCGCAATCGCAATTAGCACGATGCTCGAGAGGGTGCGCGAGCCGCGACTTCCTCCTCGCGATATTCTCCTGAACTTCGATCTCGTGGTTCGCGACTCGTGTGGCTCGCGGAAAAAAGGCATTGACAGGTCGTAGCCGAATCAAGATACTAGCGATTGCGTGCAACCTGAGCAAGCAAAAAATGGCGATCTGTATTTACAGAAAAATGCCGCCGTAGAGCAGGTAATCGTCCTGGGCGAGGTCTTATGGGATGTATTCGATCACTCGCAATGCCTGGGCGGAGCGTCGCTGAACTTCGGTGCCCACACGCGGCGGCTGGGCCATCGAGTCACACTTATTAGTGCGGTAGGGTCCGATGAACTGGGCGATCGAGCAGCCCGAAGGATCGCCGCCCTGGATCTCGATACCAGCCTGCTTCAGACAACTTCCCTTTTCCCCACCGGCACGGCAAGAGTACAGATGAACGGGAGCGGCCCCCACTTCCTCATTGAGAGGCCGGCAGCGTACGACGCGGTTGAGCTTTCCCCTTCTGCGCTGGAGCACCTCCGGCAAACTGAGCCCGCATGGTTCTACTTCGGGACCTTATTCGCGTCGCGCAGTCAAGGCAAGAAAATTCTGGATCAATTGCTGGATACGCTCAATGGAGCGCGAAAATTCTACGACCTGAACCTGCGTGCTGGTTATGATTCCCCCGTGCTTGTTCAGGAACTATTACACCGCGCCGACGTGGTGAAGTTGAATGAGGTGGAACTGCGCCAGGTCCACGAATTCACTGGCCTGCCGGCATCCGTTGAGGCCTTTTGTTGCGAGGGCGCGGATCGATATGGATGGCAAGCCGTGGGCGTGACGCTTGGCGATCGCGGTTGCGCCCTTTTTGCCGGTGGACAGTATACGGAAGCAGCCGGACACTCCATCGATGTCGTCGACACCGTGGGAGCAGGCGACGCATTTGCCGCCGCGTTTGTTCATGGATTAGCAAGAAATTGGTCCGTCTCGGAAATCGCGTCGTTCGCCAATCGAGTGGGAGCCTTAGTTGCCAGCCGCCGGGGCGCGATTCCTGAATGGACGATGGAAGAGGCAGTCGGTCTATAACGAACGAGCAAATGCAAATGAGCCCACGCAGCTTCCCTGCCCTTCCCTCTATCGCTTTCGGCAGCATCACGCGTCCCTGAAAGGCGCCATGCGAAATCAAGTTCAACTCATTACTTATGTCGACCGCCTGTCCGGCGGGGGGTTCGCCGAGCTTCGAGCCCTACTGGAGGGGCCATTGGAGGGCCTGTTTGGAGGGACGCATCTACTCCCGTTCTACTTGCCGATTGACGGCGCCGATGCTGGGTTCGATCCGATTGACCACACGAAACCCGATTCGCGTCTAGGTTCCTGGAGCGATGTGCGAGCTCTAGCGCAGGATCGCGACGTAATGGCTGACCTCATCGTCAACCATGTATCCAGCCGATCTCCACAATTTCAAAACTTCCTCAATCTGGGCCAGGCTTCCCCTTACGCCGATCTTTTCCTGACATACGGTCGCGTTTTCCCGAAAGGAGCGTCGGAAAGCGACCTACTTCAGATCTATCGTCCGCGTCCCGGCCTTCCCTTCACGAAGATGCGAACCGATGCCGGCAGCGAACACCTGTTGTGGACGACGTTCACCTCGGAACAAATCGATATTGACGTGCAATCGTTCGCAGGCGCTCTCTATCTAGATCAGATCTTGAGCCAGTTCCAAGCCGCGGGTATTCGCGCCATTCGCCTCGACGCAGCCGGGTATGCGATCAAAAAGCCCGGCACCAGTTGCTTCATGATCCCGGAGACGTTCGATTTCATCTCGGGGCTAACGGAGAAGGCGCACGCGGCGGCCATCGAGGTTCTGGTCGAGATTCACACTCACTACCAGGATCAGATCAACATCGCGCGGCAAGTGGATTGGGTTTACGATTTCGCATTGCCGCCGCTGGTGCTGCACGCGCTTTACACGGGCAGTGCCGTTCGTCTGAAGCACTGGCTAACCATTAGCCCCCGGAATTGCGTCACCGTGCTCGACACGCACGATGGTATTGGGGTGATTGACGTAGGGCCGGATCGCCGGGGCTCGGAAGCTCTTCCTGGACTCCTGACCGCCGCGGAGATCGATCACCTGGTGGAGACGATTCACGAGCACAGCCAGGGACAAAGCCGCCTGGCGACCGGAGCGGCGGCGAACAACCTGGATCTCTACCAAGTGAATTGCACATACTACGACGCGCTCGGCCAGCGAGATGACGAGTACCTGATTGCTCGTGCCATTCAATTCTTCGCGCCGGGAATTCCGCAGGTTTACTATGTCGGTTTGTTCGCTGGCACAAATGATATGGACCTGCTGCAGCGAACTGGCGTGGGCCGCGACATCAATCGGCACTACTACACCCAGCAGGAACTCGGCGCCCAGCTTGCGCGGCCCGTCGTCCAACGGCTACTGGAACTGATTCGCTTCCGCAACACGCATCCTGCGTTTCAGGGCGAACTTCAATTGATGCCCTGCCCCGATCAGGAGATCCGTATCGAATGGCGAAACAGGGGAGAATGGGCACGTCTGGAAGTCGACCTGGCCGCAACTATCGCCGACATTACATACTCCGCCAATGGCAGCGAGGCCCGTCTCCGCCTTACATCCGGCCTACGAAACGAGATGCCGCAGTGAATACCTCCTCAGGCTCGACCAGCGCAATGAACATGACCCTTATTAAGGGGTTGACGTACGTCATGTTCGCCATGTTTGCGATGACTACCGACTCGGTCGGTATCATCATTCCCGAGATCATCAAGACGTTTGGACTGAGCCTGACGGCTGCCGGGAGTTTTCAATACGCGACGATGGCAGGCATCGCTTTCGCCGGTTTTCTTCTGGGACATCTGGCGGATCGGTACGGCAGGAAAACGACCATTGTTGCGGGTTTGATTCTATTCTCAATGTCGTCCTTTTTATTCATTGCGGGTAGATCTTTCACCTTTTTCTGCGGGCTGATGGCTGTCTCGGGAGCGGCGATCGGGATTTTCAAAACCGGGGCGCTTGCCTTGATCGGGGACATTTCGCGGTCCACGACGGAGCATACCTCGATCATGAACACGGTTGAAGGTTTCTTCGGAGTTGGGTCGATTGTTGGCCCCGCTCTGCTGTCGCAACTGTTGGGGCGCGGTGTGACTTGGCAATGGCTTTACGTAATCGCGGGCAGCATGTGTGCCTTATTGATACTCACGGCGTTGCGCGTCAACTATCCGCGCCACGTGTCTTCCCCAGAACACACGAACCAGCAAGCGGCATCTTCCGTAATGAAAAACCGCTTCGTATTGCTGTTCTCGGCAGGGGCGTTTCTTTATGTGGCTGTTGAGGCCGCCATTTATGTGTGGATGCCCACGCTATTCGCCGGGTACCGGGGCTCCGCGGAATGGCTGGCGGTTTATAGCGTATCCGTCTTCTTTTTCCTGCGAGCCGCCGGGCGCTTCCTGGGTGGCTGGATGTTGACGAAGCTCGCCTGGAGCGCTGTCCTTTGTATTTGTAGCGGCGTTATTCTGGCTTGTTTCGCAATCAGCATCGTGGGTGGCGTTCCATGGGCACTATACGCACTGCCGTTGTCCGGTCTATTCATGTCTGTGATCTACCCGACGCTCAATTCGAAGGGCATCAGCTGCGTCCCCAAATCAGAGCACGGCGCGGCCGCGGGAGTAATTCTGTTCTACACCTGCGTCTCGGCGGTACTTGCGCCGCTCGCTATGGGGGCCATCAGTGACGCGATGAGCGGTCCAATCTATGGCTTTGCGCTGGCGACCGGCTTCGCGGCCTTGCTTTTCCTAGGACTCCTGTTGAACTGGCTCTTCGATCCCGCAGCGTTGACGATTTCCCGGGCTGAGACGGAATATCGAGACGCGATAATACCGTAATCGCCGCTTGATCGTCGAGCTCAAAAAGTGATACGGCCCACCAGCAAGCCGCTGCGCTCGCCGATCACCGCAGATGCCGGTTGAGTGGCGATCGCGCCGAATCCCGCCGCATTCACACGGTTTCCGTTGGACAGAAGTTGTGTCGTGATGCCTGTCGTGTAGTTGCCGGCTCCCCCCGTGGGCGAACCGATCACTGGATTGGGGATTTGCGTGCGGTTGAACGGATTTGTGAACTCGGCGCGCAGTTGTAGCCGTACGCCTTCATGCAGGCGGAACATGCGTCCGAAGCTCAGGGTCTCGCGCGGACGGCGTTGGAACCGGTAGTCGTTATAGTAGAGGGCGCTCGAGGAGAAGGTACCCGCAACCGGATCTTTCCACGCCTTTGGATTGAGCACCTGCGTCTTGGCAGGGTCGAAGCAGTGGCAGTTCAAGTCCGCGAGGAATAGCGGCTCACCGGGAACTCGTTCCGCACGCGTTCCGCGCAGAATCGCCGCAGAGTTATTGATAAGAGCGGTGTTGGGAACTCCGATGGGTTGACCGCTGCCGTACTGCAGCACCGTTCCCACGGTCCAGTCGCTGAGCAGGAAATTCGCATAACGCTGAATTTTCACCTTCGGTACCGTGTAGTTCAACGCCAGCACCATCCAGATGGGCCGCGAGAAGCTCGAGAAGCTCTTGTTGGAGTTGCGATTGAACACGTCGTTGATCTGGCCGGTCTGCGCACCTGTGTCGCTTTCCACGCCGAGCTGCAGCTCTTTCGCCCAGGTAAAGCTATACGTAGCGTCGAGGCCCCGCGAAAGGCGCTTCGTCGCTTTTACTTGAAGCGAATCGTACCAGGTTCTACCCAGCGGTCCGGCGCTGGTGATGCTAGCCGAATTCGCAAATTGCGGGAATGGCAGCAGCGAGCGGGCGACACTGAACGTGGTGGGGAAACCCGCGAACGGCACGCGATTTTGGAAGCGTCCAGCAGCGGCTTGACCAACTTGAGCCGCGAGAATGGTGCGATCCGCCGCATTTAGCACGTCAAGGCCATACACATCTTTCAGCACTTGCGGCCGGAGCCCGTTGTACTGATTCAAAGCATCCGTGCGCCACCATGCGCCACGGTTCGCGACATAGCTTGCCTCCACCACCAGATTGCGGGCGATTTCTCGCTGCAGCCCGATCGACCATTGCAGCTGACGCGCCGGCCGGCCGGAATTCTGATCGACCAGGTTGGGTTGTCCGGCGAACGTCCGTGGATCAGGGAAGAGATTCGCGCGAAGGTCCGGCCACACGGGAGCAACGGGATAACCCAGGCTGAGAGTAAAGGCCGCGTCGCCGTAGCCGGGCGCGTTCGCCGTCTGCGCCGCTCCGGAAACACCTTGAGAACCGCCGGGGCTCGAAGAGTAAATAACGCCGACACCTGCGCGGAACACGGTTTTCTCGTCGATCTTGTACGCGACGCCCAGCCTCGGTCCGAAGGCAAAGGGATAGTTGTGGGCAAAGGAGCAGTTGCAGCGATTGGGACCGTAGCCTTCGAAGATCGAAGCACCCAGACGGCCACCCGCAGTGGAATTCGGCGTGGTGGCAGAAAAATCCGGCGTGCGCCCGTACTGCTCGCGGGAGTACGTCATGTAGTCGTAGCGCAACCCATAGTCGAGAGTCAGCTTGCGGCTCACCTTCCAGGTGTCTTGCGCGAACGCCCCCATGAAGAATCTGCCGCCGCGTACCGTTGCGGGAGCCGCAACCGTCACCTGATTTACGCTACCCAGCAGGAAACTGGCAAAGGGAAATCCGGTCGATCCATTCGTGAGCGCCACGCCGGCATCGTTGTACCAGGGATTGGCCGTCTGATCGGCAGCGAATGTGAGTGAACCTGAGTTGCTTTCAAATGGGGTTTGGATGTATCCCTCGGTACGGGCCTCGCCGCCGAATTTATAGGTGTGCTGGCCCTTCACGACCGTGAGCGAGACGTTGAAGGTCGGCTTCACTTCTTTGACGAGATTTTGCGTGATCGGGCCCATGCCATTCATGCCGCCCGAGCTGTTACCGCCCGTCATTGCGTTAAATCGCGGGAACCGCGCGCCCTGCTCCGGACCGCGTGTCGCGCCCTTGATTCCCAACTCCTTGAAAACGTCATAGCCCGTGACGGGCGGTTCATATTTGAATTGCGTGGACTGGTAGCCGGCGCCGATGTGCAATAGCATCGTCGGCGTCAGCGTGTAGTCGAAGTTGATGCGCTCGGTGTTGGAGCTGATGTAGGTGCTCGACGTGGTATCGATCGGCTGCGGCAGGCCGACGCTCGAGCACAGCGGCTGGCACAAAACAACGCCCGTGCTGGTGTCGGACCAATATCCGGAGATCTTAGCCTTTGCGTTGAAAGAGTGATCGAGCTTCAGTGCAGGAATGGGCGTGTAGCGGTCGCTGAGAAATGGATTGTTGTAATTGGCGATCAGCGCTCCGGGGCGCGTTGGGCGGGGAATGAGATTAAGAACTTTGACCGCCGAAGGATCGAACCGCGACGTCGGAATGGTGTTGTTCGGGAACGGATCGCGAACCCGGTAACCATCCGGGCCAAGGCGGGTGGTGGAGGGATCGAAAATCTGGCCGTCGATGACAGACCGGCCCAGACTATCGACCAACCTGCCGCCGGTGGCCGAGATAGGCGCGGTATTTAAGTTGAGCGCCTGGCTGAAATTTCCTTGGCGATAGAGGTCCGTGGGAACCGTCGGATTCTGCGTGTTGATTTGGCTCTTCTCTTTAAACGCCTCATAGTTGAAAAAGAAGAAGGTTTTGTTTCGTCCGTCGTAAATCTTCGGAATCCAAAGCGGGCCGCCGATCGTTGCCCCGAAGTTGTTGCGCTTCTGGGCAGGCCGCACCCCCGTATAGGCTTGCGAAGCGTTGAGAAAATCATTCGAGAAGTAATCGTAGGCCGAGCCGTGGAGTTGGTTGGTGCCCGACTTGACGGTGTAGCTGAAAAGGCCGGAACCAGCCTGACCATATTCGGCCGCGTAGTTCGAAGACTGGACGGCGACTTCTTCCAGCGCATCGACGCTCGGCTGCGCATGAGATTGAAAGTTTGCTCCCGCCACATTCACCGTGGCGTCCTGGCCTTCCACACGCACGGCTCCAGTATTGGACGGGGCGCCGTTGACCCGAATGTTCGAACTAGCCGCGAAGTAAGTTCCCGGGATCAGATTCGCCACGGCCTGGGGGGTACGCACTCCATGGCTGCTCGAGTTGCCATTACCGATCGGCAGGATGGGCAGTGTCGTGAGGCGGGACGTCTCGACGTTGGTCGACACATCCGAGCTATCGGTGCGAAGGAGCGTCACTTCAGCGGTAACCGTGACGGACTCAGCGGATGAGCCGACTTCCAGCTGGATGTCGACCGGGATCACCTGCGACGCCTGCACCCTAATATTTCCACGGGTGAACTTCTTGAAGCCGGGAACCGCCACGAAGAGTTCGTAGTTACCCACGGGCAACTGGGTAAACGTATAGTTTCCCGTCGCCGACGTTACGGCCGGGTACGATACACCTGTGCCGGTCCCGCGCAGTTCGATGGGAGCATTTGGCACAACGGCCCCTGCGGGGTCGGAAATGACACCCGTGATGGTTCCGCGATCCGTTTGCGCGAGAGCCACCATGCCCAGCACGAATCCAACTACCGTAAGTCGAAACATTTTCAGCCCCTAGGAAATAGAAATATAGCCACAGCAAGAGCAAAAGGCAGCGGCCGGTGCAAACCCTAATGCCGTGCCCCTGCACTAGACTGAGTTAGCCAGTTTTTCGGGTAAGAGGATTGTACTGGAAGCCTTAAAAAACCTCCAATAGTTAGTTGTTATCGTTCCAGAAGAAGTCAGTCTCATTCCTGGGGGCCAGCATCATTGGCGGATCGCGAGGGCCCGACGGTGCTGCGAACTTCGCCTTCACCGCCCGCTCAAGCCCGTCCGCGTGAACCTGTTGTCTGCTGCGGGGGTACGGTAAGCAAGGAAAACGTAGGGCCTCGGGAGAAGGAAACCCTGAGCCGTTTGATCGTCCGTCTGTATCGATCAAGAACAAATAACGATTGTTCGACGCTTCCCAACTTCGATACTGTCTTAGAATGCCGGTGATGGCGAGAAGGGAATTGACACTATGATCCGTTCGCGTTGGGGAGGTATTGTTGCCGCGGTGACCGCGGCGTGGGTTTGGTCCAGTGAGGTTCGCGCGCAATCTCCGGCCGCTTCCAAAACCATCACGGAGGCAGATTGCACGGCGGCGAAGGTCGGGAGCAGCATCCCCGTCTCCGCTCTCGGTGAACCCGTGAGTGCGGTGACGCTGAATGAGCCTCGCTGGAACGGGGCTGGAAGAAGCGGTGGCCCTTATTGCACGGTGAACGGCGCGATTGCGCCCGTGGACAAAGCACCGACCGCGAAGCCCATCAATTTTTCCGTGGCGCTGCCCGCGAACTGGAATGAGCGTTCGGTGCAATTGGGCGGCGGGGGGTTGAACGGAACGATACCTGGGCTTGCGGGCGCGCAATTGTCACAGGGTTATGTCACTTATGGCAGTGATTCCGGCCATCAACTTGGGGGATTTCCTGGTGGTGGGTTTCCCCCTGGCGGGCCGGGCGGAGGTGTTCCGAAAGGCGGCCTCGCTGGGGGCGCAGCAAAAGGGGGCCCTGGGGCGTTTGCGAAAGGGCCCGGCCCTGCGGCGGGACCCAATCCCAACGATGATTGGGCGCTCAATGATGAAGCGATTAAGAATCTCGGCTTCATGCAGATGAAGAAGACGCATGATGCCGCCATGGTGTTAATCGAGAGAATGTACGGCTCGAAGCCGAAATACAACTACTACGTTGGAACTTCACAAGGTGGGCGTGAGGCGTTGACCGTGGCACAACGTTATCCCGCGGACTATGACGGGGTAGCGGCGAATGTTCCGATCGTCGGCCTCGCCACCCTGACGCTTGCGCCGGAGCTGATCCGAATTGAGGAGAGGCCGGCTGCGAATTGGGTAACACTGGCCAAGATCAATGCGATCCGCGGCGAGTTTATGCGCCAGTGCGACAAGTTGGACGGTCTGGTGGACGGCATCATGAATAACTATTTGGGCTGCCGTGCGACCTTCGATGTGAAGCAAGGCAAGTCCAGCCGCGACCCGTGGGCCGCTAAGCGCTGCCCGAACAACGTGGATCCGAACCCGGCTGACACGAGCGCCGCCGCGTGCCTGACGAACGGTCAGATTGAGGCGCTGCAATTCACCTATACTCGCTATCCGTTCGCGGCTCCATTGGCGAACGGGGTGAAATCCTTTGGCATGTGGCTGCCGAATACAGATCCGAGCGGCAGTGGGTTGCTTGTTCCCGCGCGGTATCGCGGGCAGGAAGGCGCGGCTGCCGATGCACCGATGCACAGCCATCTGGGCGCCATCGGTGTGACGGGCTTCCTGATGAAGGACCTCTCGGCAAACCCGCTCGATTACGTGGAAACCGGCAAGTTTGCAGCGCGCCGGGCTGAGCTCTCGCAGTGGCTCGATTCGGCAAATCCCGATTTGTCGGCTTTCCAGAAGCGCGGAGGCAAGATGATCGTCGCGATGGGAACGAACGATACGCTGGCTTCGCCGGGAGCGCAGCTCGACTACTACCAGGCCGTTCTCGACAAGATGGGACGTTCGAAAGTCGATGGCTTTGCCCGGTTGTATGTGTTGCCACAGACCGGACATGGGCTGAGCGGGAATAATTATGCCACCGATGGCGACGGCAAGCAGATTGAATCCAAGCCGATTCCGAACACCTGGGACCGGTTTGCGCTACTGGTGGATTGGGTGGAGAACGGAAAGGCGCCTGGCAAGACCATCAAAGTAACGGCGGGCGCAAAGGCTCTGCCGATGTGCTCGTATCCGGAATACCCGAAGTACAACAAGGGCCCCGTCGAGGCTGCGGAATCCTATACCTGCAGCGCCAAGTAACAAAAAGGGCGCCGCAGTCGAGCTGACCGCGACGCCTCCTCGTTTCCGGTTGGGGGGTCGTCTACCGGGAACGATCCTTGAAGAACTTGAAGATCTCCGGCATGCTCTGCGCGATGACAGTGCCATGATCGGCGCCGGGCAGTTCGAGATACTTGAAGTCTTTCATCTTCAGCTCGGTCGCCGCCTTGGCCCAGCGACGGCCAACGTCGGTGGGCACCACAGTATCGGCATCGCCGTGGGCTAGTAACAACGGCATTTTGTCCTTGACGGGGGACAGAGTTTCTTCGGGCTTCATGAGAAAGGCAGCGGGCGCCATCGCCGCGACAGCCGCCCATTGATCGATGTGCTTTGCACCGAGGAACAGCGCCCCGGCGCCGCCCATGGAATGCCCCATCAGGTAGGTACGCTTGTCGTCGATGGTGAACTCTTTGCGTATGATGCCGAGGACGTTCAAGACGTCTTTCTCGCTGAGTTCGGCGAGATTCGGAGGTTCAGGAGTGGGCGGTGGACCGCCTTTGGGAGCGCCGCCTTTGCCTGCGCCGGGAGGGCCATTCAATACGATCACCGGCGAGCCGTACCAGCCTTGAGGGTTGTAGCCCATCGGACCGACGACAACGTAGCCGCCCTCCTCCGCCAGATCGAGCGCGTTGCCGCGTAACAACGAGTTGCCGTCGCCGCCTAGGCCGTGGAGCGCGACAATAAGAGGCGCTTTCTTGCTCTTGATGACTTTCGAAGAGACGAAGAGGGCGTAAGGCAGCTCTTGATTGGTGTCGCTAAATTGATACTTCCGCTGCTGCACGCGGGGATCTGGCGCCCGGTTGATGCCACCCTTGGGGGCGCCGGTAGGAGACTGGCCGAATGCGACGGGCGTCTGAACGAGCGAATAACTGAGCAAAAGCGCGAGGGTCATCGAGCCGAGCGCCGCGATCGTCTTGGTCAAATTCATGTGGTGTGCCTTTTTACTTTTTGTGTTTCGCGAAGAACTCGTAGATCGGCTTCAGGCCAGACTGAATTACCGGGCCGTGTGTGATGCCGGGTTGCTCAACAAACTCATACTGCATGTTTAGTTCTTTCATCGCGTCAACCCAGCCATGACTGTTGGCAACGGGAACGACTTCGTCGATATCGCCGTGGACAATCATTATGGGAACTTTGGCGTCTTTTAGCGGTTGGAGGGTTTCTTTCCTGGTCTGCCAGAACGCGGCAGGAGCCTCGGCGCCAACCGCGGCGAACATGCTGGCGTACTTGGAGCCGAGGTAAATCGCGCCCGCGCCGCCCATGGAGTGGCCCATAATGTAGATCCGCTTGTCATCGATGTTGAATTCCTTGCGGACCATCGCGATGACATTCATCGTGTCCTTCTCACTGAGTTCGCGCACGTTGGAGGGCTGATTGGGGGCGCCGCCGAAGCCGCCTTTTCTAGCCCCATCGCCGCCTGGAGCCGTTGCCGGAGGGGGACCCTTTGCTCCGTCCGGGGCAGCTTTCGCATTTCCTCTTCCCGCCCCTTGCGCGAAAGCGGGTGAGCCGTACCAGCCGCTGATGTTGTACCCCATGGGAGCTACCAGAATGTAGCCGCCCTCCTCAGCCAAATCGATCGCCGCGGCTCCCATCATGATGGTCTGCGGTGCGCCCAGGCCGTGCAGAGTCACAACCAGAGGCGCCTTCTGATCCTTCTTGACTTTCGACGACACATACACCGAGTACGGCAGATCTTCATTGGTATCTTCGAAGTGGTACGTGCGGGTTTGTGCGCGAGGATCCTGCGCGAAGCGGCCTCCTTTCCCTTTAGCCTCCGCCGGAGGTTGAGCATGGGCTGCGTTGGGCACGCTCAAGGTCAGCCATGCCGCGGTCGCGGCGAACAGGATTGCCGTGGTGGTTTGGATCCAGATTTTCATGTAATTTCCCTTGATATTTTCCGGCGAGATGCAGTCCCCGCAATTGTATAGTGGACATCGAGGAATACACCAATAACGAGTCGTGATGGAATGAGAACGATTTTGTATGGTCGGACGTCCGATTTTGCCGACATCCCGGGGGGCGAGGCCAATCAGGATTGAAGCAATTTGTGCAGTTGCATCCAATCCAACAGGCGGTCGGGCCAAGTGTCCACGGGAAGCCCGCGCTTTGACATGGCGAAGCCGCCATTGACCCGGTCATAGATGTGGATTTCAGCGGATTTGCCAGCCTTCCTCCATTCAGCGAACAATGCCATGCACCCATTGGTTACGTTGAAGTGATTGGAGCCGACGGCGACAAATAGGGGCGGAGCATTGGCCGGAACATTTACATCCTGAAGGGATGGACCGTAGACGGAAATGAGGAAGTCCGCGGAGGCTCCTGGCTCGTTTGCCACCACAACTCCCACTGACACGCCGCCACCCGCGGAGAAACCCATCATCCCGACTCGTTTCGGATCGACGTGCCACTTGACGGCGTTCTTTCGAACCAACCGCAACGCCTGCTGAGCGTCGGTTACGCCCATCCGGAGTACCTCGTCGAGTACGGCGTCACCCGGAGCCGGGTTCGCGTTGCCCTTCACGATCGTCAACTCCTGGCGAGTCCCGCCACTCACGGGCGGAGGGCCTCCGGCGCTGGCTTGCGGTTGCTGCTGGCGGAGCCGGTACTTCAGCACGAAAGCGGCGATGCCCTTGCTGTTCAACCATTCGGCCACCCTGGTCCCTTCGCTATCGAGCGAAAGCGCTTGCAGCGCACCTCCTGGCGCAACAACGATGGCGGCCCCGGTTGCCATGGCCGCATCCGGCAGGAAAACCGTGAGTGTAGGGTCGCTGACATTCGTCGCAACCCGGTTCCCTCCTCGTTCCGTGATGGACTCGGGAACCTTCCAGTTCTCAGAACCCGGGGCCTTACCCGGCCACAGTCGCAGGACGAGGGGATCGGCGCCGGAGGCACTCAAGCAAAGGCTCAGCAGGAAAAGAAGTCGCATATAGTTGGACGGTTTCATTTTTCGTACCCGCTGGCCAGGTGGTTATCGAGATGCTATCACGCGGTCCTGCCCCTGTATACAAGTGATCGTTGTGGCAGTATGATGTGGGCTACGCAGCACGTTGAATCGGGGCAGAGGGAGATATTCGTGATGTATACTGCCCGCTGTGTGTCGCATCGGTACTCGGACATTCCGGTGGCACACAGCCACGAGGTCAAGGAATCGCTATGCGAATAAGCCGTATGATTTTATTTCCGCTGCTGCTGACCAGCCTGCTGGCCCAAGATACGGCAACGGCCCATAAAGCCGCCGCCACAGCGCTATTGAATTCGAATAATACAGGTGCCGCGCGGCTGGCGTGCCCGGCGACGATCGGCCCTGTTTCCACCGCGAATTCGCCAGCGGGTCCTGGTGGCCCTCCGCCTGCTGCAGGTGCGGCAAAGGGCGGCCCTCGCGCGACTCCAGCGAAGGAGACCTGGTACGCAGAAGGGGGGCAGGTCTTCGATAATCTCTACCTGCTGACCACCAAAGTGAACAGCGCCTGGGCGGTGAAGACCTCCCAAGGGATCATTCTGATCGACACACTGTTCGGCTATGCCGCGCAGGATGCCCTTTCCAGCACAGTGGGATCCGAAGCTTGGAATTCACGTGACTTGAAGTCGCG